>JACCEB010027166.1_pt1 | contig 16832 bp, 11 predicted proteins | sample 7454761 | NCBI WGS metagenome assembly JACCEB01 (sample SAMN15323454, study PRJNA562643) | freshwater metagenome | isolation source: river surface water | place: USA:Blue River Watershed | collected 2017-08-18 | reverse complement strand
TAACTTTGAAACAGATCAATCAGTTAAGAAAACAAAGCGAAGCACATCAATTTGAGCAGGCGGCCGAACTAGAATTTATACAGCAGATGTATGGACAGCCACCAGCCGCAGAAGAATCAGTCGCCTAAACGTATCGCATTTGTCCTAGGTAACGGACGCAGCAGACTGCGATTAAATCTCCCCGAATTAAAAAAATACGGAAAAATCTACGGATGTAATGCTCTGTACAGAGAGTTTGAACCTGATTTTCTCGTAGCCGTAGACGAAAAAATGGTCAGAGAAATTGCCAATGCTCGCTGGCAACTTGGCAAACAGGTATGGACTAATCCTAATAAAAATGTTTTAAAATTAGACGGATTTCAGTTTTTTAATCCGCATAAAGGTTGGAGTTCTGGCCCTACAGCACTTTGGTTGGCCAGCACACACGGCTATGATGAGATCTATATCTGCGGCTTTGATTTTCAAGGCAGCGAAGGAAAATTAAACAATGTCTACGCTGACACGCCTAATTATAGACGCAGCTACGAACCAGCTACATATTTCGGAAATTGGGTAAATCAGACCGAAAAGGTAATAAAAGAATTTAGAAAAATTAAATACTACAGAGTTGTACAGGATAAAAAAGATTTTGTCCCGCCTATCCTCTCTTCGATAACTGAAAATCTAAGTCATGTGACCTACGATGAAATCAGAGAAGATCTACATAAGGCGGTATTTAAATGATCAAAAATCTTCAAAAAACTACCATTTAATCCCGATAATCGTAATAATAGTTAAATATAACTTGACAGCCTAACCATTTTGGAGGAAAAATCATGGCAGATAAAAATCAAATCGCAGCAGTGCTAGAACACTTGCTGAACAATGAACAACAAAAAGCAGAAGAATTATTCCACGAGTACGTAGTTGGTAAATCTCGTGAAATCTATGAAAATCTAATCGATTCAGAAATCGAAGAAGATTCCCAAGAAGACCTAGATGAAACTAATGAAGACGATCTAGACGAGTCAAACGAGGACGATCTAGACGAGTCAAACGAAGATGATCTAGATGAAAATTTCGAAGACATCGCTGCCGAAGGCGACGATGAAACTGGCGATCTACTAGGCGACATTGAAGCCGATGGTAAAGAAGGTGGCGAAGAAGGTGGCGAAGAAGGTGGCGAAGAAGGTGGCGAAGAAGGCGACGATGATGAGCCCGCAACCAAAGGCGACCTACGCGATATCGTTGACGAACTAGAAGCTGCTTTTGCCAAGTACGCAGGCGGTGACGCTCACGCAGAACCAGATGCTGATAATTTCGGCGGACCAAGCGACGCTGATGCTGACAACCTAGGCATGCCAGGTATGATGAAAGATGATCTAAGCGATCTAGAAACAGTGCGTGAATACGTAGAAAAAGTTCCAGCTGGTCACGGTGCTGAAAAGAAAGGTGCCGGCGAAAAAGCTGACAATACAAAATCAACAGTAGCCGGAAAAAATGACATGGGCGGCACAACTGCTAATATTCTTTCTAGCAAAGAAGACAGCGTTGCTTACGCAGGCGCAGGCGGTACTATCAAAGGTACTGGTCTAACCAAGCAGAAGCCACAGGATATGAACACCGGCAATGTTAACGTAGTTGGAGGCACCAACACCAAGTCGTTCTATAGCAAGGACGGCAAAGGTCATGGGGCTGAGAAGAAAGGTACCGCAGAAAGTGGTGTAGATGCTACATCAATCATCCGTGGTAGCAGATAATCGGAACTAAAGTGAAAAACTATCTTAGAGAAAATCTGAGCTTCGACCAAGCGCAGTTGGTCCTTGAAAGTACCGAAGATGATAAGGGCGGTAAAACTCTACACCTGAATGGTATCTGTATCCAAGGCGATATTAGAAATCAGAATCAGAGAGTTTACCCCTCCTCTGAAATCGCTAGGGCTGTCAAAACTGTCAATGATCAAATCGCTGGCGGATATTCAGTTCTCGGAGAAGTCGACCACCCCGAAGACTTACGTATTAACCTAGACCGTGTTAGTCACATGATAACAAAAATGTGGATGGACGGTCCAAACGGTTATGGCAAATTAAAATTACTTCCGACTCCTATGGGACAATTAATTCAAACCATGTTAGAGTCTGGAGTTAAACTAGGCGTATCTAGTAGGGGTTCCGGTGATGTTGATGGGGACGGGCGTGTCAAAGGTTTTGAAATTATTACCGTTGATGTTGTTGCCCAACCTTCAGCACCTGGTGCTTATCCAACACCAGTTTATGAACATTTAATGAATACATTAGGTGGAAACAAGGCATTAAATATAGCAAGGGAAGTACAAGGCGATCCAAAGGCACAGCAATACATAGCAGAGGGCTTGATGAGAATCATCAAGGGCCTCAAATAACCAGTAGGAGAATCACATGCTAGACATCGTTAAGCAATTATTTGAAAACAATGTGATTTCCGAACAAATCAAATCGGAAATTGAATCCGCTTGGTCAAGCAAAATTCAAGAAACCCGTGATCAAATGACAGCAGAGCTTCGTGAAGAGTTCGCACAAAAATACGAACACGATAAAACTGCAATGGTCGAAGCTGTTGATAAGATGGTTGGTGATCGCCTACAAGCTGAGCTCGCTGAGCTTGCCGAAGATCGCAATCAACTTATTGAAGCTAAAACCAAATATGCTAAGAAGATGAAAGACGATTCCGAGAAAATGAAGGAATTTGTTCTACGTCAACTGGCTGCAGAACTAAAAGAACTACACGAAGATCGTAAATCTGTAGCAGAGAATGTTTCTAAACTAGAAAGTTTCATCGTAAACGCCCTAGCTAAAGAAATCGCCGAGTTCCACACTGATAAGAAAGACCTAGTAGACACTAAGGTTAAACTTGTACGTGAGAGCAAGGAGAAATTCGCTGCTGTAAAATCAGAATTTGTCGCTAAGGCTTCTAAGCTCGTCGAAAATGTTGTTATCACTAAGCTAACAGCAGAAATGACACAGCTCAAAGAAGATATCGAAGCTGCACGTAAGAATGATTTTGGTCGCAGAATTTTTGAATCTTTCGCAAGCGAATACGCTTCCAGCTATCTCAATGAGAAAAGCGAAACTGCTAAACTATTAAAAGTAGTTCAACAGAAGGAAGCACAACTTGAAGAAGCCTCAAAAGCTATTCAAGAGAAAGAACAGATCGTAGAATCTAAGGATCGCGAAATCCGTGTCATACAAGACATAGCCAAGCGTGAAAAGATCATGAGCGAATTGTTAAATCCGTTAACTGGAGATAAGAAAACAGTTATGAGTCAACTTCTTGAGTCTGTACAGACTGAAAAGTTGAATACGGCATTTGACAAATATCTCCCAGCCGTTATGGCCGGCGAGGCTCCTAAAAAGAAGGCACTTACAGAAGGCAAGGAAGTAACAGGCAATAAAGAGGCTACTCAAATCAGCGGTCAGGAAAATACCGCCGATATTATACATATCCGCAAGCTCGCGGGACTTAAAGTTTAAGGAGAACTAATATGTCAGAACTACTCGAGTCACGCTGGCAGGAAACCAAAGAGGCACTTCTAGAAGGCCTACAAGGAACTCGTCGTTCAGTAATGGCCGCAACTCTTGAAAATACCCGCAAGTATTTGTCGGAGAGTGCCACTGCTGGTGCTACTTCTGCCGGTAACGTTGCAACCCTAAATCGTGTGATCCTTCCAGTGATCAGACGTGTGATGCCTACGGTCATCGCTAATGAACTCGTTGGCGTACAGCCAATGACTGGTCCAGTTGGACAAATCCACACTCTACGTGTTCGTTATTCAGAAACTAACGATAACGTAACAGCTGGTGAAGAGGCTCTAAGCCCATTCAAGATCGCTACTAGCTACTCCGGTACTGGTACTGATCCTGCTGGTAAGCCTGCTGCTACTGCTGCTCTTGAAGGAACTGCTGGTCGTAAGATGAGCATCCAAATCTTGAAGCAAACAGTTGAAGCCAAGACACGCAAATTGTCTGCTCGTTGGACATTTGAAGCTGCTCAAGATGCACAAGCCCAACAAGGCATTGACATCGAAGCAGAAATCATGGCTGCTCTAGCACAAGAAATCACAGCTGAAATCGACCAAGAGGTTCTAGGCTCATTACGTACCTTAGCCGGTACAGCTACTGAGACTTATAACCAAGCTGCCGTTTCAGGTACTGCTACATTCGTTGGTGACGAACACGCTGCTTTAGCTGTTCAGATCAACCGTGTTGCTAACTTGATCGCTCAGCGTACACGTCGTGGTGCTGGTAACTATGCTGTTGTTTCACCATTCGCACTAACAATTCTTCAAAGTGCTACAACTTCTGCGTTCGCAAGAACAACAGAAGGTACTTTTGAAGCACCTACAAACACCAAGTTTGTTGGTACATTGAACAGTGCTATGAAAGTGTATGTTGACGCATACGCACAAGACAGCACAGCCGTTCTAATCGGCTACAAAGGTTCTAGCGAATCTGATGCTCCAGCATTCTACTGCCCATACATCCCATTGATGTCAAGCGGGGTTGTGCTTGATCCAGCAACATTCGAACCAGTCGTAAGCTTCATGACCAGATATGGTTATGTTGAGCTTACAAATACAGCTTCTTCTCTAGGTAACGCAGCTGACTACCTAGGTAAAGTTGATATTACTAGCGGTAACGTTAAGTTTAGCTAATCAAACCTTTGGTTTGTTAAACATCAAAAAGGCTCTTCGGAGCCTTTTTGTTTGACTTAAATATCGACATGCGTGTAGAATCAGAACATGACTTTCCTGAAATAAGAAAACAAATTAACATTTGGCGTAGAAAGTTTTCTATGTTTGCTCATGACGTTAAACAGATTGAACAAAGTATAGAAAAACATATCCAGAATCACAGCATCGCATTGGTAAATTATCGTCAAACACACAGTAGAGTCTATCTAGAAATAGCTCAAAACGAGATAGTCGAGATTAACAGAATAATTTCGATCGCAGAAAAAATGGAACTAATGTCATTGCTCAGCCGCGGATAAATAAAGTATCTAGAGCTTACTCTTCCGAGTAACTTATGCTGTAACCCACAGCGTAGACCTAGAACGTCATATTAAGGAGAAAACAAATGGGACGTCCATTAAGAAAAGATGTATTAGGTACTGATGTTATCGGTACTCCAGCAACTACCAGCACAGGTATTCGTGTAGAAGCATACGCAGGCGGAACTGCTTATACTGATGCTACCTACAATGCTTCAACAAATTACGCTTATATCTATAAGCAACGTGGAGCAAAAACATTTACGCTAAAGAATCAAGACGGTACTAATCTTGGTCCTTGCGTACTTCAGTCTGCTATTCCAGATAGCAACGGCGAAATGAGATTAAACGGTTACGTGGGCGGCAACGCAGCAGCTCCAACTCCGATCGCAAAAATCACAAAGCGTGTGGCTACAGATTTCAGTGGCAACCGTTATACTTGGATACTGGTCAACGATTCAACTAGCGATTATATTCAGTTAACAGCTATCTAATCTAGGAATCAGAAATGGCACAGGTTTTACAGACTAATTGCGATTATAAAATAAAAACGCAGACAGACGGTCAAATAACTCTCGACACCGGAGAAGTATTAGTCACGGGCAACCTGCGTGTTGAAGGCGATTATGTAGTTGTAAACGTAACTAATTTAGACATAGAAGATAACATCATCACCTTAAACAAAGGTGAAACTGGTGATGGTGTTACCGAAGGTTACGCAGGCATACAGGTCGATCGAGGATATTCTAGCGATTCAACTGTAAACTCAGTGCCTACATTTTGGTACGACGAAACAGCAGACACTTGGGAAATAGTAACTACTGCTGGCGGACTTGTATCTTATCTAGATAGTAAATTAAAAGTAAGAAATATTTTAACTGATCCGTTTACTGACAACGGCGATTTAACTTTGATTGGGTCGGGCACTGGAGTTATATCAGTAGCAGGTACCTTTAATTACGAAAGCCAAGTCACACAAGACGACGATATTCCTAACAAAAAATATGTAGACGTTGCTATCCTTAACAGACAGCCCGACAACGAAATTAAAAGAGATGACACGTATGTTGTTGTCCAAGATATTGATGGCGGCGCAAGTGCGAATTCTATCATGTCGATCCAAACCGCACAAATTACCAGCCCGGGAGCAACATATTCTGTTAATGACGAATTGTTATTGGTTGGCGGCACTGCTAGACGAGACGGAAAAATTAGGGTTGACACTGTAGATGCCGGCGGCGGCATTTTAACCTACACGATTATCGATTCTGGATTATTTTTAGACATACCAGTATCAATATACAATGTACCAACAAGTACTAACGGTCTTGGATTTGGCGCAACATTTGATATCGTGTGGGGAGTACAAGAAGTTGAAATTATCAATCCTGGTAACGACTACGAATCAGTATCGCTGACTTTTCAACCAGGTACAGATCTCGGAGCAGGGGTTCAAACTGCCACTGCTACTGCCACTGTTGATTTAGATATATTTTCTCCATCATACAGAACTGTAACATCGATCGCTGTGAGTTTCGCTGGTGAATATGATTATGTTCCAGCTATAACATTTAGCGCCGGTGCTAATCCTTCTCTAACTGAAAGTCAGATAAGAGTTGTTGTAGATAGCACGTTAGTTTCAACGTTCTACGAAGATCGTGTAGCGATACAAGATTTTGAATTATCAGTCAATGAAATCGCCAACACTGTAACTAATTCTAATATTAAACTTACAACTTTAGGAACAGGAAAAGTTGAAGTTAATCGCGGCATACAGTTTGAAGCCCAGGCTACTCCGGGCACAGCATTAGCACACGTAACAGGAGCGACTGTATTATACGGCAATCCGAACGATAATGCTTTAGTTCGTCCGACTCCAGGCGGTACGGGTTTATATTTTAATAATTTAAAACAGAGTCTAAGTTGGGATCAATGGGTAATTAATAATCCAGTTACAGAAAACAATCCTTCTAATCTGTTAAATTATCCTGTTAAGAATGAATTAATAAGTAAACAAAAAGCACTTGTAATGAGTATGCTTTTTTAAGGATCAAAAATGATAGAAAACAAATTACTAACAGTTGATATTGAAACACTTTTTACCGCACCCGGTGATCCAGGCGATCTAAATTCTCAAAGTGCTATCACAACCATGATATTCTGTAACGTTGCTGATCCTGACGATTCTACCCTAGCACTGACTACAGGTGCCGCCGGTGGTGATACTAATATTGATGTTTATCTAGTTAAGTCAGGAGCGGCAGCAGATCCGCTGGTCAACGCTATTATTAAATCTCTAAGAATTCCTGCAGGTGAAACCGTTTTCTTTGATACAGAAAGAGTAGTATTAGGTGCTGGCGACAGTATCAGAGTTCGTGCTTCAGAAAACAATAAAATTGTAGCCACAGTGAGTGTATTGCCAGTATGAAATATCTTAAGACTCAGAATCTTTCAAAGTATAGTCCGAATGATAAGACTCTTATCGTTCAGTATCCTACGAATCAGGTTAATATAGAATCTAAAAGTAGCATAAAGTTACCCACCGGCGATCAAATCTTTAGACCGTATTATCCTAGTGAAGGCATGATACGTTATAATATCGATCCTAACAGCGGACACGATATCAGCGATACATCGGTGTACTGGGATCCTTCAAGACCTGTGGGATTTGAAATGTACTATGAAGGACAATGGTATCCGTTGAGAATACAAGGACCTGCTCGCATACGTAAAGAAGATCTCGGAGTAGGTAATTGGGACGCAGTCACACAGCCCAACGAAGATATCAGCAAATGGTTTCCGATCAGCGGAGATCCTTTAGATTATGTTCCTGGCCTAGCACAAGGTCACGATCCGTTAGACTATGTCGACAACATGATTGTCATTGTTGAAAACGTGTTCCAAGTTTCAGGCACTAACTTTACCTTAGAAGAATCTGACGGTATCGTAGTTGGTGTAGAAGTAGTTACAGGCGGCACAGGGTTGACAGCTAATAGCACAACTATTCCTGTGGTGTTTAGTGCTCCTGATGTCGCAGGTACGACCGCAACAGGTCTAGGTACTACAGACGGTACTGGTGCGATTACAGAAATCAATATCACAAATCCGGGCAGCGGATATACTGGTGCTTCAACTCCTACGGTTACAGTCACAGGCGAAACAGGTCCAAGCACTTATAATGTAAAAATTGCTAAACCGGGCTGGCATATCAAGTTCTTATCAGCAGTGCCTGATACAAAACCAGTACTGGTTTATTTCGGCTACGATCAATAATACCTATATTGCTCCGATAAATATCAAATAAGGAGCGTGTTTTGGCAGACCTAGGTAGAATTTCCGGACCAATGTTAAAAGACAACCTCTTGCGAGGGGGTGTTGATCTTGTCTTTGAAAATCAGTTCGGTGACAATAATCTATATCTAGATGTAAATTCTAGAAAACTAGGCATCAACACAGATGCTATCCCAAGAGAATTAACAGTCGACGGCACTACACAGACTATAGGTCTTATCGTTGACAATGATGCTCAATTAACTAATCTTTATCTCGACGGAGACACCGGTACCATAACCAGCTATTCTGGCGACGTCACTATCCGTGCTACGGGCACACTGTTTGCTGATATATTAGAAACTCCTAGTTTAATTTTCAACGACAACTATATCCAAGGTATTATCAGTAATGAAAATATAGAACTAGTACCACACGGTGCCGGCAATGTTTTATTTGATGGTAACGCTATCGTGGCAGGAGATATAGATGGCGGGGCGAATTTAACAATCGCCGGAAATATCACGTTTGGTGATGATTCTTTATCAGATACATTGACATTTTCTGGAGAAATAGTTGGCGACCTAATGCCAACACTAACCGATACATTTAATATTGGTACTTCGGTTAGAAAATGGAACGAGCTACACACAGCATTAATCAATGGTGAATTTTTAATCGCTGAAGATATTACTTCAGTGGCCAATCTTAATGATAATGTAGCACTTAGACCTGGCAAATCATATTATGTTAGCACGTTAGGCATCGACAGCGGTCCGTGGAACGACGGTACGCACCAGCTCGGTGGTTTTAGAACTATTAGTCATGCTTTGAGTTTTGCCACAGCAGGCGATACAGTGACTATCTATCCGGGGGTGTATCAAGAAACATTTCCTTTAGAAGTTCCAGCGGGAGTTGCTGTCAATGGTACAGACATTAGAACAGTTATCGTAGAACCAGACTCTAGCAGCGAATTTAAAGATTGTTTTTTATTAAATGCTGAATCAACTGTTTCAAATTTAACTGTTAGAGATTTTTTCTACGATTCTGTAGCCGACGAAGGGTATGCTTTTAGATTCGCTCCCGGATATACTGCTACGGAAAGATCACCTTATGTACAAAATGTTACGGTTAAAACACAAGAGTTTGCTGGTAATCTAGCTCCTACACCGATAACTGTTGGTCCAGCACCTACATTATTTTCTTTTACCAGCAATAGCGTAACCCTAGCGAAAGAATTTTATAGTCAAGCTCTAGTAGATTCGTTGATAGGACAAATAGCAGTTATTGATAGATACCCGCTCCAGCCATTGTACTATACTGTTGTATCGATTGAATCAGAACCAACTTCTCCAACAACACAGTGGAGAATGACAGTTGATACAACATTCGATCCAACTGGTCAACTTAAACCAATTAGCTTCTATCCAGATGTAGAAATAACACAAATTGTTACAAACGACATCTGGGACACAACTGGAAACTCAATCGGTGAAAAATGGGTAGCATATTACAAAACTGGATTACCTCCATTCTTTACTAGCCTTGTTGGCCCTGGCTGGACAATTAATGTAGCAGGCACAATTTATATTGTTGACTACATAATCGAAGATCCGTCTATGCCGACCATGTGGAGAATATACGTGACCACATCATTAGTCGGTGGCGTAGGTATTCCAATTTTTTCATCTCCTATCGGATCAGCAGCATCGCCAGCAGGTCGGGGTGCGTTAGTTGACGGTAGTTCGGTCACTCCAGGTTCGATAACAGCGAGTATGCTGTTTCATTCAGTGACATTCATAGTACCAAATTCTGTTGGTCTATATATGACTAACGGTGTTAGGGTTGAATGGTTAAATTCATTTACATATTTTGCGTCAAAAGGTCTATATGCGACAAATGGAACTTCTGGCCGATTAAGCCCTGATGGTTCAACAATGCTCTACGGAGCAGAACTGAGGAGTATCGGATCTGCTAACGTTTACGGCACAGTCGGAGCCGAAGGTGACGGCGATAGTGTATTGATGTATCTGATCAATCACAACTTTGCCTATATCGGTACAGGCACCAGCGTCTCTAACGACAATACAGAAACCATACAGGCTAACGAAACAGTTACAGTAAATGATGCTAGGATATATTGGCAAAGCGATGACCACAACGGTAATTTTAGAGTAGGCGAAGCGTTCTTTGTAGACCAAGAAACTGGCCTAGTAACATTTAACGGTATAGGACAAAGTGTCAGCGGCATTAATGAAATTATTTTTTCCGACGGCACCGATATAACGATCTTAAATGCTGAAAAAGTTGAAACTGGTGATGTTATATTCCAAGGCAATACTTTATCTACCACTACAGGTGATCTAAACATTAGATCTGCAGTAGCACCTCAAACACTACAGACCAGCAATATAAGCGGTAATCTAGATCTAACAGGCAATCTAAGCATCGACGGAACTATCAATATTGGTAACCTAGGTGCTGTTGATATTGTTACTTTCGCCAGCGAAGTTGACAGCAATGTTATTCCTAAATTTACCGATAGCTCATCTTTGGGCATTACCGGTTTAACTTGGAATTCTATCTGGCTCGGCCAAGCAGATTTTGGAAATATTGTAATCAATGACAATAAGATTTACACCACTGAGTCAAACAGTGACCTAGAACTGAGAGCAGCAGGCACAGGGAAAATCGTCTTTGACGATCTTCAAGTAGAAACGGGGTTCACCGCGATTAACGTTCTAAATCTCGATGATACAAATATCACAGGCATATTTTCGCAGACAGGCGATCAAAATCTAATAGGAAATACTACAGTAACAGGAAATTATCAGTTATCTAATGTGCTGTCCTTGGCTGTACCTAGTTTAAGTTTTGGTGATATTTCTTTTGATAGTAACACGATTTCTACAGTACAATCAAATTCCGATCTAGAATTAAGAGCTAACGGCACAGGAGAAATATATGTTCCTGTCAACGATGTAGAAATAGATCAAGATCTATTATACAATGTCTTAAATTCTACAACTATACAGTTGACTACAGTTATATCAGATGTATTCGATGCTGGAGTTAGGATAACAGGAAACGTGATCGAGACTCCTACTGCCGATTTAATTGTTAACGCCGACGGAACTGGTTTGGTGATTACTGACAGTCTGCTTATCGATCAAAATTTAACAGTCAACGGACTGACAAATTTTAAATTGACAGAAACTGGTTCTATCACAGTCTCTGGTTCTACCACAGTCACAGGCAATTCTCAGATCACTGGAAACTTATCTGTAACTAACGATCTTGAAGTAAACTACCTAGCGTTGGATGATATCGCAGTCCAAGGCAACGTCATCACTACCACACTAGGCAATAACAATTTATTATTACAGGCCGCCGGTATTGGAAAAGTAATATTCCAGGAAAACACATCCGTTGATAATAGTATTAATATTCAAAGTTTAGCCTCTGCTAATCTAGCTTTGATTGATTATCAAGTTTCTTCATCACAGATGATTGTTGATGTAGTAACGGTCAGCGGTAACGTGATAGAATCTAACGCGGCTAATCAAAATTTAATATTAGATCCAATGGGATCTTTGAACATAGTAGACACAGATCTAACTGTGAGCAGCGATCTAGATGTACTAGGAACAATAACTCTAGCAGATACAGGAATTACCGGAAACATAAATCATGTCGGTTCTTCGATAAGAACAGGCAATAGCATTATTACAGGTTCGACAGAAATACAGCAGGATTTGACGGTATCGGGATTTGCTCAATTTCAAAATTTGAGAATAGACGGAAATCAATTATCGTCGAATTCTAATATTGAACTACTAGCAGATCCAGTAAGAACTGTGATTATCAACGATAATCTAACAATAGAACGCGATCTAACTATACAAGGCGATCTTTACTCAGATGATCTAACAGTAAGAACACAGGCCACTGGATTATCTATTTTCGTTGACGATATCTTAATACAAGAAAATTTTATAACCACTACGGCATCAAATGCTGATCTAGAATTGCGAGCTAACGGAACCGGACGAGTTACCATCACAGATCAGTTAGAAGTAGTTAACGATGTAACGATAGTCGGTGATACGGCATTATTGAGTACACAGATAACGAATCTTACATTACTAGGACAGTTAAATCAAACCGGAGATATAGATCACACAGGCAGTTTATCTATTATAGGAAACATATCAGCTGATCAATTCACTAACGGCGATATTATCATCAACGGTAATTCGTTATCAACGACCAGCTCAGATTCCGATCTTGAATTAGTTGCTTCTGGAGGCATAGGAAACATCGTTGTTCCTAATTCTAATGTAGTCATAGAAAATGATTTAACTGTAAATGATGCTTACATCACGGTACAAAATATCACATTTCCAAACGATGTAGCCAGCGATGTCTATGAAACTGATCAGATTAGAATCCAAAACAATTACATAGAAACAATTACATCAAACACAGATTTAGAGCTAGCTGCACACGGCACCGGACGAGTAACTGTACAGCCTACACTAGAAATCACTACTGGACAACTAGATCTATTAGGAACAGCAACACTCATCACCACTGATATAAATGGAGTATTTGGTTTAACTGGAACTAAACAGCATACTGGAACATTTAATCTCGTCGGCGAATATAATCTAACTGGCGATCTAACTACCAGTGGTCAGGCATTATTTGAAGATTATAATTTTATCGATTTTAGGATCGCTACCACTGATTCAAACAGTAATGTTGATCTTCGAGCAGAAGGATCTGCTAAAATCGTGTTCAACGATTCAACGTCTCTAAGCCAAGATCTAACAGTACTGGGTGATATCACAGTTAGAAATATCACAGGTACTACTATAGTCACAGATACTTTGTTTGACGGTGACATAAGGATCAAAGATAATTTTATCGAAACGACTCTGTCAAACAGTAATTTAAATCTTTTAGGTTCAGGCACTGGCGGAGTTATATTAGAAAAAACTAAAATTACAAATAACATTATTTCTACTGTAGATACTAACAGTAATTTGAATATTGTTCCTTACACTGGTAGAATTGTAGACTTTGATAAAACCAACGCTGTTAAAATACCAGCGGGTACTACAGCAAATAAATCCTCGGGATCAACGGGAGAATTAAGATTTAACACTTCTGTGTCTAGATTCGAAGGTTGGACTAATACAGGACCAATAACCTACGGTGGAGTATTTTCTAGGAATCGTGCTACGTCAGTTAGGGCGTTGGATACTAATGTATTAGATTTTACAGTCAACAGTGTTTCTAGGATGACTGTTAACAGTACCGCAGTAAACCTTACTGCTTTGCTGACTGGTACTACTGTATTCAGCGGAAACACTATTTCTAGCACTGCTAACAACGATGTTAATCTAACTCCGAACGGCACCGGCGAAGTTATAATGGGAGACATTCTGTTTACAGGAACTACCTTGACTAATATTGATCCTACAGAAAATATGATTTTTCAGAACACAGGATCAGGTTATCTTAAATTTAATTCTACTACCGCTTTGGTTATCCCAACCGGCGACACAGCCAGCAGACCGCTTTCACCCGAAGTAGGTGATCTTCGCTTCAATACTGACCTCAGTGCTCCTGAAGTTTTCACAGGAATCGCCTATTCTACCCTAGCAGGAACTTCCTCAAACGCAACATTGGCGGAAATACAAGAGCTCAACGAAATATACGCCATCCTCCTTGGTTAATTGCCCAAACGATAAATACTATTGATTACAAGGACGACCAATCCTTGTATGGTTAAACTGTGGTAAACCAGCAAAGAGCCCGCAAGGGATGAAAATTTGGTTAACCGTGAAACACGGGGTGAAAAGGAGAGCGAATGAGCCAGCTTGGTCGTATTAGCGGTCCGCTCTTAAAGGCAAACCTTCTACGCCAAGGTGTGGATCTAGCCTTTGAGACCGACCTACTTTATCTGGATGTTAACAATAGGCGAATCGGCATAAAAACTGCTACTCCTAGTCACGAACTACAGGTAAACGGTACACTACGCACAACAAATCTAGAAGTCACTGGTAGCACAGCACAGATAGGTGATTTTCTATTTTCTCCAGACACTATAACCTATGACGGCGATTTAACTTTTAATCTGCCTGAGGGATCAGCACTACGCACCAGCAAATTTTCCATTGATTCGATTGATATTTTCAACAATATCATAGCTACTAATGAATCAAACGCAAATCTAGAATTACGCCCTAGTGGTACTGGAATTATCGATGTTAAGTCAGGTATACAGGTAGCAGGAAATCTACAGGTCGACGGAGCGATTACCGCAGACGGCAATATCACGTTAGGCGATGCTGTCACTGACACTATCACATTCAACGCAGAAATTAACAGCGACATTATTCCCGACGCTAATGAAACTTATGCGATTGGTTCAAATCCGCTGACAGGCGGAAAACGTTGGAACGACGTATGGACAAAAAATCTCTATGCTGATATAATTACTTCTCAAAATTTAATTATTGATGGAGTAAACATTTCAGCCTTGCCGGGAAACATGTTGTATGTTTCCGCAGTCAATGGCAGCGATTCTCATCAAGGCGAACATCCTAACGATTCGCTAAGAACTCTAAAATATGCGTTAAGCATAGCACCAGCAGGAACAACAATATACCTATATCCGGGCGTCTACGAAGAAGAATTTCCGTTGGAAGTTCCTGTAGGAGTAACTGTAAAAGGCACAGGTATACGATCAGTACGTATTGTACCAACTACCGCTACAGAATACAATGACGGTTTCTTATTAAATGGCGAAACTACAGTTGAAGACCTAACAGTTGCTGATTTTTACAGTGGCGGTAATTATTTTGAAGTCACATCAGCTGCTCCTGGAACAACCACAGTAAACGTAGGAACATCGCCTTTCGCTCATACCTATGTCAGCGGCGGCACTATAGAATTCATTGACAGCAGCAGCGGAAATATCACAGGGGCAACATATACTCACACCACGGGCGATCTAGTATTAACACACACTGGCGGTACTGCTAGTTTAGGTGACAGGGTGTTCCTTTCAAATCTTACCTTTAGCTGTAACGGTGGTAATAGAGTGTTTCCAGATAATGGTTACGCTTTTCGGTTCGTTACCGATTTTGAAGTCACCACAAGAAGTCCATATGTTAGAAATGTCACAGTATTAACCAAAGGCACAGCCACAGGTGTTGGTGATCCACTGGGATTCAGTTCAGGCGACGCAGGTAAAGGTGCTTATGTTGACGGTGCTTATGCTACTGCCGCATCTCAAGAAGCATCTATGCTGTTCCATTCTGTGACATTTATCACACCCGGAGTAGATGCTTTATCAGCAACCAACGGTGCTAGGGTTGAATGGCTGAATTCATTTACATACTATGCCAACAAAGGCATGAGTTTATTCAGCAGCAATGATGGCTTTTCCGGTGACGGAAAAACTAGAATAAAAATTTCTAATACCACAGGTACTTGGCAAGTTGGCGATACGATTACCTATTACGACACAGACGGAACAACGGTGATAGCGTCTGGTCTAGTAGAAAGCATCGATGGTGATTTCTATAACATAGACGGTAAAAATCTTGGATGGGAAACATTAGAAGACCGAGCAGGTAAAACAGTTGTTGTTTCCGGTAACGCTAAACTTTCAACAGCAGAGAAAAAATTTGGCACTGCTAGTCTAGCACTAGATGGCACAACTGACTATATCTCAGTAGCCAGCCAACCAGATTTTGATTTTGGCACAGGCGATTTCACAATCGAAACTTGGGTATACCCCACAGCTACAGGCACATATAGAACGATTTTCGATTCTAGAACTAGCGGTGTCGACGGCAACGGATTAATCATCGGTATAACCAACGCTGATCAACTTTATTTCTATTGGAATTTTAACTATAGAGTCGGGCCTGTGGGCACAGTATCCACAAATGCTTGGTCTCACATAGCATTATCTAGAACCAGCGGTGTTACTAGAGCATTTATCAATGGAACGCAAGTTGGGTCAAACTACGTTGACGTTAACAATTATCCACAGCGAGCAATAAGATTTGGAGCAGATCCTTCTGGCAATTATGCGTTTACCGGATATATGGACGAAGTTAGGATATCTAAAGGCCTATCGAGGTACTCATCAAACTTTGTTTCTCCAACATCAGCATTTACCAGCGACACTAGTACAGTGTTGTTGTTACATTTTAACGGTGCTAACAATTCGACTATCGTAGCCGATGACGGTGTTACCACTCAAGATCTAAGATCTAGTTCTGGCGGCACAGCGTCGATCGTTGATCTTGCCGACTATTCAGACTTTGGTGCCGAATTAAGAAGCATTGGTTCAGCCTGCGTCTATGGAAATTATGGTGCCTATGGTGATGGAGATGGGGTTGTTGCGTATCTAATAGGACAGAACTTGGCCTACATAGGTAACGCCGGAGATTCAAACAATGATCCTACTACGGTTATACAGGCCAACGAAGTAGTTGAAAACAATCGTGCTAAGATCTACTATACTTCAG
>JACCEB010163616.1_pt1 | contig 16833 bp, 17 predicted proteins | sample 7454761 | NCBI WGS metagenome assembly JACCEB01 (sample SAMN15323454, study PRJNA562643) | freshwater metagenome | isolation source: river surface water | place: USA:Blue River Watershed | collected 2017-08-18 | reverse complement strand
CTGCGGCGATGGAAGATGCGCGAGCTGCTGCGGTTTCTGATGCACGTTCACGAGCTGCGTCATATGCAAAACTTTTGGGTACTTCGCTTGGAAAAGTTGTCTATCTCCAAGAAAACTCTGCGCCTTCTTATTCATTCCCCATGCTTGGAGTTGCTAAAGCCGAAGATGGCTCAACGCCACAGATAGATTTAGGTGAAGAAGAAGTGACTGTAACCATCACAGTTCGATGGGCTCTCAATTAATTGAGAGCAAGTAATTGAGGCTGGCTCGCTAGCTTTTAAAAACGTACTTGTGGTGGGTAGTGGATTTGAACCACTGAAGGCAGAGCCGGCGGATTTACAGTCCGCTCCCATTGGCCGCTCGGGCAACCCACCAAAGTTTTGCGCAAGGTCGGAAAGACTACAGCAGGAATATATCGATTGGAAATCCGCAAAAAACAGAGACTGTCTTCGGTTAGTAAATGTATAGACAATCTAGATTCCCTGGTTTATCCTCAGAATATGTCTCGTAAGCGAGTAATTGTCACAGGCAATACGGGAATTGCTGCCGCGTTAATTCGAACCCTGCACGAACGAGGCGACTCCATTTATGTGATTGGCGGAACCGATGAAGCTTCTGAACTTCTTGCAAAGAGTTACACGAATATCCTTGGATTTTATTCGGCGGACCTTCGCAAAGAAGATGACTGCGTAAACGCTTTTGCGAAAGCAACAAAGGCTCTTGGTTCAGTATCAGATGTGGTGGGCATAGTAGGCGGGTCTGGCAGGACGTTTGGCGATGGAAGATTCGATGAAATTCCATTAAGCGGTTGGGACGCAACACTTGAATTGAATCTCTCAACTGCATTTCTAACTTTACGAGAAGGTCTACGAGTCCTTATTGCTAATGGAGGATCAATCACACTCACCAGCTCTGTGTTGGCGACATCGCCTGTCTTCGAAAGTTTTACGACACACGCTTATGCCACGAGTAAATATGCTATTGAAGGAATGGTAAAACTTGCTGCAAAGTCATTTATTGATAAGAAAATACGAATTAACGGGGTTGCTCCAGGGCTAGTGACAACCCCAATGTCAAAACGGGCAACAGATGATCCTATGATTCAAAATTTTATTAAACAGAAACAGCCTCTCTCATTAGGACAGCTTGACCCGGACAATCTAATACCAACTTATTTGTACCTAATTGATAATTCTCAGGTAACGGGTGAAATTTTGACTTTAGATGGCGGCTGGCGTTCCGTGACTAGACTCTAAGAGAAAGAAATATGATGGCACATCCAAGATACGCAAAAGAGAAAATTGCAAAAACTATTGACCACTCCCTCTTGAAGCCAGAAATGACTAGAGCTCAAGTTGCTGAGGGCTGCGAAATCGCACGTCGTTATGCTGTTGCATCGGTCTGCTGCAAGCCAAGCGATGTGTCATTCTGTGCAGATCTCTTGCGTGGCAGTGGCGTTGAAATAGGAACAGTAGTTGGTTTCCCTCATGGCTCATCCACCACAGAAACCAAAGTGTTTGAGACAAAACAAGCTCTGCAAGACGGTGCGAGTGAAATCGATATGGTTCTTAACATTGGCAAGTTAAAGTCAGGGTTGTATGACGAAGTTCGGGATGACATCGCAGCTGTGGTGGTTGCCGCTCAAGGGCGGTTAGTCAAAGTGATTCTAGAAAATGCCTACCTTACGGACGACGAAAAGGTTAAAGCTTGTCAGCTTTGTGAATCGGCAGGTGCACACTACGTGAAAACTTCCACTGGATACGCTCCGTCTGGCGCAACTATTGCAGACGTTAAGTTAATGAGAGCTGCAGTCTCTCCACACATCAAAGTCAAAAGTGCAGGCGGAGTTCGAACTCTCGACGCGCTCATTGAAATGCTAGATGCAGGTGTGGAACGTTCTGGAGCAACAACGACGAATGTGATACTCGATGAATACACTGAGCGATTTGGCAATTAATGAAACGATTTCTTGGCATTGACTTAGGAGGTACAAATATAAAGTTCTCCGTTCTCGAGGTAGACAAGGCTACTCTAAAAGAAATCGAAAAAGGTCAAGTGCCAACGGAAGCTGATCATGGACCTCTGCATGTAACCAATCGGATTGCTGATATTGTCAAAAGACTAAATTTGGAACTTGAAATTGATAGTGTTGCATTAGCAGTTCCAGGTATTTTTGATCATGATTCAGGAAATGTCCTTCTATTTCCAAATCTGCCAGGAAATTGGAATCAGTTTCCATTGGTGGATAAATTGAAAGAATGGACTAAAAAAGAGATTTCATTAATCAATGATGCGCGAGCTTTTTGTCTTGCCGAGTCCACGCTTGGTGCAGGTCGTGGCCATAGATTCATTGCCTGCATCGTTTTAGGAACAGGAGTGGGCGGCGGACTCGTCATTGATGGAAAAGTCCATGAAGGTACGACAAAAGGAGCAGGTGAAATTGCCCATCAGGTTGTTGCCCCGGATGGACCAGTTTGCGGCTGTGGAACGCGTGGCTGCTTAGAGGCGCTGACATCTTCCGCTGCAATTTCCGCACTAGCAGGCACCGAGAGTCCAGAGCAAGCGTATTCGCGAGCCATTGAGGGTGACGCACGGGCCATCTCTGCCTTTAGAGAAGTCGGTCGATGGCTAGGTATTGGACTTGCAAACGTTAACGCAGTCTTCTCTCCAAGCATCTTTATCGTCGGAGGGGGAGTCGCCCAGGCAGGAAATCTACTTCTCGATTTCATTCGGCAAGAACTTCATGAAAGAAATAATTTGTGGCCTAATTCTAATTTTGAAGTTGTACCTGCTCAACTTAGTTTTTTTGCAGGCGCAACCGGTGCCGCGCTAAAAGCAGCCGCAGTTGCAGGAACGCAGTTGAGCTTCACATCAATCACATAACGATTTGACGCGTAAGCAGTCTCCGTAAATTCAATGATGGTTCCTTTGGCATCACAAATCACTCTCGTTTCAACAAGTAAAGGTGTCCCTGATGGAATATCGAGAAGTTTTGCTTCACTCCGGTCTGCAATGCGCGCTTGAAGCCAACAATTGGCTGTTGAAGGTCCATATCCAATTTCTCTCATCTTTTCATGCAAGGAACCATGAACTAAATCGGCTTTCAAAACTTCGCGACATTCAGGTATAAGTGCAACGCGTTCAATGCTCAAGGGAATGTCGTCCGCAAGTCTAATGCGCTTGATAACAACTACTTTTTGCCGACCCCTTAGCTTTAGAGCCTCTCTATCACGAGCGCTAGCTGATTCAAATCCTGATGAAAGCATCTCAGATGAAGGCTTTTTTCCTCTACGGTACATATCTTCGGTGAAGGAGAAAAGAACTCCCTCGGTTCGGTGAATCGGAGTGCTGGCAATAAAGGTTCCAGCGCCTCGTTTTCGATCTACTAGCCCCTCGCGAAGAAGATTCATGACGGCCTGGCGCGCAGTCATTCGACTAACTTTGAAGCGAGCAGCAACTTCGACTTCAGACGGGATTAGTTCCCCAGGCTCACCTTCGCGCACCAGTTTGCGAAGCCAAGCTTCTATTTCCCTATATCGGGGACCTTGATTTCTCATCCGAGTGCGACTACCTTCTCTTAAGTCGTCTATACATTTAACTGAACCCCAAGGAGCCAGTATGTCGGTCGCCTCTCCTTCGCCCCTGTCGGGCCAATGGACTGCTTCCGCTCACAAGCTCTTGGATCGATTAATGCTCGAACAAGGTAATGCTATTTCTCAAGCGGCGCAATGGTGTTTTGAAAGTATTTCAAATGATGGAGTGGTCCACCTCTTTGGGACAGGACATTCAAGAATTCCCATTGAAGAGATGTTTCCGCGTTACGGATCCTTCCCCGGGTTCAATCCTATTGGAGAGCTGTCCATGACATTTCACACCCAAGTGGTTGGAGCTAATGGTCAACGTCAAGCTATGTTCATTGAAAGAGTTGAGGGCTTGGCTGATCAGATACTTGAAAACTGGACCCTCAAACCGCAAGACATGATGATTATTTTCAGTGTTAATGGAAAGTCCGCTGTGCCACTAGAAATGGCGAGAAGTGCACGACGTGCAGGTATCAAAACGATCGCAGTGACTTCTGTAGCACAGAATCGCGATGGGGCTCCCACCCACTCCAGTGGCACAACTCTTATTGACCACGTGGATTTGGCGATTGATTTATGTACCCCGATTGGGGATGCTTTGATTGAAGTTCCAAATCTTGAAACGCGAGTTGGCCCGGGATCAACGGTTACTGCAATTGCAATTGTGAATGAAATAAAGGTGCAAGTCGCAGACTTACTCGTACGAAGTGGAATTAAGCCCCCCGTGATCACTAGTTCGTCTGTAATAGGTCCGGAGAAAAGCAAGATCCTTTTTGATGCTGCATATTCTGAACATGCTCGAAGAGTCTCTTCTCGGTTGAGGGGCTCTCATGCATAAGTTATCTAAAATTTACTCACCAACCCTTCCCTCCGGGGGGCATTGGTGAGTAAATAGTGACCCTAATTGGCCCTCGCCAATTGGGACTTCTATATATAGAAATACCTAGAGCTAGGAAGGAATAGGAATGAAAGCAGTAAATAGAACGAAGCGCTCGCTTATTGCGATCACTTCATCGATTGCCCTCATTCTTGGAATGTCACTCTATGCCGCACCAGCAAATGCTGCTGGTTTCGTCATCGGAGTAAGCAACGGCTGGGCGGGCAATTCATGGCGCGAAACCATGGTCTGCGCAATCAAAGCTGAAGCTACTCTCTCCAAGAAAGTGGACAAAGTTCTAGTTTCATCACGTAACACTGATGCAGCGGGACAATCGGCTGACGTACGCGCATTCATTAGCCAGAAGGTTAATGCAATCATTATTAACCCAGGCGACAAAGATGCAATCAACCCCGCACTCGAAGAGGCTATGAAGGCTGGAATTAAAGTTGTAGCTGTTGATGGTCCTGTCAGCGCTTCTGGGGCATACATCGTTTCAAATGATCAGAAAAAGTACGGCGCAGTTGGTGCTGAAGCATTAGCCAAAGCTATGAATTACAAAGGTAACGTGCTCTACATGCGCGGTATATCTGGCCACCCAGCTGACACACTTCGCGATCAAGGCTTCAAAGAGGTCATGTCTAAGTACAAGAACATGAAGGTAACTAAAGAAGTTTTCACAAACTGGGACTGGGCAAAGGGCGGCGAGCTTGCTAAGCAACTCATTAAGCCAGGTAAATTCCAGGGAGTTTGGACTTCCGGAATTGATTACCCTGTCGTTGAAGCAATGAAGACGAATCTTCGTGGAAAGTACATTCCACTGGTTGGAGCAGATAACAATGAATTCCTTCGCCAGACCAAAGAATTGGCAAGCAAAGGATTTGTTGGGATTGTAGTCTCCAATCCTGCAGTTATTGGTGGAGCGGGTCTTAAGGTAGCTCTCGACGTTCTTGAGGGTAAGTCGGTCAAAAACGAGACACTACTGACTCCTGCAGCATGGACCTACAAGGCAAACAAGAAGGACATTGATTCTTCTTACTTCGTTGGTCAAGAAGCCACATTCTCAAGTGCGGTCAAGATTCCTGGATATACAACCTTCAGCCCGGCTCAACTCTTCCGGTGCAAGGCTCCACAGGATTCTGACGACGGATCACGTGGTTAATTAGTTCATAGTGAGTAATCACTTCTAGAACTACAAGCGAAAACCTCAGGGCTTAAAAACCCTGAGGTTTTTAATTAACGAAAGGCGCCAATGGATAACCTCCTTGAAATTAGGGAGCTGGCAAAAAATTACGGCTCTGTAATCGCTTTAAGAAGCGCTAACTTCTCGGTTTCACCTGGAGAAATACATGCGCTAATGGGAGCCAATGGTGCAGGTAAATCAACTTTGGTCAAGATCCTCACAGGTGTTATTCCGTCAAATTCCGGATCCATCAAAGTAAATGGCTCCTTAGTTCAGTTCACCTCACCTGATAATGCTCGCAAAAATGGTGTTGCTCCAGTTTTTCAGGATCCTGCACTAATCCCTGACTTATCATTAAGAAGAAATTTGAAATTGACCAACACTGATATTTCGAAGTTTCAAGAGAAAATAGTCGAATTTGGCTTAAAAATAAGTTTGGATGAACAAGTTTCAAGAATTGAACTACCTTTGCTTCGCATGATTGATCTTGCAAGAGCTCTCGCTCATGATCCTAAACTTCTCATATTGGATGAAATTACCGCTGCACTACCAGCAAATCTTGCAGACATAGTTATTAGAGTCATGAATAAAGAAAAACTAAAGGGCAATTCTGTTATTTTTATTTCGCACCGACTCTCCGAAATCGGAGAAATCTGTGATCGTGTCACGGTTCTTCGTGATGGCATCGATGTAGATACTTTCAAGACTGAAGATGGCGATGAAAATCGAATTGTTTCGGCTATGTTGGGCTCAAAGATATCTCAAAGTCTCACTGAGTCTAGAGAATCTAACCTAGCAAACGAATCCCTTATTCAACTTAAATCAATTCAAGACGATAAGAAACTTCACAATGTCACCTTTAGAATTAATAAAGGAGAAGTTCTGGGAGTCGTAGCACTGGAGGGCCAAGGTCAAGACTCGCTCTTTGAAATTCTCGCTGGAGAGCGTCGAGTGAGTTCTGGAGAGATTATTTTCAAGGGCTCCAAAGTGCAATTCTCCCACCCAAATGACGCAATTAGATTAGGGATTACCTATGTTCCGGGAGATCGGAAGTCGGCGTTAATGCCTCAGAGATCCATTCGTGAGAACCTCGCTCTCACCAAGTTCCCAAGGATTCTGCGGTGGGGTTGGATTAATCAGAAAACTGAAGATTTAATGGTGGATAAAGCAGTTGAAATTCTTGAGATTGATACCCGTGCAAGTTCTCAAGTAAAGAGACTCAGCGGTGGAAATCAGCAGAAAGTGACCATTGGAAGGTGGATTACAACTGGTTTCGATCTCTTGCTCTGTTTTGATCCAACTCGAGGTATCGATGTTGGAACCAAAAACCAGATCTATCAACTTCTTTCTAGTCTTTCAGCTGAAGGAAAATCAATACTGTTGTTCACAAGTGAACTACGCGAAATTGAACTCGTCTGTGATCGTGTAATTGTTCTCTATGGTGGAAAGATTGTTGCTGAGTATGACGCAACTAATTGTACGGAAGAACTTCTTTTAAATGCTGCACATGGGAGAGTTGAATGAGAATCCCTCTTCGTGAACAAACCTGGAATATTTCGATACTTGGATTAGTGGTTGGGTTAACGCTTTGGAGAGGAAATCAGCTTCCCGTCTTTGGTTCGTATGAGATAAAGACAATTCTTCTCGGAATAATTCCCATAGCCCTGCTCGCGATGGGGCAATCACTCATTATCATTGGCGGTGGAATAAACCTGGCAATCGGAGCGGAAGCAATCTTAATTAATTGTATTACTGCGCGATTCAGTGAGGGCACAAGCTTTTCGACATCTTTGAAATGGGCTTTGATTGGAATCTTAATTGCCGCTCTAATTGGTGCGGCCACAGGTTGGGTCATATCAAAATCTGGAATCGCAGACATTGTTGTCACGCTTGCTACAAGTTTCGTCCTCATTGGGCTGGCTCTCTTTGTTCAACCAGGTCCAGGTGGAGGCGTTAACTTGGAATTTGCACAGGCTTTTAGCGGGAAAGGCGATAGTTTCGTAGCACCGCTTTTAGTTCTCTTTCTTCCAATTTTATTTATCTGGCTACCCTTACAGAGAAGCCGCATCGGCATATCACTCTACGCAATAGGTTCAAGTAAGGACGCTGCTTTCTTGTCTGGAGTTAATGTGGCTCGCGCGCGAATCCTGCTATACACATTCGGCGGTGTATTTGCTGGAATTTGTGGAGTCTCTCTAACTGCCATCACTCAAGCAGCAAGTCCATTTGCAGTAATTAGTAATACTGCAACTCTCAATTCGGTTGCAGCTGCCGTTCTTGGAGGAGTTTCACTTGCAGGAGGTGTTGGAGGACTCTTTGGACCAGCACTTGCATCTTTGGTGCTCTACTACATCCCAACAATCATGTTGGGTTATGGAATTGATCCTGCCTATAGTCAAATAATTCAAGGTGCTTTAACAATTCTTGTTGTGCTTGTTGGTGGATTATTGAGATCGAGAGGAAAGTGATGAAGCCATCGTTTGCGAAGAGCAATCGTTCAATGATTGCCTTATGGATTATTTTGATCATCACCTTTATTGTCACAGGTATCGTTGATTCCTATTTCTTTTCTATTGCTTCAATTGGTATAACTCTGCAGCTTGCAGCACCGTTAGGCCTCCTTGCTGCCGCTCAAACCATTGTTATGTTAACTGGTGGCATAGACCTATCTCTGGCCATGATTGCTACCGGTGCTGCTTACATTGTGAGTGTTAAATCGAATGCCGGACTTACAACAGCGCTTCTATTTGCCTTGGTATTCTGTGTTTTGGTCGGCGCAATTAATGGCATTTCAATAGGGCTCTTTGGTGTGAATCCCCTAATTATGACTCTTAGTATGGGCGCAATCCTTATAGGTGTTTTTACTGTTGGAGTAAGTACTTTCTTGCGCGGAAGTTCAAGAATGCCTGAAGTTTTAGTAACACTTAGTTCAGGATTAATTTTCGATCCAATTACTTGGCCACTCCTTGTTTGGGTCATTGTTGGAGGTTTTGTCCACTTTTCTTTAACGCGAACTGGTTTCGGTCGAGTCATTTACGCAATTGGAGATAATGCTCAGGCCGCTCGCTTAGCAGGAGTTAAAGTATGGCAAGTTCAAGTTGCCGCATACGTGTCTTGTGCAATTCTTGGTGGCTTTGCTGGAATCATGTTAGGTGGACAATCAGGAGCGGTAGCCATAAGTCTTGCAAATTCATATCTACTTCCATCAGTAGCAGCTGTTGTCATTGGTGGTACCTCAATTATGGGCGGACTTGGTAGTTACTCAGGCAGTGTTATGGGAGCGCTAATTCTCTCTGTACTTTCGTACCTCCTTGCAATATTAAATTCCTCCGAAGCATTCAAACAATTGGTTTACGGAGGCATTGTTCTCGCACTAGCTTGGGTTTATTCTTCAATCTCTGAGCGAAAGTAGGATTGGAATTTAGACATGACCACAGCTGCAGTAATTGGAACTGGATTTATAGGCAAGGTCCATATTGAAGCAGTTCGTCGCATGGGTGTCCCGATAAAAGGAGTACTCGCAGGAAGTTCGAATAGCACTGAGACGGTCCGAAAGAGCATGAATCTCGAAAAGTCTTACGGTGGAGTTAAGGAAATTGCCTTCGATGATGAAATTACGGTGGTCCATGTGACAAGTCCGAATTCGCTACATTTTGAGCAGGTTCGCCTTCTCTTGGAGGCTGGTAAGCACGTTATATGTGAAAAGCCCCTTGCAACCTCGGTTAATGAAGGAGAAAAACTTCTTTCGATTGCCGAAAGTAAAAACCTAGTGAATGCGGTGTGTTTTAACACTCGGTTTTATCCGATGGTCCACGAAGCGCGAAGTCTTGTAGAAATGGGAGCAATTGGAACTCCCGCATATATCAAGGGCTCCTATCACCAAGACTGGTTACTAATGGATACCGACTGGAATTGGCGGCTAGAAGAGGATAAGGCTGGTGAGCTACGGGCTATTGCAGATATTGGATCTCATTTGATTGATCAGATTACTTTTGTCTCTGGCGTCAAAGTTGAATCTGTGATGGCTGATCTCCATACCATTGTAAAGAAACGTAAGAGACCAACTGGACCGGTACAAACATTCACGTTGGACACAACTTCCGAACGCAAGATTGTTGACATGCGTTCTGATGATGCTGCTGGAGTTCTCATCAGATTCAGTAATGGTGCTAGAGGAACCATTTCAATATCTCAAGTAACTGCCGGGAGAAAAAATGATCTAAATTGGGAGATTTCTGGATCAAAGTCAGCTCTTGCTTACAATTCGGTGGAACCAGAAAAGCTCTGGATTGGCCATCGCGGAGCGCCCAACCAGGAGTCGCTTAAAGATCCCACCTTAATTTCACGCGATGCGGCAAAGAATGCGTTTTATCCCGGTGGCCATGTCGAAGGTTTTGGCGAAACATTTCGTGCCTTATTTGAAAGAGTTTATTCAGATATTGAAAGTACTAGCCGAAAAGTTGATTACCCTAGCTTTCGGGATGGGGTCACAAGTCTTCAAGTTACAGATGCCATCGCGCAGAGTTCCAAAACCCAAACCTGGGTCGAAATAGATTAAAGGGAGATAGATAAATGAAACTTGGCTTACTAACTGCCCCACTTCCAGAGGTCCCCCTCTATGACATTGCAGATTGGGCAAGTGCACAGGGATTTGAAATGCTCGAAGTTTGCTGTTGGCCAAAAAGCGCTGGCGCAAATAGGCGCTATGCTGGAATAACACATATCGATGTTGAAGGAATTTCTCAAAGTCAATGTGATGAAATTGTTGGTGAGCTCAAGAATCGAAAGATTACGATGTCCGCTCTCGGCTATTACCCAAACAACCTGCATCCAGACACCTCTCATCGTAAAGAAGTGAATGAGCACACCAAAAAAGTCATACGTGCGGCAGGAATGATGGGAATTCCGGTTGTGAGCACATTCATTGGAGCGGATGCAAATAAAACTCAAGATGAAAATTGGGAAGATGCAAAAAAGAATTGGCCTGATATCGTCAAATATGCGGAAGACTGCAATGTCAAGATTGCAATTGAAAACTGTCCTATGATCTTCAGTAAAGATGAATGGCCTGGCGGGCATAACTTGGCATTTTCGCCAAAAATCTGGCGAGAAATGTTTGATTTCTTTGGGCCAAATGTAGGCCTTAATCTCGATCCTTCCCATTTAATCTGGCAAATGATTGATGTCGAAAGAGTTATTCGAGAATTTGGTGAGCGTATTTACCATACTCATGTTAAAGATATGGAGATTGATCGCGAGGGTCTATACAACAACGGAATAATGACCAAGGGAATTGGTTGGCAACGTCCACGCCTTCCAGGCTATGGTGAAGTCAATTGGGCTCGATTCGTTGCGGGACTTTCACAGGTCGGGTACGACTATGTACTTTGTATTGAACACGAAGATCGCCGCTTCGAAGGTACAGATGAACTCGTCAAGCAAGGCTTTTTGATTGCACGCAATCAAATTGCGGCCTTGCTTCCCATGACTGTTCGTTAGGCGTTTACAGTTGCAACGATCCGGTCTGTAAATTCTTGAGTCTCGGGGTCCTTAAGAATTAGTTTCACTCGGCCATCAGGCAAAGTTTCTTGCTTGATGATGGTCTTACCCTCGAATGTTTGAGCCTTGCTTGAAATTCTTGGAGTCGTTCCACCGCGCCATTCAAGATCAACTTTTGCCCAAGTGTGTGAATCAGCTGAGCGATAGCAAGCATCCATAATCGCATTCACAACATATCCATCGTAGAAAGTTTCCATGGGCGCTCTTCCGCTTTCTAAGGATTCGAACATATCTGTGAACATATCCACATATCCGAGTTCTGCCACTTCATCCCCTACAGGAAAGAGCCAACCAGTTGAAGCCTCGGCCTTTTCTGCAACATATGAGTTGCCTTCGGCGGCCGTAAACATCTCAAATCCAGTGCGCAAGAAATGATTCATCCAGATGGTTCCATGAGTTCCAGCTACTTCATCACGTAAATCCATGCCGCCACGGAAAGTCCAAGAAACTTCAAACTGTCCAATTGCGCCGGATTCAAACTTAATTAGTGCGATTGCGTTATCTTCGGCATTTATCGGATGCACCATTGTATCTTTCCAACAAAGAACTTCGACAGGTCTATTTCCTTTGCCAACAAAATTGCGAATAATTTCAATGCAGTGACAGCCCAAGTCAACAATACAACCACCGCCCGCTTGCTTATCATCCCAGAACCAAGCGCTATGAGGACCAGGGTGCGTTTCTCTCGATCGAACCCACAGAACATCACCGACGGCACCGTTCTTCACTGACTTCACTGCCTTCAAAGTCTTGGGCGTGTAGCAAAGATCCTCAAGGTAACCTGCAAATACACCAGCTTTCTCTACAACATCAAGAATTCTCTTAGCTTCATCCGCGTTCCGCGCTAATGGCTTAGTACACAAAATTGCTTTGCCGGCTTTGGCGGCAAGAGTGATTGCCTCTTCATGCATATGGTTTGGTAGAGCAACTACGATAACTGTTACTTCGGGATCATTTATCGCATCTTCGAGACTGGTGGTATAACGAGGAATGTTCCACCGTTTCGAAAACGCTTCTCCACGTTCTTTGCTGCGAGAATAGACAACCGCGACTGAATCCCGATTGCGTTGCCCGTGCAAAGTCATAGTGTAGAAATCGCCGATTAAACCAGTGCCCAACATTGCAACCTTCTGCGTCTTCACGAAATCTCCAATCATTGCTTGTGTTATAGCAAGTAGTCTATACATTTGAGACCTTTGTGAATAGACTCTGACAAAAAGGAATTGAAGTCATGAGGCAAAATCTCGGCAATTTTCAAGTAATTGTCGCTGGCGCAGGATCTGCCGGTTGCTCGGCAGCCATCTCCGCTGCACGCCTCGGAGCGCGCACGCTTCTGATTGATCGACTTCCATTTGCAGGCGGCACTAGTACTGGAGTCTTGGATACTTTTTATGGCTTTTATACACCCGGAGAAGAGGCCAAAAAAATTGTGGGTGGTGTCCCGGATGACGTCGTCACAGAGTTGAGAAGCCTTGGCACCGTCATTGAACGACCAAATACATACGGTGCCGGTACAGGAATAACTTATAATCCAGAGCATTTGAAAGTGGCTTGGGAAAGACTTCTTAAGCGGAGTGGAGTGACCGTACTACTTCATTCATTAATCTCAGAAGTGGTGATAAATCGAGGGCAAATTCAAAGCTTGGTTTTGTCGAATCGAGCTGGGACGTACGAAGTAAGCGCGGACTCGTTTGTGGACTGTACAGGAGACGCAGATTTAACACATCTTGCAAACTTGCCTTATGAGCGTGCGGGAGAAATCTCACCTGCACAGACTCTAACCACTACTTTTCGAATGGTTAACGTCGACTTGAAAGAGCGGAAGACAATTAATAAAGACCAATTACACAAATTGATGCAGGAAGCGTCTCAACAAGGATATCAACTTCCTCGAAAAGAAGGATCGGATCACATAACCACAGTTCCAAACACCACCGCAACTGTGATGACAAGACTAGATTCACTTCGCGCCAAGGAAGATGGTTTTGACTCAGTTATAGAAAATCCCTTCTTTCTAACAGAGTCAGAGATGGCCGGTCGCGAGCAGGCACTGGAATATGCTCGGTTCCTGAAGGCAAAAGTTCCAGGTTATGAAAACTCAGAAATCTACGGTTTGTCAACATTTTTAGGAATTCGTGAAACACGTCGAGTTCATGGGGATTATCGAGTTACTAGAGATGACGTACTTAATGCTCAACAATTTGATGATCAGATAGCCCTGTGTGGTGCACCAATAGAAGATCATCACAGTGGAGATGGCACCGAATGGCGATATCTTCCCGAAGGAAGTGCAGTTGGTATTCCACTTTCGTCTTTGCGAGTTAAAGAAGCTTCTAATCTACTCGTAGCTGGAAGATGTTTTTCCGCCAGTCATGACGCTCACGCCAGCATAAGGTCCATGGCTCAATGCATGGCAATGGGTTCTGCGGCGGGAGTCAACGCAGCGATAGCTAGCACAGAACACAAATCAATAAGAGATGTTGACACATCCAAAATTCAATTAATTCTGCAAGATTCGGGAGCAATTCTCTCACTAATATGATTCGAACAGTTCTGTCAGATATTTCCCCCGAAATAGTGAGTGGCGCTTATATGCACGAGCACTTAATAATTGACTCCCCTATAGTTCGAGATGAATTCCCACATATTTTCCTCGGCGATATTAATTCGGCCGTGACCGAAACGGTTGAATGTATGAGATTTGGTATTAATTTGTTTGTTGATTGCATGCCAGGAAATTCAGGCAGAAATATTGAAAAATTGAAAGAAATTTCGATGTTGAGTAATATTCATATTGTTTCAGCAACGGGAATGCATAACCCAAAGTACTACTCTTCAGATAGTCCTTACTTAAAAGCAGATCGTGAATTCTTCTGTAAGGTTATGATTCATGAGATAAATGCGCTCCGATGTGGAATCATCAAAATCTATACATCTTCTAATAAACCATCTCCCCTTGAATGCGAGCTCTTCGCAGGTGCGGTGCAGGCACAAATAGAGACTGGTGCTCCCATTCTCACTCACTGCGAGGAAGGTAGAGGTGCTCTTGAGCAAATAGAGCTACTAGAGTCGCTTGGCGCTGAATTGAGCCAGATTGTCCTATCCCATACTGATAAATATCCTGATCGCACTTATCATCGCGAAATATTTGAATCTGGAATTAATGTGGAATATGACCAGTCTTTACGGCAATTAGATCAAGAATCAAAAGAGTCCTTGGATCTAACTATTGAGATGTGTAATGCTGGGTATGCTTCCCAGATCATGCTTGGAACTGATGGAGCACGTAGATCACTCTGGAAATCTCTCGGAGGTTCGCCTGGGCTTGCTGCTCTTGGACGTGATTGGAGAAATCTCCTGGAGCGATCTGGTCTTGATCCCTTGGAAGTTCAATCACTTTTTGTAGATAACCCTAGACGCTTTCTCTCCCTTAAGGTGAATCAAACATGATGCTGTCAAATTTTCCTATTGTTCCAATTCTTGTAATTGAGGATGCTAGTTGGGCAAAAGAGCTTAGTCACTGCTTAGTTGAGTCGGGCTTTCCGATTCTTGAAGTAACGCTCCGTACTAAGCAAAGTTGGCAGGCAATCGAGGCAATTACAGAATTAGGATTGATTGAATTAGGGGTTGGTTCCGTTTCAAGTGTAGAAGATCTCAAGAGAGCCAAAGATCTCAATCTGAAATTTGCAGTTTCGCCAGGATTGAATAGAAGTTTAGTTGAAAGCGCAAATCGCTTTGAGATATTCTATCTACCTGGAGTTGCAACTCCATCTGAGATGTTATTGGCTGTGGAACTTGAGATTTCAATCCTTAAGTGGTTTCCCGCAGAAACTCTCGGTGGCATTAGTGCTCTTCGTTCCTTATCTGCCCCGTTTCCTAATTTGAAATTTGTACCGACAGGTGGAATCACTGGTGAACTCGCTCAAGAGTATTTACAGGAAGCTAACGTACAAGCAGTTGGTGGTAGCTGGATGTTCCCGAAGGATTTAATGGAGAAGAAAGATTTGGTCAATCTTGAAAAAAGCTTCAGAAACGCCTTGAAAAGGGCACAGATTTAAGAATCTGAACCTTTTACCGGATTACTTGTTTACTGAAGCGTCGTAAATGCTCTGAATTGTTGAATTAAGCGCTCCATCAAATTCTGCATCGCTCTGTTGAGCGGTGAGACCTTCAGCAAGAGCGCGTGAGAATGAAGCAATGACGCCAGTATTTTGTGCAAGCAGACGATTGGCTTCTTCACGTGAATAACCACCAGAAAGCGCTACAACACGCACTACCCGTGGGTGATCAACCAATTCCTTATAAAGATTTGCTTTGGTCGGAATTGAAAGCTTTAACATAATGTTCTGGTCGCCACTCAAGCTATTTGCATAATCAAGAAGTGATTTCTTCAAGATTTCTTCAGCCTCTGCCTTTTGTGGGCTCTTAATGCTTACTTCTGGTTCAATAATAGGGACAAGTCCGCCAGCAATAATCTCTTTACCAATATCGAACTGTTGCTTCACAACTGCGTCGATTCCAGATGAATTTGCCATGTTAATAACAGAGCGCATCTTGGTTCCGAAAACTCCGTGCTTGTTGGCGGCAGCGATACGTGCGCCAAGTTCTGGGATTGGCTTCATAAGTTGAACATCATTTGCTTCATCAGCAAGGCCATTATCAACTTTGAGGAATGGAACTACGCGCTTCTTTGTCCAAAGATATTCAGCTGATCCAAGGCCATCGATAGTGCGTTCCATTGTCATTTCAAAAAGGATTGCGCCGATGACGCGGTCACCATTAAATACTGGAGACTTAATAAGACGTGAACGCATCTCGTGCATACGATCAAACATTTCAGCTTCATTTGAATAAGCAGATTCAGTGACGCCATAGAGGGCGAGCGCCTTAGGGGTGCTTCCACCACTCTGGTCGAGGGCTGCGATAAAGCCCTTGCCTGATTTCATCTGCTGCAACATGTCGTTATTCATTAAAGCTCCTTGAATTAATCATCTGGTGAGAAATTTCTGACTCGTACACAACGCTGAATGCGAGAACTGGGTAATTCTAATAGGTGATTTCCCACGCGCTAACCAAGGATTTCTCGCTCAATTTAGCCTCACGATACCTTTGGGCAATGGCAGATAGCAGCTTTGATGTCGTCTCTAAAGTCGATCGCATGGAGCTTGATAACGCTTTAAATCAAGCCTCCCGAGAGGTCGCAACCCGCTTTGATTTCAAGAACACGGGCGTGAAGATTGAGATGTCGGGCGAGAAGATACTCGTGGAAGCTGAGACTGAAGAACGAGTCAAGGCCGCGCTAGAAGTTCTCAAAGAGAAAATGATTAAGCGCAACGTCTCCTTAAAGCATCTTGATATCGCAGACCCCGCCCAGAGTGGAAAGGTCTATCGAATTTTCTGTTCAGTTAAAGAAGGTATCTCACAAGAAAATGCCAAGAAAATCACCAAGCTTTTGAAAGACGAAGGTCCTAAATCGGTGCGCGCTCAGATTCAAGGTGATGAACTACGAGTTTCAAGTAAGAGTCGCGATGACCTGCAAACTGCAATTGCGTTAATTAAAGGAGCAAAGCTCGATTTCGCAGTCCAGTTCACAAATTATCGATGACGAAATTCAATAAAGGCTTACTCTTTGG
>JACCEB011740393.1_pt1 | contig 16843 bp, 19 predicted proteins | sample 7454761 | NCBI WGS metagenome assembly JACCEB01 (sample SAMN15323454, study PRJNA562643) | freshwater metagenome | isolation source: river surface water | place: USA:Blue River Watershed | collected 2017-08-18 | reverse complement strand
ATTTAGCCTTACAGTTATAAGTTTTTTTTACCTTAATTATTTCTTTGCTTTATCTGCTTCTGCTTCTTTTGTTTCAGCAACTGGAGCAGCAGCCTCTGTACCTGCAGCAGGAGCAGCAGCACCTTCAGCAGTTGCAGCAGCAGCCACTGGAGCAACTTCGCCAAGATCCATTTTGGATTTAGCAGCAAGTTCCAGACGAGCTTTCAATTGTTCAGCAGCAATTTCATCTGCTTTAGCAGCAAGATCTAATCTTTCTTTTTGCTCTTTGTCATTTAACACAACTAAATCAACATGTTTATAAATTGGCTTAATTGGATCTTTTTGAATTTGTCTTGGAGCTACAACAAATTTCTTTCCATCTAATTCTAAATTGATTGTTGCGTAAGGAACTCTTAATGCAAGGGATGCATCATGTTGATCAAGGGATACGTGAATTGGATCTTGACCATTTCCATAAACAACTGCTGGTAAACGATTTGCTTGACGATCTCTTCTTGATGCACCTTTACCGAATTTATCTCGTTTTTGTGCTGAGAGAGAAAATACTGTTTGTTTATCTTTTGACATTTTTAATCGAACCTTTCCGTCGATCACGGTGACTTTTTTATCACCCTCGCCGAATTGCGTATAGAAAACATTACTAAAGCACTAAGTGTTGCTTTGCCTTAAGGGGCTTTTTCTAGAAGAGAGAAGGTTGTCTTTCATCAAAAAGACTGGTTACAGAACCCTCTCGGAATACTTCTCTGACAGCATCTGCAATCAGTGGTGCAATTGGCAAAATTGTTAATTTATTGAATCTAGATTCAGCAACTATTGGCAAAGTATCTGTAACTACTACTTCTGAAATTCTTGATTGTTGTAATTTTTCTGCCGCTTTTCCTGACAAAATTCCATGAGTTGCAGTAACGATTACATCTTTTGCGCCATTATCAAACAAAGTTTCAGCAGCTTTTGCAATAGTGCCACCGGTATCAATCATGTCATCTACAAGAACACAAACTCTTCCCTTAACTTCACCAACTACTTCAAACATCTTCACTTCATTAGGCACATCAGGATCTCTTCGTTTATGAATGATTGCTAAAGGAGAACCTAAAATATCTGTCCAACGCTCAGCAACTCTTACTCGTCCTGAATCTGGTGAAACAACTGTGATGTCATTTCGATCAACTTTTGATTGAACATGGTTTGCCAAAATTTTGATTGCAAATAAGTGATCTACTGGTCCATCAAAGAATCCTTGAATTTGTGCAGTGTGTAAATCAACAGTCATGATGCGATCAGCACCTGCAGTTTTTAACAAATCTGCCATTAAACGTGCAGAGATTGGTTCTCTACCTCTATGTTTTTTATCTTGTCTGGCATATCCGTAATAAGGCATGATCACTGAAATTCTTCGAGCACTTGCTCTTCTTAAGGCATCAATAAGAAGTAGTTGCTCCATAATCCATTTATTAATTGGGTAAGTATGCGATTGCAATACGAAAGCGTCGCATCCTCTTACAGATTCTTCAAAACGAACGAACACTTCACCATTGGCAAAGTCATATGCAGAAAGTTTTGCTAATTCAACACCAAGTTCGCGAGCAACAGCTTCTGCTAATTCAGGATGAGATCGGCCTGCTGCAAGTAGCAAGCGTTTGCTGGTGACTGTCTCGACTTCGGCCACTTCAATCTCTCTTCTTTAAAAGATTTTCTCTGTGGTGCTAACTCTAATTGTTCCGTCTACTTCTTTTTCTTCTTTGGCGGGGTTTGTTTTTTAGCGTTTTTAGTTTTCTTTTTGGCAGGTTTGGTTACTTTGGCCTTGGATTTGGTTTTAGTTTTCTTGGTCCCTTTTTTCACAGACTTTGAATAAGGTGAATTTGGTCTTTTTCGAATTGTCCAACCATCAATGTTTCTTTGTTTGGTTCTTTCCACCCCAAGGGCACCAGCAGGAACATTTTCAGTAATTACAGATCCGGCTGCGGTGTATGCACCATCTCCAATTTTTACAGGAGCTACAAGCATTGTGTCTGAACCGATTTTTACATAATTTCCTACAACTGTTTTATGTTTTTCAACTCCGTCGTAGTTAACAAAAACTGTGGCAGCTCCAATATTTGATTCAATTCCAATAGTTGCATCTCCTACATAAGAAAGATGTGGAACTTTTGAACCTTCTCCAACTGACGAGTTTTTGATTTCAACATAGGCTCCAGCTTTAACGCCATCTTTTAATTTAGTTCCAGGTCTTAAATATGTGTAAGGTCCAACTGCACAATTATTTCCCACAACTGCTTCATCAAGAGTTGATTTAATAACTCTAGTGCTTTCTCCAACTTTAGAATCAACAATTAAAGAATCAGGTCCAATATGGGATCCAGAATCAACACTTGTGTTTCCAATTAGATGAGTATTGGTGTCAAGGAATACACCACTTGCTAAAGAAACTGTTAAATCAATAATCACAGTTTCTGGATTTCGCATAGTGACACCTTGCAACATCCAGTGTTCATTAATTTGTTGTTGTTTGATTCTTTGCACTTCTGCTAATTGCGCCTGGTCATTAATACCTAGTGCCTCTAAATAGTTATCACAAACTACTGCAGTAACTGTCTCATTTAAATCATTGATTGCTTCAACAACATCTGTTAGATAGATTTCTTTTTGAGCATTTTTATTGCCAAGTTTTGATACCGCTTGTTTTAAAAGATCGGCATCAAATACATAAACTCCGGTGTTGATCTCTGTTATTTCTAGTTCTTCGCTACTTGCATCTTTGTGTTCAACAATTCTTAAAACCTTGTCTTCGTCTTTGATGATTCGGCCATATCCTGTTGGGTCGGGAAAATCTGCAGTTAAAACTGCTGCTTTAGAAGTTTTAGCTGCCTTTACTAATTGATTCAAAGTTTGACTACTCAAAAGTGGAGTATCAGAAGCAAGTACTAGAACTAAGCCTTTAACACTTTTTAAACTTGCCAAAGCTGTTTGCACAGCATGGCCTGTGCCTAATTGTTTAGTTTGAACAACAGTTTGAACCTTAGGATATTCACTATTTATATATTGCTTAACTAATTCTTTTTGATGTCCTATGACTACCAGGCTTTGTTGAGGTTTTACTTCTTTAACCGTGCTAAGAACATGACCTAAAATTGGTAAACCACAAACTTCATGCAGCACTTTAGGTGTCTGGGATTTCATTCGTGTGCCTTCACCAGCGGCTAACACAATTGCGACATTTAAATTACTCACGTAAAAGATGTTATTCGTTAGTAAAAAGTGTTGCTCCGGGACAGGGACTCGAACCCCGATTCACGGCTCCAAAGGCCGGTGTCCTGCCAATTAGACGATCCCGGAATAGCTTTTACTTTATTTTCATGTGCAGAAAAAGCAACGCTCGCACAAGCCTAACCATTACGGGAGGTAGCGTTGAGTTGTGCCTACCAATTCAACGAGTGAACCTACAAAAGATGAGTTAAAAGCTGCCAAAAAATTACTCAAAGCACAAGAAAAAATGCAGAAAGAAAACGTTAAAGCCAGAGAAAGAATTGCTAAGGCAGCATTAGAAGTAGAACGCGAAGCAGGTCGCGTTCGTATGAGTGGCATTGAAAGACGCGAACAATTAATTAATGTGGCAAGACACTTATTTGCTGAAAAAGGTTATGAAGCAGTTTCAGTTGAAGAAATTGCACAATTTGCTTTAGTTTCAAAACCAGTAATTTATGAACACTTTGGTAGCAAAGAAGGATTGTATGCAGTAATTCTTGATAGAGAAACAAGAGAATTATTAAGAACAGTTATTTCAAACATGGAAAGTGGTCATCCTCGAGAAATGCTTGAACAAGCAGTTTATGCGTTCTTTACCTACATTGATGAGCATCCAGATGGTTATCGAGTTTTAATTAAAGATGCACCTGCCGCTCAAGGAGCCGGTGCTTATTCTGGTTTAGTTAATGACATTGTTGATAAATGTGAACAAGTTTTAGGTAATGCTTTTGATAAATATGGTTTGCCTAGAAAATCTGCAGGAATTTATGCCAGAACTTTAGTTGGCTCTGTTGCTTTAAGTGGCCAATGGTGGCAAGAAGAAAGACATGTCTCAAAAGATGAAATAGTTGCTCAAGTTGTTAACTTTGTGTGGAATGGTTTAACTGATTTACAAGCAAAACCAACTTTAAAACTTCAAAAACCTATTTAATTCTTGCTCCTGGTACTGGGCCATAAGCAGTAACTGCTTGTTTGCATGTGCCACTACTTAATAAATCAATTGCAATATCTGAAGCAGATGTGTCATCAAAACATAAAAATACACAAGTTGGTCCAGATCCAGAAACTATTCCTTTTAAAGCTCCTGCATCTTCACCTGCTCTAAGTAGTCTTCTTAATTCTGGTTTTAAAGAAATTGCAGCAGGTTGTAAATCGTTAACTAAATTATTTGCAACTTCATTGGGATCTCCTGCGGCTAGTGCTTTTAGAAGTTCTAAAGAAATTTCTGGATTTTCTATTTGTTTATCTTTTGTTAAATGATCAAACTCTGCATAAACTTCAGGAGTTGATAAGCCATAGTTACTGGTAGCAATTACCCAATGTAAAGAATTTCTGTGAAGTACAGGAGTTAATTGTTCTCCTCTGCCATAACCTAAAGCAGTATTTCCATGAAGTAAAAATGGCACATCAGAACCAACTTTTGCAGCTATTTGATTTAGTTCATCAATTGTTAAATGAAATTCCCATAAATGATTTATTCCTAAAATTGTGGCAGCAGCATCAGCACTACCTCCTGCCATTCCACCTGCGATAGGAATTGATTTATGAATATGAACTCTTGCATGAATTGGCTGATTAACATGTTTAGCAATTTCAGTAATTGCTTTATTAACTAAATTATCTTTATTGGTGGGAACTTTCTCAGCATCATTTCCAGCTATAGAAATTTCTTCCTGGCCAGGTCTAACTTTGCTGATAGTTACTTCATCATAAATAGAAACTGCATGAAAAACTGTTGCTAATTCGTGATACCCATCATCTCCAAGTGGAGCAACTTTTAATGAAAGATTAATTTTGGCAGGAACTTTTACTGTGCAATGCTTTGGTGCTAAATCTTGGATTGCTGCTGTCATGATTTTTTAACGTTTGTTAATAAACCACTTTTTTTCATGACATTAGTCAATCGCACATAGTCATCCACGCTTAAAGCTTCCCCACGAAGTTGTGGGTCAATATTTGCACTTTGAAGTAAATTAGATGCTTTTTCACTTCCACCGCATAAAGAACTTAAAGCTGATCGAAGCATTTTTCTTCTTTGTTCAAAGGCTAAATCAATAACTTTGAAAAGTTCATTTTTTATTGATTCATCGACTTCTTTTTCTCTCTTTATTTCTACTAGATCAGAATCAACATTTGGTATTGGCCAAAATACATTTCTTGAAATTGCAAAGGATTTTTTAACTTGTCCATACCATTGAACTTTTACACTTGGGGAACCATATGTTTTTGAATTAGGTTTGCTTGCTAAACGATCTGCTACTTCTGATTGCACCATAACTAAATAGTTAGTAATAGTTGGAAAAGTTTCCAAAATATGCAAGATTACTGGTACCGAAACGTTATAGGGAAGATTTGCAACTAATACGTTTGGTGATTCTGAAATATCTGACTTATCGATTAATAATGCATCTTTATTGATAACTTTTAATTTCTCTTGCTTAAATCCTTTTTTTAAAGCAGTTTTTGGTAGTAAATTTGCCAATCTTTCATCAATTTCTACAGCAGTTACTTTTGCATCTGTTTGCAAAAGAGCAAGAGTCAAGGAACCAAGTCCTGGACCAATTTCTAGAACATGATTATTGCTATCTACATTGGCAACTTTAACTATTTTTTCAACTGTATTTTGATCAATTACAAAATTTTGGCCAAGTTTTTTGGTTGGTTTTAGATCTAAAGATTTAGCTAATTCTCTTATTTCCGTGGCAGTTAATAACTGATTAGACATCTAGAATTTTCCAAATAGTTTTTCAGCATTATTTCTAGTGGCATTTGTGACTGTTAATAAATCAACATTCATCTCTTGAGCCATAGTTTGCAAAGTTAAAGGAATCATGAATGAAGCATTTGGATAACCTCTATATGGCATTGGGGTTAAGAATGGTGCATCTGTTTCAACTAAAACATTTTCTAATGGAGTTACTTTTAATGCATCACGTAAATTTTGAGCATTCTTAAAAGTACAAGTTCCTGCAAATGATAGATACCATCCTCTTTTAACTAATTCTTTAGCAAATTCTGCATCTGCTGAGTAACAATGAAAAATTACTTGATTAGCTTTTTCTTCATCCAAAATTCTTAATGCATCAACGTGCGCATCTCGATCATGCACCATTACTGGTTTGTTGTATTTATTTGCAATTTGTATATGTTTTCTAAATGAATACTCTTGATACTCTCTTCCCTCTTGTGCTGTTCTAAAAAAGTCAACACCAGTTTCACCGATTGCTTTAACAGCATCGTCTTTTGCTAAATCTGCGATTTCTGCAATGGCCTCATCTAACGCATTTGGACTTTTTTCTAATGCAATAAGTGGTGCATCATTTGGATGAAGTGCCACAGTTGCATGAACTTGGGAAAATTCTTTCGCAGTTTTTACTGCCCATTTTGAACTTGGAACATCAACACCTACTTGAACAATTCCAGTAATTCCAACAGCTGCAGCTTTTTCTAAAGCATCTTCAACACTCAAAAAAATATATTTATCTTCTATGTCTAAATGACAATGAGAATCAATAGTTGAAGCAGGTAATTTCTCAGGAAGAGGTGGATAATCTCTTTTTTTTGATTCAGTCACACCAAAATCTTTTCTTGCTCTTAAACCGTTATCTTTATTGTTCATCTTCAGCAAGTCTTGGAAAAACTGCTTCACCTTTTGTAACTTTACTTCCTACCGGTAGTTTTGCCCAAGTTCCTACTTCTGAAATTTTTTGCTCACTTATTTTTCCAATAGATTCATTTGCACCTAAAATATTCCATATTTTTTCTGTAGCTTTTGGCATCACTGGGTAATATAAAACAGATATTGCACGCAGTGCTTCTGCTACACAATAAAGAACTGTGGCTAAACGTTCTTTATTTGCTTCTTCTTTTGCTAATTTCCATGGTTCTTGTTCCGTAACATAAAGATTTGCAGCATCGACGATTTTTTTTATCGATAAAATACCTTCAGAAAAATCTAATTTACACATTGCATCATCTGCTTCGACGCTAGATTTCTTAATAATTTCAACGATTATCTGGTCTTTTTCATTTAACGTTCCAGGTTGAGGAATTGCTGCATCAAAATACTTTTCCACCATCGCAGCTAATCTTGATGCAAGATTTCCTAATCCGTTTGCTAATTCTGCTGTGTATCTGGCAGTTAAATCTTCCCATGAAAAAGATCCATCTTGTCCAAATCTGATTGCAGATAAAAAGTAATAACGAAATGCATCAGAACCGACGTAATCAACAATTTGCGAAGGAGCAATTCCAGTTAATTTAGTTTTACTCATTTTTTCTCCACCAACTAATAACCATCCATGAGCAAATACACATTTAGCTGGTTCTAAACCTGCGGCCATTAACATTGCTGGCCAATAAACAGCATGGAAACGCAAAATATCTTTGCCAACGAGATTTACATCAATTGGCCAAACACTTTCAAACAATTTTGCATCTGAAGAATTATTTTCTGCACCAAATCCAGTTGCAGTTGCATAATTAAGTAGTGCATCAAACCAAACGTAAACAACTTGATTTTTATCCCAAGGTAAATCAATACCCCATGAAACAGCAGATCTTGACATCGAAATATCTTCTAAACCTTGTTTTAAAAATGACATAACTTCGTTATAGGCAGATTGTGGTTGTATTGCTTGAGGATTTTTAGTGAAATGATCAATTAAAGGTTGTTGAAATTCTTTTAATTTAAAAAACCAGTTTTTTTCTTTAAGCATTTCAACTGGTTTTGAATGAATTGGACAAAGCTCTAGTCCATTCTCAATTTTTAAATCTCCAGGTAATTTAAATTCTTCGCAACCAACACAATATGGTCCTTCATAACTTCCCTCATAAACATATCCACGATCTTTAACTAATTGCCAAAATTTCTGAACAGCTATTTTATGTTTATCTGAAGTAGTTCTTATAAAGTCATCATTTGCTGCATCAATGGTTTCTAAAACTGGAAGCCATGCTTCTTTTACTAATTTATCTGCCCAATCTTGTGGTTTGTAATTATTTGCTTCTGCAGTTCTTTGAACTTTTGTTCCGTGTTCATCGGTTCCTGTTAGAAACCAAACTTTTTCACCGCGTTGTCTTCTCCAACGTGTTAAAACATCACCTGCGGTAGTTGTATAAGCATGACCAATATGAGGAGCGTCATTTACATAATAAATAGGTGTTGCTAAATAAAAAGTATCTTTGCTACTCATGAATCTAATCTTAGAGATGCATCATATAGCTTGCTTCTAGACAATCCTCGTTGTGCAGAAATTTGTGCAACTGCGTCTTTAAAACTCATTCCTTTTGAAACCAAGTCTTTAACACTTTTAATAGCATCTTCATCAACTTCAGGTTTTTTTGAATTATCAAGACCTGCAATCACTAAAGTTATTTCTCCTAAGACTTCATTTTTTGTTGCCCAATCAACTAATTCTTTTATTGTTCCTCTAATAACTTCTTCATAAGTTTTAGAAATTTCTCTAACCACTGCTGCTTTTCTAGTTTCTCCAGTAATTTCTAAAATATCTTCTAAAGTATCTTTTGTTCTGCGTGGGGATTCAAACAAAACCATTGTTCTAGATTCTTTATTTAAATTATTTAATATTTCAGTTCTATCTTTACCTTTTCTCGGAATAAATCCTTCAAAAGAAAATCTATCTGTTGGTAACCCTGATAAAACTAGCGCTGAAATCACAGCACTTGGTCCAGGTAAAACTGTAATTGAAATATTTTCTTCAATTGCTTTGTTTACTAATTTATAACCTGGATCGCTAACAGCTGGTGTTCCAGCATCAGAAATTACAACTACAGTTTTTCCATCTTTTAATTTAGATATTAGATCTGGAATTTTTTCTAATACATTTTCTTCAAAAAGAGAAATCACAGAAGCGATGATTTCTAAATTCAAATCTTGAAAAAGACGTCTGGCTTTTCTAGTATCTTCAGCGGCAATTATGTCTGCTTTTGAAAGAGTGTCGATTAAACGCTTCGAAGCATCCAAGACGTTGCCCAAAGGCGTTGCCGCCAAAATTAGTTGCCCGCCACTCATAGCCCTAATCCTTTCAGGTTTAATTTGGCCGTAATCTTTTGAGTCGTGGGACAAAATATGCCAGCACATGCACGAGTAACTAGTGACATTCATAAAACTAATGAACTAGTTGATGTGATGCCAGGCCAATCATTTCTTAGTTGGGGTTTGACATTTCTAGTCACAGCAATTGGTGCACTTGTTAGATGGCCCAGGTTAAGTCAGCCAAATGAAATAGTTTTTGATGAGACTTATTACGTCAAAGATGCATATGCGATTTTAAAAAATGGTTATGAAAGAACAGCTGTTGAAAATGCTGATCAATTAATTTTGCAAGGGCGTACAGATGTTTTCGAAGCTTCAGGTTCATTTGTTGCACATCCTCCAATGGGTAAATGGGTTATTGCATTAGGAGAACAAATTGGTGGATTAAATTCTTTTGGTTGGCGAATTGGTGTTGCATTTATGGGAACACTATTAGTTTTAGTTACTACAAGAGTTGCAATTAGATTAATTCGTTCAATTTGGTTTGGTGCTTTAGCTGGTTTCTTAATTGCAATTGATGGATTAGCAATTGTGATGAGTAGAACTGCATTACTCGATGGAATTATGACTACTTTTCTAATGATTGGTATTTGGGCAGTTTTGATTGATCGAGATTACTCAAGGAATCGAATTAGTAGAAAATTAAGTTCTGAATCAAGTTTTGGTGGCAGATGGACCTGGCATCCATACAGAATTGTCGCAGGTATATTTTTTGGATTAGCAATTGCTACGAAGTGGAATGCACTTTGGTATTTAGCAGTTATTTTGCTGCTGTCATTAATTTGGGATTTTACTTTCAGAAAAATTAGAAGAGCAAAAAAATCTTTTTTAGGAACTATATTTTTAGATTCTTGGCTTTTAACAATTCAAGTTTTATTTGTGGCTTTTTTTACTTACCTTATTTCTTGGACAGGTTGGATTCGTTCTGATAACGGTTGGGGAAGATCAACTTTAGAAAGTGATTCTGTACTTAATAATTGGGAAAGAATACTAACGGCTCTTTACAGATATCATGAACAAATTTGGAATTTTCATATCAATCTAACGACTGATCATAGTTATGAATCTTATGCACTAACCTGGCCAATTTTGTATAGACCAACTTCATTTTTTTACAAGGAAAATTTGCCAAATTGTGCAAGTAGTAATTGTGCCCAAGAAGTTTTAGCTATTGGCAATCCTTTAATTTGGTGGGTCTCTGTAATTGCTTTACTTTTGTTACTTTTAAATTTCTTACGTTCTAGAAATTGGAGAGCAGGCACAATCGTTGCTTTATTTTTAGCAGGATGGGCACCTTGGTTGATCTTTCCTGAAAGAACTATGTTTTATTTTTATGCAATTTCTTTCTTACCATTTTTAGTAATTTCAATTTCTTATGTTGCTAATCTCATTTATCAAGGTTTATTAGCAAGAGGCCAATCTTTAAAAACTTTTTATGTCATGGGCATAAGTCTTTTAATTGCAACAATAATTTTGTCTTTTTATTTTTATCCAATTTGGACTGCTATTTCATTGCCTAAAGAAGAATGGCTAGCCCGAATGTGGTTTGCAAAGTGGATTTAAGCGCCCTTAGCTTTCTTTAGTGCTTCGAAGAATTTCGCACCTTCAGTCACTTCTTGCTCAACTTTTTCTTCAACTTTTTCAAATGGTCTTTCATCCATAATTAAATCTCGTTCTGGATCTGGTTTGATCAAAGTTTTTGTTTCAACTGGTTTTTTGTAAATTACATAATTTTTTCTAATTACATTTGTGACAATTGGTTTAGATTCAACATTTAATCTTTGTGCTGCAATAAATGCAACAGTAAGCCAAAGTAATAAAAATCCTAGTGGAATAAATGTAACAAATTGAGAAACATAATTAAAGTATGAAGCAATAATTACTGAAACATTAACTATAAATAAGAAAAAGGTAACATTTCTTCTTCGTTTTGCAGCAGTTAACGAAACTGAATCATTTATTTTTTTACGATCTGGAATTAATTGACTGATTGATTTCATTGCATTATTAAATCTGGCAATCGATTTTGTCTCATTTGACTGCTCACGATTTTTTGCAAAAGTTGGGTACAGCACTATTGCCCAAAGACCTAGCACGATAGCTAGCAGTAAACCTGACCCCATGTTAATAGGTTAGAAGTTTTATTGATTATTTATTTAGAAAAATCGGGGTGTGTTTAAAAAATAATAATATTTTTACTTGTTTTTTAGTTTTGAAACTAAAGAATCAGTTATTTCATCTTCATGTATTGCATAAATCACATGATCTCGCCAAGCTCCATTTATATGTAAAAAGTTTGGCCTTATCCCCTCTTTTCTCAATCCAAGTTTTTCTGCAACTCTTAATGATTTTGTATTTTCAGGCCTGATTGCTATTTCAATTCGATGCAACTTTAATTTTTCAAAGCAATAATCAATTGCTAAAGCAACTGCTAAAGGTGTGTAACCTTTTCCTGCAAATTCTTCACCAATCCAATAACCAATGTAGGCACTTCTTGTTGAACCATAATTAATATTTCCCACCGTAACTTGTCCTGCTAATTTTTTATCTACTTGCATAACAAAAGGAAGACTTCTTTGTTCTTTTGCTTCAATTTTTAATCTTCTAACGATTTGGAAAAAATTTAATTTTCCGTCATTAAATTCTTCAGGAACAGTTGCTTCCCATTCTTTAAACCAATTTTCATTTTGATCTCTAATTTTTCCCCAGGAAAATTTATCCGAATATTTTAAAGGTCTTAAAGTTAAATTGTCTTGCTTTAATACAACGGGCCAATAAGGCGCCATTTAATTTCCTAAAGTTTTTACGAAATCTTTTAACCATTGAGTAAACGCTGGACCAAAATCTTTTCTCTCACTTGCTAATTGCACAACAGATTGTAGATAGGACAGTTTATCTCCTGTGTCATATCGTCTTCCTTTAAAAATTACAGCATGTAATCCTCCACCATCAGATTTGTTTACATCTTTTGCTAAAGATTTCATGGCATCGGTTAATTGGATTTCACCATTTTTTCCAGGCTTTGTATTTTCTAATACTTCAAATACTTTTGGATCAAATAAATATCTTCCAATTACTGCATAATTACTTGGCGCATCTTTTTGGTTAGGTTTTTCAACAAGATCAAGTACTTTAACTACATCTTCTTGATCAGTTTTTTCAATTTTTGCTGAACCATAAAGATGAATTTCAGTAGGAGCAACTTCCATTAACAACACAACTGAACCGCCATGTTTTTGTTGTACTTCAAACATTTTTTGTAAAACATAATCTCTGGGATCAATTAAGTCATCACCCAATAAAACTGCAAATGGTTCATCTCCCACATGTTCTTTTGCCATCAACACGGCATGACCTAAACCTTTGGGAACTCCTTGGCGTACGAAATGAATTTTTGCTAGCTCTGAAGGATCTTTAACTTTTTCCAGCAAGTCATTTTTGTTTTGTTTGGCTAATTCATTTTCTAGTTCAGGTGAATCATCAAAGTGATCTTCTAAAGCTCGTTTACTTCTACCGGTAATAAATAAAACATCATCAAGTCCTGCTGCAACGGCTTCTTCAACTACATATTGAATAGCAGGTTTATCAACAACAGGAAGCATTTCTTTAGGAGTAGCTTTTGTGGCAGGTAAAAATCTTGTTCCATAACCTGCAACTGGAACCACTGCTTTTAAAACTTTTTTCACGCCTTTTTCCCAAATCTTTCTAGGTTCTTACTTTATGCATAAAGATTACGCGTACCGAGTATGCTTCTTGTCCAATGCCTACACAAGAACCCCAAGAGACCAAGCAATCTTTGCGAAAACGTCTGCAAGAAACTAGACGAAATACTAAATTAAGCGATTTTGATATTGAGCAACTTACCAAGCGTGGACTATTTGAACTTTCTAAAACATCAGGTGATGTTTGCATCTATATGTCATTACCAGAAGAACCTCCTACAAAAGATTTAATAAACGAAGTTAGAAAACTTGGCAGAAATGTTTGGTTACCAAGAATTAGTGGTGATGATCTTTTATGGGTTAAAAATCCAGATAATTTTGCAAAAGGTCCTTTTGGCATTGATGAGCCTGTGGGAGATGCGGTTTTAGCTAGAGATATTGAAAACTTAAGTGCAGTAATTTTGCCTGGTCTTGCAGTTGATGTTAACGGCACAAGATTAGGAAAAGGAAAAGGTTTTTACGATCGAGTTTTATCTCAAATTTCAGAAGAAGTGAAAAGAATAGTTTTATTATTTGATTTGGAATTTATCTTAGAAATTCCCAAAGAATCTCACGATATGAGCGTGCACACAATTGCTACACCTTATAGATCAATTCATTTCACCACTCCAGATCCTGACTAAACAGGTACTGAAGTTCCTAAATACAAACCAATACCAAAAAAAGCTAATCCTGCGCCAAAAGTAAATGCTGCATAACCAAAAGTTGTGGCCCAATTTCTCTTTTTAGTATTTTCATGCATTTCCAAAGCAAGGGTTGAAAAAGTTGATAATGATCCAGCAAATCCAACGGTTAAAAATGGTTGAAACCACGCCTGCCAACCTTCCATCGCAAAAAAAGCATCAGCAAAAAGTGCTGTGATAAGTCCTAAAACAAAAGAAGCAATAATGTTTGCTGGTAAAGATCCCATAGATATTTTTGAATTTTTTGTTAAGAATCTCAAGCGAAAACGAAGCATTGAACCTAATGCTCCACCCAAAGCGACTGCAAAAAGTGTGGCAACAGTTTCGTTCATCGATCACTTCTTTGTTCAGATTTTTTCAAAGCAAAGCTTGCTGCTGCATAGCAAGCAATAAAAGTTATGAATACATAAATAAATGCATAAATCCAATTTTGTGATTGTAATTGCCAAGTAGTTTCTAAAATGAAAGTTGAAAATGTAGTGAAACCACCTAAAACTCCAACAACCCAAAAATGCCAAACATCTAACGAATGTTTTCTATGACCTGCAATCCAACCAATTAAAAAACAACCAATGATGTTTATTAACAATGTTGGCCAGGCAAAACCTTCTTTACCTAAAGGTAAAAGTGCTAACGAGTCATCTAAACGAATAGAGATCATCCATCGCACAACACTTCCAATTGCACCACCAAGTGCAACTAAAAGATAAGGGGGAAAGTGCATATATATAAATAGTAAGTCCAAGATGCTTTAAGGATGAGTAATTGGCACAATATGTCTTATGCCTACATATCAATATGCATGTACAAAATGTGAACATGAATTTGAAGTTGTGCAATCTTTTTCTGACCCTGCTATTAAAAAATGTCCTGAATGTGGCCAAGAGGTAAGAAAAAAATTTGGTGCGGTAGGTGTTGTCTTTAAAGGATCAGGGTTTTATAGAACAGATTCTCGAGAAAAGAAAAAAACTGAAACAAAGCCTAAAAAAGATGAAAAAGCTAAAGATACTGCCAAGAAAGAAACCCCTAAGCCTGAGAAAAAAGCTACAAAAGCAAAAACTGACAAATAGTTATCCACAGATAAATTAGCAGGTCCTGCAAAAATATTTTGAATCATTTATTTTTAATTAATGAAAAAATTAGAAATAAATATTACTAAAAAAGATCTATTGACCCTATTTAAGATTTATAGAAAAACCATTGCCTACTGCCTTATAGCAATCGTCATTTATTCAATTGTTGATAAAATTGCCAATAATTTTGCAACTAGAGAAGTAATTGTGGCTAGTAAAGAACTTTCAAGTGGGATGGTTTTAGATAATTCTGATTTAAAAACTTCCTACATTCCTATTTCTGGAATCGCTCCTAATACTTTGCAAAGGCAAGAAATTGTGGGCAAAATGTTAACTTCAAATATCTCTGCAGGTGAACAAATAACTGCGAGTCGTCTTATTTCTAGTAATCAAAATGATAAGAATCAAAGAATTGTTGGTATTCGAATAAATGATTCTGAAATTGCCTCAATTTTAAAACCAGGTGCAATAGTTGATGTTGTAAAACTTAATAATTCTCAAGGTATTTTTGGTGGTTTAATTGCTGAAAAAGTAATGGTAGTTGCTATTGCAGAAAAGAAATCTTCCTTTGGTTCAAATTCAGGCTTAGTCGTCCTAGTAAGCACTTCTACAAATAATGCAATGCAATTAGCAATTAATTCAGGGGAGAAACTAACTGTTTTATTGCACTAAAATAATTTTGTTCAACCAAATCAATTAGGCTAGAAATTACTTCGCCCTCGTAGCTCAACGGATAGAGCGACTGCGTCCTAAGCAATAGGTTGGGGGTTCAATTCCCTCCGAGGGCACATACACACTATTTAAATGACGTACTTTTATCTTTAAAAAGACTAAAGTTAAATGCATGTTTGATTTAGCGATGATTGATCCTTGGCAACAATTAACAGTAATTTTTAATACAATTCTTGCTGCAATTCTTGGTTCAATTATTGGATATGAAAGAGATCGTGCAGGAAAATCTGCAGGTCCAAGAACAATGGCATTAGTAGCATCAGCTGCAGCAATTGTTGTTTCAATGGGAGAAATAGTTGGCATCAATGCCCAATTTGGTGATCCAACAAGATCAATGCATGCAATTATGACTGGTATTGGTTTTCTTGGTGCAGGTTTAATTTTTTCTAATCAAGCAAAAGGAATTAAAGGTGTAACAACTGCTGCAACTGTTTTTGCAACAGCAGCAATGGGTTGTGGTGTTGGTTTAGGTTTTCAATTAGCAGCAGCAGCTATGACACTTGTGGTAATTGCAATTTTAAGATCTACTCAAGTACTTGAAAGAACTCTTCATTCTGGAAGTGATGATTAAGAGTTGTAATCAACTCTTCCGTAAGAAACTCTTTTTGCATAAATATTTGTTTTAGCAAGTCTTAAACCAGGACGTCTGGCATGCCAAATCTTTCCTTTACCTGCATAAATTGCTACGTGATAAACAGTTCCTTTTTTATTATGAAAGAAAACTAAATCTCCAACTTTTAATTCATCTTTAGTTATTTTTGGAGTTTCTCTTCTCATATCTCTGGAAGTTCTGCCAAAAGTAACTCCAACTGGTTTCATCGCCCATAACACAAAACCTGAACAATCAAAACCATTTGTTGTTGTGCCACCTCGTCTATAACGAGTTCCTTTAACACTTGCTGCGCGATCTAAAACTATGGCAACTTTCTTAGCTCTTTCTGCATCTAAACCTTCACCAATTAATTGATCAGGATTTACTTCACTAACAGTCTCTTCTTCAATTACTCCTTCTTCCTTAACTGGAGTATTACTTTCTTCTCTATTTACTGCTTCAAAAATTGCTTGCCAACCACGTGGACCTAAAACTGTGCCATCATCGGTGTCACCTTGAACTTCATAAAATTCTGCAATTGCAGCTGTAGTTGCTGGACCATATTTTCCATTAGCAACTGGTATTGGATAGCCAAGTTTTATTAAAGCTTTTTGAACTTTTTTTACATAATCATTTTCAACACCTCGTGTTAATTTTTCAATGCCTGGATAATTTGGAATTTCATCAGCAAATGAAGGCATAGGATAGCCAGTTGATATTAGAAGTGTGGCCAAAGT
>JACCEB012002845.1_pt1 | contig 16849 bp, 15 predicted proteins | sample 7454761 | NCBI WGS metagenome assembly JACCEB01 (sample SAMN15323454, study PRJNA562643) | freshwater metagenome | isolation source: river surface water | place: USA:Blue River Watershed | collected 2017-08-18 | reverse complement strand
GAATCAGATCGTCACCGCGTAAAACTGACTCTATTGCCAAATTACTTCCTAAAAAACCACAGCCCCCGGTGATTAATAATTTCATTATTTACCTTCTTCTTTATTTATCACTTTTTCTAAACCAGCCTCTAAATTGTAGCTTAGTTTCCAACCCAGTTTTGAAAGAGCAGAAATATCAGCCTTCAAGTCCATACTCTTCTCAGCAGCTCTATATGGCACCGCCCCGAAATCTAGGTATGTATCTGATTTAGTAATATTTTTAACAAGATTAACAAAATCTCTAATAGAAATTGATTCACCACTGCCAATCTCAAACTCTTTAAAATAAGACTCTGTTCGATATGTGTCATCGACAATCAGACACAAGGCTGAAATTACGTCATTTATATATACAAAATCTCTCTTTTGCTCACCAGCAGTGAGATCAAGTTTAGGCACATTATTCAAGCAAGCTCTAATAACTTTCGATGGGAACTTACTGTCATCATCAAACTCACCGTAAAAATGTTCCAACCGCACATTCACAAATTTTATTGCATTCTTTTTAGAATAAAATTTTCCCCACCTTAGAAATTGTTTTTTCGAAAATGAGTAAACATTAGCTTCTTCGTCTAAAGAAGTATCCATGTTCAAGAAAGCCTCAACCCCGGCTTGCTGAGACGCATCTAGAAGCCTTAGGGGGAAATCAACATTGACAGAAAATACCTCTGGAACAGATTCGTTCTTTCTGCCATAACAAGTTGCAGAATGAATCACTAAATGTATTTTTCCAACCCTCTGAAAAAGAGCATTAAAATCCAGTTCATCCATCTCAATCACATGAATTTTCGGAATTAAGTCACATATCCGGTGAAGACTAGACAAACTTCTTGTTAAGGCAAAAACTTCGTATCCATAATCCACTAATGCCCTCGCCAAATGGCTTCCTAGGTAACCCGTTATACCCGTTAATAATATTTTTTTATTACTCACTAAAAGTTAATACCAAAAAATGACTCAATCTTATCAGCAACATAACTTAACATTTCTTCACTAAGGCCAGGGTACACACCTACCCAGAAACTGTCATTCATAACTAAATTTGTATTGTCAAGCGTGCCACTGACTCTAAATTTTCTTCCAGCCATATATGGTTGCTGAGTTAAATTACCTGCAAACATTAAACGTGTTCCAATCTTATTCTGGTCCAGGTAGTTAATAAGGTCGACACGACGAACATCAGCAGCTTGACGAACGGTCATTAAAAAACCAAACCATGAGGGATCACTTAATGGTGTCGGCTTAGGTAAAATCAAAAAATCCTCACATGACCCTAATCTATCTTTAAGGTAATTGAAGTTGGCTTTTCTTGCAGAAACAAAATGATCAAGTCTGTCCATTTGAGCCAACCCACAAGCAGCTTGCATATCTGTTATCTTTAGATTGTAGCCAAGATGTGAGTAGGTATATTTATGATCATATCCTTCAGGTAGATCGCCTAACTTCCAACAAAATCTTTTGCCGCAAGTATTATCTTTTCCAGGTGGGCAATAGCAGTCTCGCCCCCAGTCTCGAAAAGACTCTGCGATAATCTTAAGCTCATGATTGTTAGTAAATACTGCACCGCCTTCACCCATCGTTATATGGTGTGCAGGATAAAAACTCAAGGTTCCAATATCACCAAATGTACCCGTTAGTTTATTGTCATACAAAGATCCAAGTGCATCACAATTATCTTCAATAAGCCAAAGCCCGTATTTCTTACATATATCAGTCACTGCGCCAATATTGAATGGATTCCCTAGAGAGTGAGCCAACATAATTGCCTTTGTTTTACTAGTTATGGCACTCTCGATCCTTTCTACATCAATGTTATGTGTTTCGAGGTCAATATCAACAAATACAGGAACAGCTCCATATTGAATAATCGGGTTCACGGTAGTCGGGAAACCTGCGGCTACAGTAATCACTTCATCATCAGGCTTGATTGCTCTGTCACCCAGCCTGTAAGAAGTCAATGTTGAAAATGCAATAAGATTCGCAGAAGAGCCAGAGTTTGTGGTTATCAAGTACTTGACTCCGAGATACTCGGCTAGACGCTTTTCAAATGCCTCGTTGAAACGACCTGTAGTCAGCCATCCATCCAACGCTGCATTAACCATATTTATTAGTTCGCCACCGCCTATAACCTTTCCTGAAGGAGGGATTGGAGTTCTACCAGGCTCAAAAGATTTTGGCTGATACTGTAATGCCGAGAACTCGTTAACCAACTTCTCAATTTCACCTCTAATTTGTTGCGATTTATCTAACACCATTCTTCCTTCCCAAATATTTATATACTGCCTTCACAGTAGTGACTGATCTGTTTTAGGCAAAACTCTCTCATATCAAACCCATCTTGAAATGCTTTGTACCATGTATTTGTTTCTTTGATTGCTTGCTCCACGCCCCATTTTGGTTGCCAATCTAAACAAGTTCTCGCTTTTGAGCAGTCAAGTTTGAGGTATTTTGCTTCATGCGGATGGGAGTCGCCATCGAGCTTCCATGAAGCTCCGGCCCAATCAGAAACAACTTTTTCCACAATCCAACTAACCTGCTTGGCATCAGAATCACTCGGCCCAAAATTCCAAGCACCAGAATACACTGGCCCTTGCTGATAAAGTTTTTGTGCTAGTAATAGATATCCGGAGAGTGGTTCTAAAACATGTTGCCACGGCCGAATGCTGGAAGGATTTCTTATATTAATTGATTCACCACATGTTATCGCTCTAATCATATCCGGAATCAGTCTATCACTGGCCCAATCACCGCCTCCGATTACATTTCCCGCCCGGGCAGTTGCAACAGCCACCCCATGCAAGCCATAATTGTCCTGATTAAAAAATGAACTTCTGTATGCCGCCGCAACAAGCTCAGAACATGCTTTACTATTGCTGTAGGGATCAAACCCTCCAAGGGGTTCGACTTCTCGATAACCCCACTCCCACTCGCGATTTTCATAACATTTATCACTTGTCACATTTAGAACGACTTTCACACTATCGACTGAACGAACCGCCTCAAACAGATTCACTGTTCCCATTACGTTTATTGAGTAAGTCTCATGTGGATCCAAGTATGATTGCCTAACAAGCGGTTGCGCAGCCATATGCAAAACAATCTCAGGTCTAAAGTCCCTAAATAACGTTTTCAATGAATCTAAATCACGAACATCTCCAATAGTACTGTTCATGTACTTGCCTACATCTGCGGCCTCAAACAAACTCGGGTTCGTTGGGGGTACTAATGCATATCCAGCAAGTTCGGCACCCAATGATTGCAGCCATACACTTAGCCAGCTTCCTTTAAATCCAGTATGCCCAGTAATTAATACCCTCTTACCAAGCCAGAATTGTTTATCAAAAAAATGGTTTGTTTTTTCCGTCAATTTATTACTCCCACTTTTTCCATGGAGCTTTTGCTGTACTCCATAGATTCTCAAGTGTTTGCTTATCGTGCATTGTATCCATGGGTTGCCAAAATCCCGGATGCTTATAGGCCATCAGCTCACCGTCATTAGCCAACCTCATCAAAGGCTCTTGCTCCCATATGGTTGAGTCATCTTTTATATAATTGAGTACTTTTGGTGAAAGGACGAAATAACCAGCATTAACATACGAACCATCACCTTTCGGCTTCTCTTTAAAACTCATAATACGACCATTATCTTTATCAATATCAATAGCTCCAAATCTTCCAGGAGGGTACGCTGCTGTCAGGGTAGCTGACTTACCATGAGATCTGTGAAAGGCTATGCTTTCACCTATATCAGAGTCGGTTAAACCATCACCATATGTAAAACAAAAGGCATCTTCATTTTCCACATACTCCGCTACACGAAGAAGTCTACCGCCAGTCATAGAATTATCGCCTGTATCTATAAGAGTAATACTCCAATCTTCGGCACGCTTTTGATGAACTATCATCTCGTTAGATTTCATATTAAAAGTAATGTCGGACATATGAAGGAAATAATTTGCAAAGTATTCTTTAATCATATAACCCTTGTAGCCACAACATATTACAAAATCTCTTATCCCATAGTGTGAATAGGTTTTTAATATATGCCACAGGATAGGCTTTCCACCTATCTCCACCATGGGCTTGGGTCGAGTTGCTGTCTCCTCGCCCAGCCTTGTGCCTAATCCACCTGCTAAAATCACTGCTTTCATAATAAATTTACCTTAATATAAACACCGCTGATTTAGTTCAATCTTTTAAATCCACTGTGACATATAGAAGTTTTCAAAAGAGAAGTTACATCAAGTCCTTCCTCACACTGCTTAATAAGACCAAAAATTGGCTCAAGATTAGATAGATAATCCTCAACAATCTTTGGCGTATGCTCTATGCATGAGTAAAGTGTATTACTCGCCAAATAGCCCTTATTCAACATCTCTTGGGTAATTAAGGTCTTGTAAGCCAATGCATTAGGGCTCTTAAAAGTAAAGCCTGCAAGAGCTGGGAGCCCCCAAACGTCAATTTCGAGTTGATATTTATTGGCTAACCTTTCCCATTGAGTTTTTATGCTATTTCCAGTTTCAGTAATTATCTCCCAGGACTTAAGCCTCTCCATCACTTTTAACGTAGCCAAAGCTGCACTTGGGCCGATTCTCTCTGTCCAAAATGTGCTACTAATAAATGTTGTCTGCGCAGACTCCATGATAGACTTTTTACCTATTGTGGCTGTGATGCTATATCCGTTCCCAAGGGCTTTAGCAAACACAGCCATATCTGGCTCAACGCCATACTTTTTATGCAATCCACCGAATGTCTCTCTAAATCCAGATGTACATTCATCAAAAATTAAAACGATACCCCGATCTGTGGCCAGTTTTCTGACTTTTGCTAAAAAGTCATCTTTAGGCCCCTCATTTCTCGAGACCTCCATTTTGATAACACCAATATTCTCAGAATTGACTAAATTTTCCAATTCTAGATAATTATTGTACCTAAATGGAAAAACCGTACCCTTCAAGTTTCTTGGGACCCCCCTTGGTTCGAGACCAGGAAGTAGATGCCCATTCAAATTTTCATCATCTGCGAGATTCGCGGATAAATACCAATCGTGCCAACCGTGATAACCACAAATAGCAACGTTGTCTTTGCCTGAAGCTGCACGTGCAATTCTTATAGCAATTGCATTCGCCTCTCCACCAGATCGAGCAAACCTCACCATATCTGCCCAAGGGTGAAGCTCTATTAGCTTTTCTGCCAAATAAACCTCTTCTGGACAATTGAGCGAGGACATATTTCCATCACCAACAGTCTTAATAACTGCAGCATCTACATCTGGATAACCATAACCAAGGGTATTAGTACCTATCCCCATAATGCTCATATCAATAAATTCATTCCCGTCCATATCCCAAACCCTACAGCCCTTAGCTTTACTAAAATAAGAAGGCCATAAGTCAGGCAAAAACATTTCCGATCTCTTTGAAAGTAACATATTACCCCCAGGTATTACCTGTTTTGCTCGCTTCCAGAGTTTTTGACCAGTTCCCAAGATTGCTCCTTCATTCCTTATAATTTTAGAGTTTTCATTAAATATTTCCGGATTTTTTCGATAAAGAGTCAAAACGTCTTCCCAAGAGAAATCAATCTTAGGAAAAAAATAATCAAATACTTTGTTAACTACCGAGAAATCAGCAGGCTCATCAACCGTCCATCTAAGATCTGAAAGGTTCTCCGCATTACTAATTACAGCAGTTTTAAAATTACCTGAATTTCGAATATACGGCGTCACATGCTCTCTATCTGATTTTTCCACTGCATTAGACCATGCACTTTCTAGTGCATCATATGTAAAAACTTCAACATCTAAGCCATCTGGAAGTGTAGGAGGGTAATTGTTACAAAGATAATCTAACTTACTATTTCTGAAGGATGAAACAAGATGATCTACTAGACAAGGGTCTACCAGGGGGCAGTCACCTGTAATCCTCACGACCACATCTGCTGAATATTTTTTTGCTGTTACCAAATAGCGATCGAGCACATCACTCACACTTCCTCTTTCACACACATATCCCAGACTCTGGACATAGTTAGCCAAAACCGAATCACTTTCATCATTGGTAGTAGCCACAACAATCTGATCTAGCTCTTTTGCTCCACTCAGGCGCCTAAGAAGCAATTCAATCATTGGCGTTGAACACATTTCCTTCAGAACTTTACCTGGAAGTCTAGTTGATCCCATTCGAGCCTGAACTACAGCTATAACTTTCATGATTTTTTCCATTTTGAAGGATTAATTAAATTCTCATCTTCACAAATCATATTTGGAAAATCGAGATCATCTCTTTTTTGCAATGCCCGAAGAATCTGAGAAAACTGTTCAAGAGAGTCTATTCCAACAATTACCTTATCAATCTCCGAAAAACTCATCGGGAAGCTCAAGCAGGAGGAAATCGGACATTTATTGTTATCTCCAAGCCACTTATGCCAAATATTCCACAAGTAATCCCATTTACGGAATTGTTTGGGCATGGAAGAGGCGCTCAAAGTTAACAATCCTTGGAGAAAAACTGATCGCACATGAACTTCAATCCCTAACTCTTTCATTCGATAAAGCATCCCGCTCGTTAATAGCCGTCTATCAATAACATTAAATGGGGCCTGAACTAAATCGAAAGAGTACTTTTTAATAAGTCTTTCAAAATCATCTGGGGAATAGACCGAAATACCAATTTTGCCTGCCATTCCTGATTCGCGAACAGCTTGAAGTGCACTGAATAATTCAGCTCCTCTAGACTCGAGTAATTGGTTTGGACTGTGCAATAGAACTCCACTTAACCGCTTAGAATCCAATCTTTTCATGGAGTCTTTTAATTGCGCGTCAACCCAATCTCGAATATTGTCACATGATCCTGGAAGGCTTGGTAGTTTCGTTATCACATCAAAATCTTTTACCCCAACCTGCCCCAAACAGGCCTCACTCTCACCATATACAATTGCAGTATCCAAAGTACTTACTCCGGACAGAATAGCTAGGTCGAGGATCGATTTTGCATCTACCAAACCAACCTGACCGGTTTTATTAGCAATACCATATGGCATACCAAACTGTGCTGTTCCAATAGCCAATCTGGAAAAACTATCCATAATTCTCCCCTATCAAAACTAACAACCTTGCCAAGTAAAGCTATCTCTTATGGCAGACACTGATTGATCTATTGAATACTTTTCCCTACAAGCCAAAATATTTAATCTGAATTGATCAAACTGATCTAAGTATGAGTCGTAGTTTTCGATAATGTCAGCCAATCTGTCCGTATATTGGTTTAACGTTTCACAGCGGAAACCAATTGGCGCATCAGCAGTGTTAAACTGATTGATGCAATCATTATCAAAATGAATAATTGGCTTAACCATTGATAGTGACTCTAAGATTGAACCGCTACAACTCAATCTATATCTGGTTTTGTCATAGAGAATGAGAAACATGTCGATATCTTCACTTTGCCTCTCCATCTCATCTCTGCTAAGTATCCTCCCACCACCGCTTGGACATGTTACCCTCTCAAAGCCCTCGACTCCTCGATTATCCATACCGATAATTCGGATTTCATACTTTTTTGAAATGTTCTTGCCATTTAGCAGGAATGCCAAATTATATAAAACCAATGAGTCGCCGTATCCGAACACAGCAAATTTTGGATACTGATTCTCAGGTCTATCTTTTGGCAATCGGAAATTTGTTGGCAAAGTCACCACGTGAAAATTGAATTTATTTAAATCAAAATATTTGGACGAGTTCAGAAATATATGAGGAGATAGCATCACGTATCTAAAGTCCGAAGAGTTATCCAGCTCCATAACTCTGCGCAAATTGTAAACCTGGTTTTCACCATGACTCTGCTTCTTAATTACTCTTAAGATGTTTTTCTTAAGATGCATGGATAAGCTTTTTAAGCTAACTCGTCTAAATTTATTGATAATCCCACCCAGTGTTGTTGGTAACTGAGTCACTTGAAGCTCTATTCCTTCATTCCGAGAAGTTTGACCTGCTATCGATTCAAACCCCCCATGAAGAACAAAAGTGAATTTAAATGCATTGAATTTTTTTATTTTCTTAAGTTGCTTTATCGCAAATAGTAACTCCGGTGTAAATGACAGAAAAAAAACCTTATTTATGCCGATTTTTTTTAGCATAGAAAGCATTAAAGAAAATTTAATAATGCAAAAAAATACACCAAAATGTGATGAGTAATCAGCCAATCCAAAAGAATTAAAACTTATGGGATCAACACTCTTATCATCATGTTCCAATATTTTCTTAATACTCATAATGTGACTTTTTTCTGCAAAAAATTTTATTTCTTGCTCAGGGAAAGCCCGTCTTAAACCATACAAAAAACCACTATTAACTTTTTCATGGCTGACGCCGGTGCAGAGCGGGTCACAAACGACGATCATATCCCCTCCATCATCATGTCTGCCAACTGATTGAAATTAACTTTGGGTTGCCAACCCAACGACTTAATCTTCTCTGGATTACTAACAAGCAAATCATACTCAGGTTTGAAAAGCTCATCCTTTCGAACAAAGTCTTTCCAGTCTTTATTTATTTTACTGAAGCAATAGTCTAGCCAATCTCGTATTGGGTATGCGACTCCTGAACCAATCACAGCCTCATGGACTGTTTCTTGATTAACTAGCATCCAAATAGCATCAACAACATCACCAGCGAAATTAAATTCTTTTTTTACATCCCAATCACCTATAAGAATCTCTTCTGAACTCCCTCTAGATAATCTTTTCACTGCTTGTACTATTTTTTGGTTGATGTGTCTTTCAGTTCGATAACAACTATCATGATTAAACAAATAACCTACATATACAGCGACACCAAAAGCTTCTCTGTAATACCTGCCAGAATAAACAGAGTGGATCCTTGATAAAGAATAGGGACTGTTAGCAACAAATGGCGTTTCTTCGTCAATTGGATTGCCCGAGTTTTTGAACTGCATAGCACTGCCTGAAAGAAACACCTTTGATTTTGGAGAGTGAGAAAGGACGGAATTCAGTATATTGAGAGTCCCTGTGGATATAGTCTCATGATTCTCAAACAAATGATCATAACTAGTGGATGAGTTAGCTGCAAAATGAAAGACGTACTCTGGTTTATGCGTTTTGATAAGTTCCTTTACAAATTTTGCATCAGAAACATCACCCAAAATGCCATTACCTGAACGACTTACGCTAAGAATATCGAGACCGTTTGCTTTAAGGAGCATTGAGAGATATGCTCCATCCTGCCCGCCCCCTCCAAAAATTATTGCTGTCACTTTTTAAATAATCTCTATTGTGGGAAGGGGGAAAATAAACTTACCACCTTTTGATCTAAAGTCTTTTTCCTTATCCAGAATTGATCTTTTGAAATGCCAAGGAAGCACAAGATAATAATCTGGATTCATTGCTGCAGCAGCGTCTTCTGAAACAATGGGAATATTAGATCCGGGAGTAAATGAACCAAACTTATCCTCATTCACTTCGGCAATAAAGTGCAAATCCCTCGACGTGAAGCCACAATACTGTAACAAAACATTCCCTTTGGTACTTGCGCCGTAGCCAGCCACTTTTTTACCGTCAGCAACCAGAGAGCGAATCAAACTCTTAAGATCCTCCTTATGTTTAAGAGACCTTTCAGCAAACTCTAGATGTGGTTTTAGTGTATGTAGGCCCATCTCATACTCGCTCTCCATCATCTGCTTGATAACTAAATCGTTTGATTGAAAGTTAGCGCCATTTTTACACGCTGTAACAGCAAAGCTGCCGCCATTTACATCGTTCAATTGCACATCTAAAAGACGCAAACCTGCCGACTTAAGAATTTTATTCACCACACCTAATGAGTAGAACTCCAAATGTTCATGGCAGATAGTATCGTATGAGTTCGCAATTAGCATTGAAGGCATATAGCTTTGTTCAAAATGCCAAATACCATCATCAGCGAGCACAGAGCAGACATCTTCTGCGAATTTTACTGGATTCTCCAAGTCGTAAAACATCGCTATCGAAGTGACAACTTTTGCTTTCTTATTAGGAAATTTCTCTTTAAAAACAGATTCAGAGAAAAAATCCACAATAAGTGAAATATCTTCAGGGTAGTATTTTCTGAATTTTACGCCTGTAGGATCTATACCAACTTTTTGATGCTTTCCAGAGTATGCTTTAAGTGATGTAGCATCATTACTACCGATATCAATAACCAGGTCGTTTTCATTTAAATTAACGATTGACTCTATGTATTTAATCTTATTCTGAAGATGCCTTACCATGTAAGAATTTAAGCCAGACCGGTATCCATAGTTTTCACCATACATCTCCTCCAGACTGTAAGACTGCCTCATCTGGAGAAGCTCGCAGTTGGAACACCAAGCCAAATCAACTGGGCCACTAGTTACCTTTTCATCAAGGGACCTGGGGAAAACCCCAGTAAGAACCTGATTACCAAGGGAAAACGTATTTGTTAATTTGTCACTCCCACAACAACGACAAAATTTAACTTCCTTGTACATACAACCCCTTAACATTAATTAATGTTCAAAAAAACTACATTCTGCTTACTAACTACATCAAATCACGTAACTCTTTTTTAAAGTATCTCAAATACTCGCGAACTCTTGGCAAACCTTCTTTTTTAGCCAGTTCCCACCATTCAGGAATGCCGTAATATTGTTGGGCTCGCCAAGGAGCCACATTCCAGGGTTTCGGACCACCGGCAAAATGCAATATTTTTGCATGACCGACATTGTAGGAATCATCTAAGTTAGGTAGATTAAGGTTTGGAAAATAGTTAAACAAATGTTCATTTTGATACTTCAGATAGTCTTTGAAGCAGTAGGTAATCACATCCTGATCCCAACAAGTAAATTTATTTTTTTTATACAAACACAAAAAATCGTCAAATGATAAATTATGCTGGGTTGCATCCAGATTCAGCAAAACAACATCGCCATTTATATACCTCTTTTTGTCGGTTAAACCATGCCTGTTCATATCTCTTTTAATCGCTGGCCATATTTCAGGATTTGTATTAGAGACGAACATGTCTGGGGCGCATGCGAAGTAGTAACCACTCATATCCTGAAAATAAAACTCAGAAATGTCTTCCCTTACGAAAGTATCTACCCCCAAAAGAAGAACCCTTTCACATTTATTAACCAAAAAATTCAAGGAATACCATCTACACCAAAGGTCTAGAGCCCAACCTTTACCATCATCTACCTTGTTAAGTAAATTCTTTTCAACTTTAACAAAATGAACCTGGTTTAGTCTGTTGTGGAACGAACTCTGTTCTTCCAAGACTTTTCTATACATTGCCACATCATCATTCAGGTAAAATACGTACAAATTGACAATAAAGTGAGGGTGTGTCTTGTATATAGAGGCCATCATAACTCTTGCATATCTAATGTAAGTGCTTGAGGCTGATACGGCGATATTGATTTCACGCATGATAATTACTCTTCAAATGAGAGTGAGGGTATATTTATAATCACAAGTCATTTATTTATCCGAAAGTTCATGATAAGAATTCACCCTCTCAATCTTACTCTTATCAAGCTTATAAATTTTATCGCAATCTTTGAGAGTCGTAACCCGATGAGCAACGACTAAAATTGTCAAATCCGAACTCAACTCCTTTATTGCTTCCATAACCTTTTGCTCAGTTTCTGTATCTAGAGCGCTAGTCGCTTCATCAAAAATTATCAAATCAGCCCTCTTGTAAAGCGCCCTAGCAATGCCTATTCTCTGTCTCTGCCCCCCAGACAAACGAACACCTCTCTCCCCAACATGAGTGTCATATTTTTCCGGCAAGCATTCAATAACTTCTGAAAGTTTTGCCTGCGCTGAAACATGCTTAACCAGTTCAAAATCTATCTCATCTTTTGGTACGCCAAATGCTATATTTTCTCTTATAGAAGCATCAGCCAAATAAATAGATTGAGGCACATGAGCAACATGAGATTGCCAAAGGCGACTGTTAGCTTTTGTTATAAGTTGCCCGTCCACTTCCATTCTTCCCGCAATCGGCTCTAAAAGCCCCATAATGATATCAACCAATGTACTCTTACCACTTCCACTGTGACCTACAAAACCAACCCTCGATCCCCTTGGGATAGCGAGATTAATGTCTTTAAGAACATGTGGTCCATTATTTTCGTAGCGAAAACTTACCTGATTAAGTGCCAGACCGTGCTCAAAAATTATCGGGGCAGACTCCTTTTCTTCGACGTCAGATGGCAGTGGCTGATCCAACAACTCTAGTGTCTGCTCTAGAGAAGCAAGTCCACTGCGGAATATCGCCCAGGAGCTAAATATTTGCTGCAAAAGGGGCAACATCCTTTGCGCCCCTAAGGCAAGAAGACCTAGAATCGGTATTGATTCAGCAATACTTCCCCCTGATCTAACCGTTATATATGAAATAAAACTTATCAAAATCAAACCCAAAGATTCCATGACATATCTTGGACTGCCACTAAAGAAAATTGTACGGCCCTGTGCTATACGTCTTTTTAAGTCTGACTTACGATAGATATCGCAATACACTTCTTGACTTCCATCAATTAGCACATCTCTTATTCCGCCCAACCCCTCTTGCAAAGATTTGATTACCTGAACTGACTCCTTAGCCATGACTTCACCATCCTCACGCAATCTCTTACGACTTACTTTTGCAATAATCAAGTAAATAGCACCAAATCCAAAAAAAGCAAAAGTTGCTGTGTAAGGGTCTATTAGTAGAAGAGTTACCAATATCATGGAAAGCATAATCAGAGCACTTGCCTGAGTTAAGCTAGGCAATAAAATATTGCCAATAACACCATCAGCCTTGCTAGTAATTCCAGCTATAACCTCACTGCTATTTCTAGAGCAATGCACTGAATAAGGCTGATATAACGTTCTGCGATAGATGCTAATTCCCAAATCAGCACCAATAGCAAAAGACAACTTGGTATTGGCCCACAACAACAAGACCCGCATCATTCCAGCAAGGAGAGAAGTTAAAGCAAAACTTATCATAATCGGGGCTAAAAGTTGAGAGGGGCTTGTTAAATCAAAAAACCTTATGAGGGGTTGCATGGCGCCGAAAGTGTAAATTTTCTCAGGAGATGTTAAGACCCCTAAAAACGGCATTACCGCACCAACGCTGACAGTTTCTAACAATGAAGTTATAAGCATCAACAATACTAGACAACCAAATTGCTTGCGTCGCTTTAAGCTAAAATGACCCCACAGTCGAATTAATAATTTAGTCGTATTAAAGGAGGTCATATAACCTTGAAACAACACTCAATAGAATCATATTAAATTCATTAATCAAAATATTAAAGTCCATGCCTAGAAACAAGCTCCTCACGCTTTGCTGACTTCAAATCTTCCAACACCATTTCCGCGACCAACTCCTTAAAATTAATTCTCGGCTCCCACCCAAGCTTGAGCCTTGCTTTACTGGCATCACCCAGAAGAGTCTCCACTTCCGCAGGTCTAAAATAACGGGGATCAACTTGCACGATACATTGATTGCCCCAATACCCCTTTTCATCAACTCCGCTACCTATCCATTTAATTTCTATCTCGAGCTCACTAGCACTGGCGTTAACAAAGTCTCTCACACTGTATTGCACACCAGAAGCAATAACGAAATCTTCAGGTTCTTTTTGTTGCAACATCATCCATTGCATTTCTACATAATCTTTTGCGTGCCCCCAGTCTCGCAGGGCATCCAAGTTGCCAAGATATAAGCAGGACTGGAGTCCTAACTTGATTTTAGCCAAAGCTCTAGTGATTTTACGTGTAACAAAAGTTTCACCTCTCAATGGACTTTCATGATTAAATAAAATACCGTTACACGCATATATTCCATAGGCTTCACGATAATTAACCGTAATCCAATATGCATACAATTTAGCTACTGCGTAAGGACTTCTTGGATAGAATGGGGTCGTCTCTTTCTGTGGCGTTTCTCTAACTAAACCATATAACTCAGATGTTGAAGCTTGATAAAATTTTGTTTTCTTTTCTAGACCCAAAATTCTAATTGACTCTAAAATTCTGAGCGCCCCCAAAGCATCAGAGTTAGCTGTATACTCAGGCTCCTCGAATGAAACAGCCACGTGACTTTGTGCTGCTAAATTGTAAATTTCATCTGGTTGTATTTTCTGAATAATATGGTTCAGACTGGAAGAGTCGGTCATATCCCCATAATGCAAAATGAACGGCCTACCCTGCTCATGCACATCGTGAAAGAGATGATCAATTCTCGCAGTATTGAACATCGAGCTGCGCCGCCTCATACCATGAACTTCGTAACCTTTATCTAGCAAAAATTCGGCGAGATAAGCACCATCCTGCCCTGTAACACCAGTAATTAGGGCTTTCTTCATAATACACACTCCCTTCCAAAACCATCATCAATCCGCACGATATCATCCTCCCCCAAATAACTCCCAGATTGCACCTCAATAATTTCAAGCACTTCACTTGATGGATTCGAAAGGCGATGACTTTCCCCTAAAGGAATAAACGTAGATTCATTTTCTTTCAAAGTGATTAGCTGATCACCACAAGTAACTTCTGCAGTTCCTTTTACTACCACCCAATGTTCTGCTCTTTTTGAGTGCTTCTGAAGGCTTAAACTTGCAGAAGGATTCACCTGGATACGCTTCACCTTAAATCGATCACCCACGTCGATCGTGTCATACCAACCCCATGGACGAAATACCTTGCGGTGAAGTACGTGCTCTTCACGCGCTTGATCCGACAATTGACTTATAATTTTTTTAACAAACTGGCTATGACTTCTATTTGCCACCATCACTGCATCAGCAGTTTCGATAATCACTAAGTTATTAACGCCAACAGCGCTTACAAGACGATGGCTAGAATGAATTAAATTATTTTGAGATGCTTCTACAAGTGCGTCACCTTGGATTAAGTTGCCATTACGATCTTTTTCACCGGCCTGCCAGACAGCGTCCCATACACCCAAGTCATTCCAACCAGCATCGAGCGGTATCACTCTAATTTCAAATTCAGAGCCTGGACACTTCTCTATCACGGCATAGTCAACAGACTCGCTTGGGATCTCGAAAAATAATTGATTATTAGGCCTGATAAAATTCTGATCGACTGTTGATTGGTTAAAAGCATTTTCTGTTGGAGCCAGAATGTCTTTTCTAAAGGTGTTAAGTGCTTTAATCCAGACGCTCGCACGAACGACAAACAAACCGCCGTTCCAACTATAGTCGCCACTTTCAAGATAGACTCGCGCAGTCTGAAGGTCAGGCTTCTCAACAAATTTAGCAACATTAAAGTCACCTAAGTCAGAAGCATCGCCAGATTGCTTAATGTATCCAAAACCAGTTTCTGGGCCTGTAGGTTTGATCCCGAGTATTACAATTGAGCCAGCATTAGCAACCTTAATAGCTTTCTGCATTGTGTTGGTAAAGGCCTGGGTATTTTTTACCGTCTGATCCGCTGGGGTCACAACCAAGACCGGATCACTACCATCTTTTAATGCCTGCAGGGCAGCAAGTGTCAAAGCCGGTGCAGTGTTTTTGCCTTTGGGCTCTAATAGTAACTTAGCGGAAACATGTGATATTTCTCTTAACTGCTCTAAGGCAATGAAGCGGTGCTCCTCGCCAGTCACCACTAAGGTTTCCCTAACAGAGATTTCAACGGAAGCAATCCCATTGACTCGCTCAACTGCCTGTTGAAACAAGCTGGTTGCTCCAGAGAGCACCAGAAACTGCTTAGGGAAACCTGCGCGCGAGAGCGGCCAAAGGCGGGTTCCAAAGCCCCCACAGAGAATCACTGGTGTTACGTTGATATGAGAGGGGTTATGCATGCTAATGCTCGTTATAGAACATTATGATTAGTAAATTTCATTAAATTAACCTTTTACTTTTGATAGAAGTGAGTCAATTTCTTTTTTCAATGAATGATATTCATCCATCTTTCGTTTTAAAAACCCAGACGTAAGTCGTATCTTTTCAGAGATGCCTTTTGGCGTTAGTAAATACATGTAACCTATTTTTTTAGGATTTTCATTAAAGTTATGAATCTTAATATGTCCAATAGCAATCAGTGCTTTTAAACAATAGTTTATGCCTCCAAGACTAATGCCTAATTTCTGGGCGATTTCCCTTTGTGAAATATCAGGGTTATCTTCAAGCAAGTGAAGTATTCGAAAATGTAGATCCGAATCAATCGTTTTTAAGGGTTTTTTCAAAAAATAGACTCTTTCTTGTTCAATATTGAACAATCATAAACTAAAGATAAAAAAAAACAACCCTTTAAAATTAAAATTGCTTAGGGAAACATCTCACTAGAATTAAAAGAGTTACCCGCCAGATCTTTAGGAGATAGTTGAATATTCAAATCTTTAGGCCAATTAATATTTAAAGTATTATCGCTCCAAAGGATACAGCGCTCACTTTCGGCATGATAAAAATCAGTGGTCTTATAAAGAAATTCTGAAGTTTTAGAAAGCGTTAAAAAACCATGGGCAAATCCTTCAGGGATATAAAGCTGCTTCTTGTTATTGCTAGATAGTATTTCTGCCACATATCGCCCGCATGTGGGAGATGATTTTCTTATATCGACAGCAATATCAAGAACCTCTCCTTGAATCACACGAACTAATTTACCTTGCGCATGAGGAGGTAATTAATAATGAAGCCCTCTTAATACACCGTGAGATGATTTTGAATGATTATCTTGCACGAATGAAACATTTAATAAAGTTTCTTTTTTAAAAATATCCTCTCTAAAGCTTTCAAAAAAAAAGCCTCGTGAATCTTCAAATACATGAGGT
>JACCEB011553461.1_pt1 | contig 16886 bp, 7 predicted proteins | sample 7454761 | NCBI WGS metagenome assembly JACCEB01 (sample SAMN15323454, study PRJNA562643) | freshwater metagenome | isolation source: river surface water | place: USA:Blue River Watershed | collected 2017-08-18 | reverse complement strand
ATAAGAAGTACAACTGATAAAGAATCTATCGACTTACCAATAACAGAGGCAGTTGAAGAAGGTTGTGATATATATGATACACCATATGACGAAGCTTTGGTTAGCTGGTATTATCCTAATACTGGTTATACTAGCTATGGTTGGTCTGGTACGATTTCACCAGCTAGTTATGTTGCAGGAACAACAAGTGTTGTTGCAACAAATATTACCGGAACAGCATATGGTGAAGGTCTTAGTTCATATACATCTTCATTATCCGATCCAATTAGATATTATGCTAGTAGCGGTGTGCCATTGATACCTTTTTGGGAAGGTGAACAATATGATAAATTTACCAGAAGTGGTATGTCTGAGTTTGAAAATGGGGTATTCACAATAGTGCCTGGTACACAAAGAACTAGAAGAGTTTGGGAAATATTAAGAGAATATTATAGAAGAAAAAGAGTTGGTAAATTATTTTGTGGTGGTATTGTAAACTATTCTTTTGTTGATAATTGGTTATCTGGATCATTATATTTCTTTTTGTTTAAAGGGAAAAAAGGAAAGTATTGTGGTGATGTTATTAGATATGTTACAGGTCAACAAAAATATTATTATAGATCCGCACCATATGTTTCAGAAACTACTTGGGGGGAAACTAAGGGTTCTTTTAAAAGACTTGGTAGACCAACAACGATTGTTGATTTAGGACCTAGAGATGAATTTATAAAAGAAATATGTACAGATCCATCTTTAGATCCGAACTGTTCTGTTACTAGATCAATAGGCCCATCATCTTTTCAAAGCTTTGGTGAACTTTTAGGTTTAGCAATTAACTATAGAATGGATGTTAGTAATAATGATTTTGAATTAGAACAGTTTTTTGATAATACCGGATTTACTTATACAAGAGAGATTTTAGACGGCGACTTATTACAACTTATATCAATTAATAACGAGGCTGGTATAGATGAGTTTGATTTACAAAATCCAAAATATCTTGGTTATTCATATCAAGTATTAGATCCAGAAGTATATCCAAGTGTTTTCAAAAATGGAAATGCGAATTATGGACCATTGCCAGTTACTTTATATCTTGATGAAGATGGTGAAAGAATTAGAGCATGTTTAAATGAACCAGGTAGATTAACAGAATCATCACAAAAAGTTCCATTTTACTTATGGGATAAAAAGGGTACTGGATTTGGTTCTTATGCTACTAATCAAATGGATAAACAATCTTGGGATTATAATAATGTTCAAGTTCAACCATTACAGGGTATGACATATGCTTATAATTTAACTGGATCAACAAGTGACCCATCAGACAAGTATTTGTTATTACCTATGACCTATACATTTAGTGGTTTAACAGTTAGTACAGGAAATGCAACTAACGATATTGAGTTTGATCAAATTTCAACAGTGGACTCACACACTAATTTTGATTCAGAGTATCCAGGATTTACTTATTTATATGTTACTAGTGGAACAGTAGCTGAACCTTTAACTGGTACATTATATACTAGGTATGGTAATGGTGGAACATGGCATTCACAGAGCTGGGATTTTACTGATGATTTTATAATCAGAAAAACACAAGATTACTATACTGGAAATAAACAAATTTTATCAACACCGTTTATGTTTTATTTTGGTTTGAGAGTGGGAAAAACAGGTGTAGATAAATTTATAGAATATTTTGGCGATAAGGGCGCCTTTACAAGTGCTGAATAATGGAAAAGAAAACAATCATATTACCAGAACTAAGGTACCATAAATCGCCAGCTGTTGATTTAACAACAAGAATTGGTCTAGAAAGTAGTGAGGAATTATTAAGAGAAGGTGACCGTTCAATTGTATTAGATTTAGAGGAACATTTTAGTTACGAAAGAGCTCAAAGTAAGAAGTATAAGATATATGGTAAACTAAAAATGATTTTTAGAAACATGTATAGTGGTACAACCCCATATGGTAATCTAGCTGAATATCTTTATTTACATGGTGATGGTGCTAGTGGTGACAATACAGGTTACTTACCATATGATGAGTTTGCTTTTTTAAGACGTGACACATACAGAGAAGATGTAAACATTCCAGCAATTAGTGGAAGCACATATGGTACATATAGTCCAACATTTTCACAACCAACAAAACCAAGAAACAAGCATCAGGTTATTACTAACATGAATGCGCCATATCATAATTGGAATTTTCATTTAAGCTATGTTAGTGGTCACGATACCGGGTTTACTATGTCATATACTCTTAGTGGGTCTACAGCATTTAATAATGATAAAATAACACATATTCAATTTAATGCTGGTAGTGGAATACCATGTAGAGTTGAAGAAACAGCAACAAATTATAAATTAACAACACCAATACCTCACGGAATTGGGGAAGAAGAATTTGTCATAATATCTTCAGTATCAAGTATTAGTGGTAATACATATTCTGTATCTAGCTTAGGTGATGATAAGTATGAATCTGAAAAATATGTTATAAATTTAAATAAGCAACAGTTTAGCGGTACAACAATACCTAAATTAATAACAATTAAAAGATGTATTAATGATAAAAATATCACTGGTACAACTTCAACATATTATGTACATAAACATAAAATATTAACTTCATCAACCGATCTAATTTTAGATAAGGCTGGCTTTGAATCACCAATCTTTGAGGATGAAAAGAAACTATTGTTTGAAGATAGTGCCGGTAACAACGACGTGCTTGTTGAAAGAAATAGACCAGAATCATTAATATATGATTTTAGAAATAGTTTTATTTTAACTGGTTTAACAAATAATCTTGGTTATACACCTTCAGAAATTTATGTTACCGTTTTATTTAAAAATGGTTCCGGTTATTTTGAATACCCACCTAAAGTTGGATATAAATTTCATTTACATAATGGTTGGATTGATAACCATTTTAGTGGAACAACAGCACTAGAGACTAATTTAAGCGGTTCAACATTTACAAAAAATAGTATTACGTTTACTTCTGGTGTAACTACCCCAGTTGGTACCGTTTTAACTGGTGCTTTTGTTGAATACAATCCATCTGAAATAAAAGAAAGAATAATATCAGAATCTCTACATAAAATTGTACAACCATTAACAATTTTTGATCATGATCAAAATTTACCAACTAGCACTTTTGGAGGTACAATTTCAGCAAATAATAAAATGGGATTATTATATCAACCACATTATAGAGTTAAGTTAAGACAGATGTCTCAATATATTGAAACATTCAACACTAATAACATTTTAGACTTACCAGATAATGCTAGATATTTCCCAGATGAAAAATTATGGAAATGGAGAGATTTATATGATCACGGATTTATTGATGATGAAGGTAATGGAACAGATTTTCCATTTATAAATGGGCAACATTATGTTAAAAACGATTTTAATTTTTATTTAATAAATGAAAGGGAATACAATAATAAAAATAATGGATTCAAAGGATTCAGAGATATAAACTGTTAAAATGAATATATTATTTAATAATACTGATAAATCATTAATTTTTAATCCAGAAACGGATTTTAGAACTAATGCTGGTTGGGAAGAAAATTTTTTAGAATATCAAGAAGATGTTTTAAGATCTATCATCAACCCAGTTGAAAACTATGAAACGGTAAGATATATTCATGAACCATATAGTGGGCTAACAGCTAATCCTTTAGATACTCAATGTGATATTTGGTATTATTTTTATTTTTTAAATAATCAATCTCCAAGAGATTATGATAATGGTTTAGATTATGATTTAATAGGTATTAGTCCAAGAGAAAATGCTAAACTATTAAAACAAACTGTTAAAAGTTTTTTTAGGTTAGAATTTTACACAACTAGAGAAAGAGAAACACAAAAATTAGTATTTGCCAAGAATTTATCGATTCCATTAGGCCAAACTGTTTTTGATGTTAACCTAAGAGACAGAATTAAAATACCTGTTTTTAATGGTAATAATTACAAAAACACCGAAAACATGTATTTGTTTTGGTTTGGGGATGACACGGTTTTTAGCGGTTTGACGTTTTTTATGACTGCTAGATTTTTCAACGCTGAAGATGGAACTACAACAAGATTTTTAAATAAAGATTTAACAATTGATAATTCTGGTTTAGCTAACGGGGAAAGAGTGGGTACAAAAGCAAACCCAATTAAGTTTTATGAAATGAATTTTAGTGATACAGTTGATGATGTTAATGATTTCTATTTTCAAGTTACATTCAAAAGAACTGATCATAGTTATAAAATAACCAGAGGAATTACCAGCGACTGTGATCTCACAGGTGGTACAGCAACTAAATTATAAAAATGAAAAAATTTAAATACGAAATATTACAAAAAAATATATTATCGGTTGTTTTATACAATGCCGGTCAATATTGGTATGATCGTAATTTAGAATTAGTTCCTTGGTCCGCAACAACTGCGCCAACTAGTGGAACAACTGTAATGGATGTTAAATGGTATAGTGATATTACATATGATGCTGGTGACACCATTTATTATAACGGAAAAATTTATAAATCATTAGTAGCTTCAAATTTAAATAAAATACCATCAGCACAACCAACATTTTGGGTAGAACAACCTGAAGCTGTTACCTGGGTAGATAAAGGTTATTATTATAGATGGAATGGAACTTCATGGATAAACATAGGAAAAAATAAATCCGCGGCATACCCAGATTATGAAATACCTATAACATTAAACGCTAAAGCCGATGAATTAGGTGTAATGGTTGGTTTTGACGGTGAAATAGATCAAGTAGAACAACTTTGTAATTTCACATATAAAGCTAGCGGAAACACAGTTACTGTTTATAATACAACAAATACAAATACATTAAAAAGAGTTGTTGACGCTACCTTTCAGATTAACTGGGGGGATAATACAAGCTCTGCAATCACAATATTGGGTAATGTATCAAAAACATATTCAACATCTGGAAATAAAACTATTTCAATTACAATGAATAGTCCGTGGACAGTACAAACGCTATCCAGAACAATAAGTTTACCTTTAGTAACTGGTAATCCAACCAGTTTAGGCACATTATCCTTTACGTTTCCATATACGGATTATGGTGTGGCTCTATCAGGATCTACAAAAACACCATCATCTCTCACATTTGTTGCCGCAGGTAAAAGTAGAATAATAGAAAAAAAATTGTATGGTAGCAACACATATAGTGGGGTTACATCCACATCATTACCAGGAACCACTTTAACTTGTTCAAAATATACGGTTGATGGGTTAGATTACTATGATTGTTCTGATGGTGTTACTTATATAACGGGAAAAGTACCAAATCATATCATAAATGGAACAACAGGATTTACATCATACAATTCAAGTACTGACTTTGCGGTAGAATATGTGACAAATAAAATGTTAACCAGAAATGAGCATTTTTTAGGTTTTGTTTCTGAACCACAGGTTTATTCTGACATATTTGTTGAAAGAGGTAAGATGGGTGTTTCAGAATTTAATTTAAGATTAGGAGAAATTGATAATATTGGTGAATTAGATATCTACGGAAATGGTTTTTTCGTAGTAAAAAAACAATAAAATTATATTTATTAATAAAATACTATGGCAGTAGGAAGTTACGGAACAATAAGACCAGCAGATGTGTCACCAGAGGATGTAGAAATACTACTTCATTATGCTGCTGATAGAGGGGCGACAACGGATTCAACGATATCAAAGTTGGATTCAACTACTATATTATCACCCCTGTATCATAATTCAAGCACTACAGATGATACAAATGCACCAAACGTGGAAGTTTTGGGTGGTATGTACAATTTGAGACTAGAAAGCTCGGCTTTCTCTGAAATTGGAATATATACATTACACATAAGACCTAAACAAATTAGAACATCAATCACAGATTGTGGTGTTCTTGCTTCTTTACCGTCAGTTAGAGGAATTGTTATTGATTTGGGTAATCTTACTACAGAAGACAGATCAAAATTTATTCCTCAGGGATTAGTTGGATATAGAGTTGAATATATAAGTGTTAGCGATAATAAGAAAGTACCTAATTTTTATAAAATAGTTACATCTTCTTTTTATTGTGAGCCAATAACAACAAATTTAACAAACACTACACAAAAAACTGTTAGATATAGATATTCAGATTCACCTACGAATTTGATGTTCTTAACTGTTACCCCATCTTCTGCGCCAACTAATAAACCCAATACAGTTCCTTTTATTGGTCAACCTTTACAAAAGATTATTTTAACTAATAGTTATTTTAATCCAACAACTATTGAAGTTGAAATGGTTGAACATGATGCTTCAACACTTGCTCTTGCTCTTTATGGTAATCAAAGTAAGGCGGTATCTTCAGGTATCTATACCATTTATGATGGCGCTAATAACATTTATAAACAGTTTAACCTATATGAAGTTAAAGACGAATTTAATGAGACGTTATATGAAATTCGTGAAGGAAGAACTGATATAGACCAAACGTTAAACTTTGACGATATTACAGAATAATGGCAAAAAGAAAAGTTCCGAGTCAAGCAGCTAGTGGTTTTGAAACGTTTAGCGACAGTATTGTTGGAAGACAAATTACTGACGGTACTAGTCAATTGACTAATACGAACTTTGCGCTAGATAGAATTATACCAGAAAAAGACTCTAAAAAATTCCAAACTGCGCCATTTTCAGACTATATAACTCTTGAGAATCTTAAAATAGAAGAGGATGTACCTACAACTGTTGTTCAATCTGATGGTAAGAAAAGACCAGTAAGATTTAATACAAACAAAAAAGATGCATCAAAATCTTTATTTGGTTCATTAAGAGAAAGAATTAGGGTTTCTATTGCTCGAATAATTAAAAACTTCCCAGGTGCTATTTTAATTGATAAAGACGCGCTTTCAGTTGTTACTGATAAAACTGCGGAAAATATCACATATAACCCTACAACAAATAGAACAACATTTACGGTACAAACTGGTAGATTTTTTAACCCATTTGATATTGCTTTACTACAACCCACAGCAAATGAAACAATAAATGCTGAAAATAAACTTAGAAATTTATTTTCTTCATATAAGAAATACATCATAATTGTTGATGATAAAAAATATGCAGTAAGCAATTATACACAACCAGATAGTTTTAATCAAATTACACTATCAGTTACCGGAAAACCATTTACTGGGTCAACATATTCAGATAGTTTTATTTTAAGACCTAATGATAATGTTGTTGAAGAGTTTTACTTAGGTTTAGATGATCTTGAACAAACATTATTAAATAGAGAGACATTTCCAATATACCAAGCAGGATTTACTGTACCAAAAACAAGTTTAGATGAATCAAAAACAGAACTAGTTTCGGTATTAGTAAACTGGCCAACATCATCTGATGGCTACAATATACAAATTACAGGTTTAAAGTTTGATGAGTATCTTACTAGGTTAAATGACTTAGCGACAGAGATCGATAACTATAAATCTAATTTAGTAACAAGATTTTTAGTTGCTCCACAGTTATTTGAATTTGATACTGAGGATCAAAAAATAGACAAAATATTTCAATTATATGGTCAAAGCTTTGATAAAGTAAAATCATATATTGACAATATTGCTTACATGAGAAATGTTAGTTATGATTCAATAGATAACATCCCAGATGTATTTCTTAAAAATCTAGCAAACACTCTTGGTTTAAATACTATTAATTTATTTGATCAAAAATCGTTAGAAGAACAAATTTATAACGCATCTTCTGTGACATATGATGGTCAATCTATTGGAAAGAATTTAGTTGACGCTGAATTAGAATTCTATAGAAGACTTTTAGTTAATTTAGCTTTTATATATAAATCAAAAGGTACTAGAAGTAGTATTGAATTTTTCTTAAAGTTTATCGGTGCGCCAGAACCAATGGTTAAAATCGATGAATTTGTTTATAAAGTTAATAGTGCGTTACCATCATCTACATTAGATGATATTACAAACACATTAAATAATATTCAAGTAAGTAATAGTGTAACTTTTAATAGTAACACATATACATATACATTATCATCATTAACTGGGTTAACAACAAATACTCAGATAAGTGATTACCCTGTAAACGATATTTCTTTATTACCAAAAGCTCCAACAACTAATCAGGAAAATATATTTTTCCAAATGGGATCTGGTTGGTCAAATGTATCATTAGATCATAGATCTTCTGATATATTAGATACGGAATCATCGGTTGTAACAGGTAGAACAAAAACATTATTAACAAAATCAAAACCATATTCATATGGTGAAGATTATTTTGATGTTTATAGAACACTCCCTGGTTTGGATTGTGGTTTCACAATTAATAGTGAAATAGATAACGTACAGGGACAAATATTGGAAGATGAAAATTTATCTAATTTAACTCTTAATAGAAAAAACATAAACGTATTTGTTTCTGCGGCTAATGCAATTAACTATGATATTTGGAGAAAATCTAGAGAATTAGAAGTTACCTTTGGTACCAATAGCCTTGAACCACAAACTGGGTTCACATTTTCTGAATATCTACAAAATACTTTTTCTAATCAAATCACTAATTCAAATTTAGTAAAGTATAAGAAAAATTATATTGCACTAGAAGATGTGTATCAAGATTATTTAAATCAATTAACGGCTTCTGGTTATACAACGTATGATATGATTTCAACATCTGATTTCGTTAATCAGATGAGCCCATATTGGTCTAATGTATTGGAACAAATAATTCCATCTACAACTTTATGGATGGGCGGAAACTTAATCGAGAATAACATCTTTGGAAGACCTAAGTTTTCATATAGAAAACCATGTAAGCCACTAGAAGTTGTTGAAAATCTATATCCGAATTTTGAAACGGTTATTGAAGAAGATTTAGAAACTATCATTGGTGATCCCGATAATTTAAGGGGTTTAATAGAATTTAGTGGTGTTACATTTACATTACATATTGATATAGATGGGTTTGATTATAGTGGTACAACACAAGTTAATTTAACAGGAAGTACTTTATTTGGTACAGGATTTACTGCTTCAGAAAGTTGTACAACATTAACAACGTCATCAACAAAGATTCCTCTTATATGTGAATACAAGAATTGGATTAATTTAGATTTAACAACAATTAAAAATTCTTGGAAGAGTGCAATAACCTCATTGGTTAACCAAATTAATCAAACAGAGGTACAATATAGTGCATTTAATTCACCAAGCTATGTTCCGTCAGCAGCAATATCTAGCGGTTACACTCAATTAATATCACATGAGTTTTATACTGGTAGTGACGGAATTGAAAAAGTTAAATTTATTGCCCATACAAACTCATCTGGAGAATGTTTGGTTAAAAATAATTTAGATTTTTATTTTGATGTAGATTACAAATATACTGAACCGAAATGTCACTTAGATTTATCTTTTGATTCGGTTTGTGATGTTTATTCGGGTTTCCCAACATGTAAAGTAGCAACCGATATTATTGTAAGTTTAACAGGCGCAACAGTTCAATCCGGAAACGATTCTGGTTGGGGTATCTATGTTCAAAGAAATTGCACTCCTGGAAATAATATTGCAACAGGTTATAATTCAACATATACTGACACATCTTTTTTACAAATAGTAGGTGAGAATTGTAAATTTAAATTAACAAACGTTAGAGAGGACGAAGTTATTGATTTGATTTTCACCGATGCAGCTAACTGTGATAAAAAGGTAAAAATAGAAGGTCTTTCTTTTAGATATGTTGAATATCCAACAGAAGCACCTGATTTACCATTAAGTGTTAATACCGGTTATACATTAGTACCTAAAGTACAATATAGAAATTCATATAACTATGGTTTAAAACATAACACAAAAGTTATAGTTGTTAGTGGTGCAACAATAAATTCATCAACAACATCTGCAAATATTGCTAGTTATTTAGCTGCAGGTACTCTTGTAAAAAAATATGTAAAAGATTTAACAAGTGGTGATGTGATAATGGGAGGTTCTTATTTATCATGTTCAACATTCCCATCTAGTATTTTCGAATATGCTTCAGATAATGATGACTACTCATTCTCATATGATTATTCAACATATACTATTAGTGATATTGATTGTTTAAGCTCAATTAAAAAAAGCGAGATAACTGGTACCACAGTAAATGGTGAACAAGTTGTTATTGAAGTTTTACCAACAACAAAATTAAGAGTTTATACAAATAAAGAAGTTGATGAGGCTACTTACAGAGTAACAAAAAGAGATGGTTATTTCTTTGATTCTAGATCTCCAGAATTTTTACAATTAAAACCAGAAACACCAGAAGAACCATGTTGTTATTATCCATCAGATTATTATGATACTGGTGATTTTTTAATTACAGATAAGGGAGAGTTACTTGAAATTGTTGCAGTTAATTTAAATTACTGTGAAAATAATCTTTATTATAATATTAATGTTAGTGGATCACAGCCAGAAAATTTAATATTATTTAATGGTAATGATAATGTTCAAGTATTAACTCAACATACATATACTAAATTCAATAGATTAAATGCTAATCTAAGTCAATATTATATTGATACTCAATGTTGTACAACTGCAATAGAAGATCCAGTAAGAAATTATACAACAGCGTGTGGATCTATTACACCAGCGGTTCCATGTGGAAGTGTATACCCAGTAGTAACACCGACACCAACTGGTACACCTACAACCACACCAACTAGTACTAGTACACCAACAACTACTAGTACACCAACATCAACTAGTACCGGCACTCCAACTAGTACTAGCACACCAACTTCAACACCAACTAGTACCGCGACACCTACTATTACACCAGATTTGACTGCAACACCAACATCAACTAGTACAACAACACCAACAACTAGTTGTGAATTTATAATTGATACTGTTGCCGTTATTACAACACCAACACCAACAACTACAACAACCCCAACATCTACAAGCACAGCAAACTGTGATTTTGTAATTGATACTGTTGCTGTAATTGCTACACCTACACCTAGTATAACAACAACACCAACCTCAACTAATACACCAAATTGTGAATTTGTGATTGACACTGTGGCAGTTATTGCAACGCCAACGCCAACATCAACTATCACAACAACACCAACTTCAACTGAAACAATAAATTGTGATTTTGTAATTGATACTGTTGCGGTAATTAATACCCCAACACCTACATCAACAATTACATCAACCCCAACATCTACTAGTACTGGTACACCAACAAGTACCGAGACACCAACTTCTACCTATACACCAAATTGTGAATTTGTAATTGACACTGTGGCTGTTATTGCAACACCAACACCTACAAGTACAATAACAAGCACACCAACATCAACATCAACTGGTACACCAACTAGTACAGAAACCCCAACCTCAACTTACACACCAAATTGTGAGTTTGTGATTGACACTGTTGCGGTAATTAATACCCCAACACCAACCACTACATCAACTAGTACTGGTACACCAACATCAACACCAACTAGCACAGGTACTCCTACAAGTACAGAAACACCAACACCAACTGGTACACCAACTAGCACTAGTACACCGACTTCTACTTATACACCAAATTGTGAGTTTATAATTGACACTGTTGCTGTTATAACAACACCAACACCAACGTCAACAACTACTAGCACACCAACTTCAACTACAACTAACACGCCAACAAGTACAGAAACACCAACACCAACAAATACACCGACAAGTACTGGTACACCTACTAGCACGTCGACACCAACAACTACGGCAACACCAACAAGTACTAGCACGCCAACAAGTACGTACACACCAAATTGTGAGTTTGTGATTGATACCGTAGCTGTTATTACAACACCTACACCGACTTCAACACCGACAAGTACTGGTAGACCTACAATTACATCAACTACAACACCAACAGTAACAAACTCAGCACCAACTGATATTTTGTTAAATAACAATAGTGTAAATGAAAATAGTGCGATTAACACGATTGTGGGTACATTAAGTAGTGTTGATGCGAATGCTGGTAACACACATACGTATACAATTCAAGCTGGTGGTAATGGCGACTTATTTAATATTTCTGGCACTAGTTTAAGAACTTCACAGTCGTTTAACTATGAGTCAGCAACATCATATACTGTAACAATTAGATCAACAGATAACACAGGATTGTATTTTGATAAAACATTTACAATAAATGTTAACAATGTTAATGAATCACCTTATGGATTAAACTTTAGCGGTTCGATACCAGAAAATTCAGCAACTGGTACAACTGTTGGTACAGTGACGTCGTTAGATGTTGATTCTGGAGATACATTTACATATGCATTAGTTGACACAGCAAACTATCCAGATAATAGTAGTTTCACAATAACAAGTGCTGGGTTACTAAGATCTGCTGCAGTATTTAATTTTGAATCTAAATCTTCATACTCAATAAAAGTAAGAACAACAGATGCTGGTGGGTTAACATATGACGGTGTTTTAACAGTACCAGTTACTAATGTTAATGAAGTACCAACAAACATAACATTAAGTTCTTCATCAATATCAGAAAACGTTCCAACAGGTACAACAGTTGGTACATTCTCTAGTACTGATCCAGATAGTGGCGATACATTTACATATGCATTAGTTGATGGTGGGTCATACCCAGATAATGCTAGCTTCACAATCTCTGGTACAAGTTTAAGATCGGCGGCGGTGTTTAATTTTGAAGCTAAATCTTCATACTCAATTAGAGTAAGAACAACAGATGCTGGCGGATTGACTTATGATAAAACATTAACTATAACAATCACAAACGTTACCATTTCTGTTACCGCATCAGCAACAACAAACGTAACATGTAATGGTGGATCAAATGGTGAAATTACAGTATCGGGCGCTAGTGGTGGTACAGCAAATTACACATACTCAAAAGATGGTACAAACTACCAATCAAGCAATGTGTTTAGTAGTTTAACTGCAGGAACTTACACAATCTATGCTAAAGATTCATATGGTGAGGTTGGTAGCACATCTGTTTCAGTAACTCAACCAGCGGTTGTTAGTGCAACCATTACACAAACAAATGTTACATGTAATGGTGGTGGTGATGGATCGATTGTTATATCTAGTGTAACTGGCGGACAAGGTGGTCCATACTCAACTAAATTAAATGCTGGAGGAACATATCAAGTTATCACAACATCAAGAACGTATTCTTCATTATCAGCAGGTACAAATACAATTTACTTGAAAGATAGCTCTGGTTGTGAAAATACATATTCAGTGACAATTACTCAACCAGCCGTAGTAACGGTAGGTACTTCATCTATAACTTATACAACATGTTATAATGGAAGTAATGGTTCAGTAACATTAACCGCAACTGGTGGTAATGGCTCATATCAATATAGAATAAATTCTGGAACATGGGGTAATAGTGCAACATTTAGTAATCTAGGTGCAACATCTTATACATTCCAATCAAGAGATACTGCTGGTTGTGAATCTTCAACAATAACTGTTGATATGACTAAGAGCGCACCAAGTGCAACTATTACACAAACAAATGTTACATGTAATGGTGGTTCAAATGGTTCTATTTCAATAGCTAGTCCATTAGGTGGTAACAGTGGAACTTATACAGTTTCAATTGATGGGGTTAATTATCTTTCAATACCAAGAACTTACAGTAACCTAACATCAGATACCTATACAATTTATATTAAAGACTCACAAGGTTGCGTTGCTGGATATGGTGTAGGTATAAGTCAGCCAACAGCTCAAAGTGCATCAATCACTAGTGCTGTTAATCCAACATGTGCAGATCCGAGTGGTGGTAGTTTAACTATTTCATCAACAGGGGGTGTGTGGCCTAAAACATATAGATTATATGAGGACGAATCAGCACCGTATACAACATGTGGTGGAACATTAAGAGCAACATATACAAATGTTACATCTGGTGATACCAATAGAAATGTCACAGGATTAACGTCTGGTGGTTATTGTCTTGAAGTTACAGATGCTAATGGTTGTGTGACTAACAGTGGAATTACAGTATTAGCAGATGCTGCAGTTTATTACAAGTACCAAGTTCTTGTATGTAGTAATGGTCAGGCGGTATATATGACGTCACCTGATTTATTACCAAGTCAATTCTTAGGTGGAACTAAAGCAGTTAAAATAGGTGGTATATGTTACCAAGTTGATTACTTCATCTCAACAACATGTACAGAAGAGTTTTTACACTTAGTTGATGGACAATACTCATCAATATACAACACATGTAATGATTGTGAGGGTGGAGGTCCAGGAAACCAAATATAAAAAAAGAAAATAAACAGATATTTATATTAAAAACAAAAAAAAATGGTAGTTACTTTTACATTAAGAAATCAATATTCTGGCGCAACATATGTTGCGGGACCTTTTAATATTTCGGGTACCACTAGTGGTAATGTTACAACAGAATTAGCAACGGGCGTAACAAAGGCTCAATTATTAACTGGGCATACAATAAGTGGTGTTAGTGATTTAACAACAGGGGGTACAATTGCTAGTACAGGTGTGTGTACAACAACACAACAATGGCAAGCATACCCATCACCAACACCTACACCAACTTCTAGCACAACAACACCACCATTATACGGTTTCTTCCGTAGTAACCCATCATCAACTTACAACGGACATTGTAATCAAAATCAAATAATAAGCGCATTATTCTACAGTACTTCTCAAACAATTGTAGGTTTGTATGGTTCAACAGTTTACGATGGTAATCAAGACCCTTGGGTAGGTGGTGATTTTTATTATGCGGTTTCTTCGGATAACACAGCTAACACCAATAACCAGCCATATTATGTTATTAGAGTTAATGATATGGGAGAAGTTACTGATTTACAAGTTATATCAAGTTGCACTGGACCTGGCGAGCAAGTATAAAAATAAATTAAAATTTAAAAATTTAAACCCCTTTATTTTAAGGGGTTTTTTTATAGTTTATTTTTAATAAAAAAAAGGATATACTATTTATGTATTATGGGATTGAATCTAAAATTAAAGGGTATTGTTTCGCCGAACCCATTTAAGTTATTTTTTAAAACTGGGGCCACAGCCGGTAACGAATCGGTTGTTACAACGGGATATACACAATATTCTGTTGGATCGACTTTGCCAAACGGAACATATCAAGCAAGTTCTGATGGGTCGTACTATAATACAACACCAATTGTTTTTAATAACGCACAATATAGTACACAATATTGGTTCAAATTTTTAGATACAGTTACCGGTGGTTATGTGATTGAAAATATCTTCACAAATCACCAAGAAATTTATGATGATTGTATATACTGCTGTTTATTTACTGGAGGAACCTCTAACTATATTGATTGTGGTTTCGGTGGAGGCTCTGCTATTAGCGATCAAGTTTCGACACCTACCCCAACAAGTACAGCAACACCAACTAGCACCGCAGGGGTAACACCTACCCCAACAAGTACAGGGACGCCAACCAGCACAGCCGGGGTAACGGAAACACCAACTGGTACACCAACATCAACTGGCACACCAACTACCACCGCTACACCAACAAGTACAGGAACACCAACAAGTACAGGAACGCCAACAATAACCCCAACGGTAACACAAACAACAGAAGGTGGTTGTGTAAGTATTACTCTATCAGATAGTTATAGTCAAATAAATTGTTTAGGTCAAGGTCCATATAATGTTACAACCACAAGAGTTACCGCCACATTAAGTGCAACTTCATCTGTTAATGTAACAGTACGTGTTTATGCTACTAGAAACTTGTGTTACGGTACTCAAACAGGAGATCAATTTGACATAACAATAACTGCAGGTCAACCATCAAATTATATCGATATAACAACATCTTCATATGTAGATTGTGGTCAGGAAAGTACTTGTCAGATCGAAACAATATCAATTGATTCGTATGGTGTATTAACATCTGGTTATTCTTTGTGTAATGGACCAACACCAACACCAACAATAACAGCTACACCAACAACAACAAGTGCTGTAACATACAATTGTAATAATGGTGTTTGTGAGATAGTAACGGATGGAAGCGGTTTATATGCAACACTACAGGATTGTCAAGCAAATTGTCAACAAACAACTTATTATTGTAAAGAAAACGAATTAGCGCCTTGTACTGCACAAGTAGGGCCATGTACAGGTAACCAAATTGTATGTACACAATTTGAGGTACCAAATTAATTAAAAAGAATAAAATAAGTATTTATAACATATGGCATTTAACGCTTCAGTAAATTTAGGAACAGTAGGAAAGGGAATAACAGGACAAACGGTTTCAATATCCGGATGTACAGGCCCTTCTTGCGCAAGTGGTTGTTCGAGTTTAGCCACATCACAAGCAGTATCTAGTTTTCCAAAAACATTAACAGGAATTCCAGACGGAACTCTTAGTTTATTTGTTAAAGTTGATGGTGGAGATTGTGCTGGTACTAACCAATGTATAACAATAGCGGGAATACCAGGTGCAACACCAACACCGACCAACACGCCAACTAGTACCGCAGGGGTAACATCAACACCAACCTCAACTGGTACACCAACAAATACAGCAACGCCAACAATAACACCAACTTCGACAATAACAGCAACCCCAACAGCTACTCAGTCAGATGGACCTATTTGTTATTTCACACAAACAGGTACGGGTATACCACTTTCAGGCGGAGGGTCAAGTACCAGCGGTTTAATAAAAGTAACCACAGGTATAATAAATGTTTGGGCTAAATACAATTCTGCGGGAACATCATCATGTACAGCATCCCTTGGTTTAACCATTGGT
>JACCEB010913074.1_pt1 | contig 16905 bp, 18 predicted proteins | sample 7454761 | NCBI WGS metagenome assembly JACCEB01 (sample SAMN15323454, study PRJNA562643) | freshwater metagenome | isolation source: river surface water | place: USA:Blue River Watershed | collected 2017-08-18 | reverse complement strand
GCTTCGGTCAAAAGTACGCCTGCATTTCCGGCGAGCGTGCGACCTGGTTCGATCAAAATGCGAAGTGGCGCAGGTCCTTTGGCGCGTTTGGCAAAGTGCTTTTGGATGAGTTTGCAGTAAGCCTCAAGAGTGGGCGGCTTTTCATCGCGATAACGAATTCCAACGCCGCCGCCCAAATCCACAAACTCCAGAGGCTCAGGAAGGAGAGGCGAGATCGCGTCGACAAGTTCCGTCAGGCGCGAGAAAGACTCATCCAGAGGCTTCAAGGAAGTGAGCTGACTTCCGATGTGAATGCTGAGGCCCTTCATCTGAAGGCCTTCCCAGCCGGGAAGACGCTTCACGACTTGTTCGACTTCCTTGCGGTTTAAGCCGAACTTGTTTCGCTTCAGTCCCGTGGAAATATACGGATGCGTTTTAGCGTCGACGTCGGGATTGAACCGAAGGGCAAACGGAGCGGTGGTGCCAAGCTTAATGGCCACTTCGTTCAGCATGTCGAGTTCGGCCATCGACTCCACATGGAAAGAATAAATGCCGTGCTCCAAAGCCATGGCCATTTCAGATGGCGTTTTTCCGACACCTGAAAAGACGACTCGGCTCGAGGGCACTCCTGCTTTCTGGGTGCGGTAAAACTCTCCACCGGAAACCAAGTCCATTCCCGCGCCCGCTTCTCCTAAAGCGCGGAGCACCTGGATGTTGGAGTTGGCTTTCACTGCAAAGCAAATCAGGGGGTTGAGTCCTTCGAGACCTTTTTGCAGTTTTCTCAAGGGATCGAGGAAAGCTTCTTTCGAGTAAACGTAGGTGGGAGTTCCCACGGCTTCGGCAATGTTCACCAAGGAGACTTCCTCGGCGCGAAGTACGCCCTCTTTGTAATCAAAATGCGGGGCAGACGGGATCATTGGCTTCGAGCCTCCGGGCTAGGAAGAGTGCGGGGCTCGGGCAGGTCGGATTTCTCAGGTGTCGCAGGAAGCGGGGGAAGGGGTGGACCCTTCACTCCGCAGGCGGCAAGCCAAAGCACGGTCAAGGCCGACAGGACTGCAAAAGCGGCGCGTTTCATGGGGGGCCATTAAAACCTCAGGACGAGTCCTGATGCAATCATGTCGAGGCCCAAATCCGCTCGAATTTCCCAGCCTGGGCCGATCTTGATGAGCGCACCTGCCCCGAGGGCTGGGAGAATTCCTTGAAGTTTGCCGAGAGCCTGGGCCTGAGTGGGGTCTTCAGGCGCTAGATCCGTAGGTGTCGAGGCGGCGTTGACGATGTTCCAAAGAATGCCGCCATAGGCAAACAGGTCGATACTGCCTCGGGTGTGAAACGTGTAGCGAATGACCCCGCTGACGGGGATCAGGGTGTAGGCGTCGTTTTCTACAGCGTAACTGGAAACCCGGTAAGCAAAGAGACCGCCCTCGAGAGTCAGAGAGTCTTGAACCTTGGGGCTGGAGACGAAAAGACGCTCCCCGAGGTCCAGGCCATAACGAACGCCCGCGGCCGTATAATAGACGGCTCCCCCGTCAATCGTACGATTCTTCAGTAGCCCAAATACGCCGCTGAGTGAGCTCTGATAGCGGTCAATAGGTTGAATTTCTTCGGGAAGTTCCAAAGAGGAGTTTAAGAAGTCGCCGTTATCCTCACTCGACGAGCGGCTCCTTTGCCGTGGCCGCTGAAGGGCTGCTTCTTCTGATTCCTCAAGCTCATCCAATGCGTTGGCACCGCCTTCGGCCAGGGTGGGCTGCGGGGGTTCCTGAGCTTGAGCTGGATCACCGTTTTCAGAAGCTGGGAGCTGAGCCTCTTCTCCCGGAGCAGGAGCCGTTGGGGAAGCTTCGGTCTGAGTGCGAAGTTCGTCGGAGCGGTAGAAGTCGCCTCCCTCAAAGCCTGCGTCGAGTCTTTCGGCGGCGCCGGCCCCAGCAACTCCGGCTTGGAGCTGGTCTAAGTCCAGTTGGTCTTCGGTCGTGTACCCCATCCAAGCGGGGACCCCGATTTCGTTCAGTCTTTCTAAAGTAGTGAAAGCTTCACCTGCTGAAACCGACTCATGGTTGCCATAGGCCCGGACTTGCTTGGCGATGAAGCGGCGCTGGCGGGGGTATGTGCGAAGGACTCGGAATGCCAAAATGGGTTCGTCATCGCGCCTGAGAAGCAGGATGCGGCCGACGCGTGGGGCAGTTCCGCTGGGGTCTTCGAAAAGGACGAGTTTTCCGTGCGGGGCCACCTCGAGGACGCGGGATTCAAATGCGCGCGCTTCGATGTTTGGAAGCTCAGAGTCGTTGACGGGCGGAGGAAACGCGTCGGTGTCGGTCGCCGAAAGGGGCAAGGCACGGGCCTCGAGCGAAAGAAGGAGGCCCAGGGCAGCTAGGAGCGGCCCTTTGCGGCTTTTGACAATCCTGCGCGCTTTGGTGTTTATCCCCATCCGTGGTGATTCCTCGGCTCAACATCCGCGTGAACGGACTTCTGCGAATCGTTTCGCGTCTTTTGATTGTAGCGCTTGGGCTGGGGCTTGCAGCAGTTTTCGCGGACCCGGGCTTGGCTTCTTCAGTTTCGAAGACCAGTGGCGAAACCTTGACGGAGGGGCCGACGCCCACTCCTTCGCCACCGCTCGATCCGGTCCCGCTTCTTCGTCGGCAGTGGGAAAAATCTCCGACCCCGGCAGGGGCACTGGAGCTTTCGCGAGCTCTCCTTCTTCAGGGGCAGCGAACGGAAGCGATGCGGGTTTTAAGGCAAAGTGCACAGGGGGCAGCGCCCGCACAGAAAGCACTTTTAGAGCGTAGACGCCGAGTCGTGGGGCGTCAGTTCATTTTGGCCGAAACCTCCAGTTGGTTCCAGGAGGGTATGACCCTTTTGAGGGCTCGGAAGTGGAAAGCGGCAGTGGGCCGCTTGGAAAAAGCTTGGCGGGTTGAGCCCGATAATTTGGAAGTGCTGTTGCGCTTAGGCCAAGCCCAGCTGTTGGCGGGCTCTGGGTCATCGGCCATCGAGCGAATTCGCGAGTACCGAAGCTGGGAGCCGGAGGAGCCGGCCGCTCGACTTTGGCTGGGGAGAGCGTTGGCGCTTCAGGGTGAAGGCGAGGCGGCGCAAGTGGAGTTAAAGGCGGCCTGGCAAGCCATGCCCAAAGTGGAGCTTGCGCAACTTTGGTATGCCGAGCTCCTCGCTTCTCAAGCGCAGTCGCGCGGAGCCCTGGAGGTTCTCGACCAGGCGTTCAGAACCACGCCGTATCACTTCGAGGCACTGCTTTTCCGAGTGCGGCTGCGCTGGGAAGAAGTGCGGCGCGATCCTTCTCTTGCCTCCAGTTTCGAACGGGAGTTACGGCTGCTTCAAAAGCGGATGCAGTCGAGGAGACCCCCTCAGTCTGGAGTGGTGACGGGCGAATGGGCGCTGGACGTTTCTCCGGCGCCCGAAGAGTGGGCAGAGCGACAAAAAGAACTCGAGGAGATCCTCGCTCGCGTGGTCGATCTTGGCCGGACAACACTTGACACCCGCCGGAACCCCAACCTATGACCGAAGAAACCGAGCACCAAGGGGGAAACTGTGGCTGATCAGAAGATCTTTGTCGCGGTCGCGGGCAACATCGGCACTGGAAAAACGACGCTCACGAAAATGCTTTCTCAGCGATTTGGCTGGGAAGCGCACTTTGAGGTCGTGGCGGAAAATCCTTACTTGGCCGATTTTTACCGGGATATGCGCCGGTACTCGTTTCCGCTTCAGATCTTTTTCCTGAACTCCCGTTTCAAAGCCCATCAAGCGGTCACTGAGCGCACCAACAGCGCCATTCAAGACCGTACCATTTACGAAGATGCCGCCATTTTTGCTCGGAACCTTTTTGAGCAGGGCCAGATGGAAGATCGCGACTACCAGAACTATCTGGAGCTTTACCGCGTCATGGCAGGCTTTCTGAATCCCCCGGACTTGATTATCTACCTGCGAAAGTCGCTTCCTAAACTCAAGGAGCGCATCGCTCAACGGGGACGCGACTACGAAAAGAACATTCCAGACGAGTACCTGCTCAGCTTGAATCGGTACTATGACGACTGGATGAATTCCTATGACGTGGGCAAGAAGCTCATCGTCGAGAGCGACCACTTGGATTTCATCGATCGGCCAGAGGATTTCGATCAACTCTGTCAGCAGATCGTCGACAACTTGCCGCAGCGGGATTTGTTTTTGGAATCCCGTGCCCAGCCCGGCCTAGTCCTCGAGGGACGTCAGCCGGGCCGGGGCGCCGAATTGGCTTAATTCACTTTCTTAAAGGAAGTCATTTCCATCGTCACATCGCCCATGGCACTTGCGGCGATTTGCTTAATGGAGCCTTCCATGACGGTTTCGGCCGGATTCGCCCAGAGCTCGATCTTGCTGGCGCTCTTGGACTTAGCGACGATGTGCACGCACTTGAAGGTTCCTGCGGGCACTTTGATCTCGGCATAGTCTTGCGAAATGATTTCCGGCTTGTCGTCCGGGATCTGTGCGTCCTGGCCGTTTTGTTTCAGCTTCAGGATTTTACCGTCAGCGCGGTCCATCAGCATTTCAACGAGCTGCTTTTGGCCGGCAAGGTTCATGTCTTGCTTGAGCCAGATTGCATTGCCTTCTTCGCTAGCGACTGACTTTACGAGCGTACCCTTCACGAAGCCGAACATCGCGGTGACGTTGTAGCTGGCGGTGTCGCCGACTTTCCAGTTAATCAGGTTCAGCGAACCCACCTGATTCATTGCAATGTGGCGAGCCAGATCTGCAGAATTGAATTCGACTTCTTGAGCTTGGGCGATCGGTGCCGTGGCACCCATCAACAGCGCGAACACGAAAGCAAACACAGTTTTCATGGAAACCCCCTTTTGAGAGGCATACAGTAACCGAGCAGGTTGAGAAGGCAATGAACAACGCTTCACGCACATCGGCATGGCTATCGGTTTTGTGGATCGCGCTCGGGCTCGCGGGATGTTCTTCAACTCCCAGGGTTTCAGAACCGGTGCGCGAAGATTCGGTGCGTCAAGAGCGTTTGTTGGGCGAATTTCTTGCGCCTCAGCTCGAGCGTCACTTGGACTGGTCTTGGGATGCGCAGGTTGAAGAGTTTCTCGATGGGATTCTTCAAAAGCTGTTGCAGGAGGATCGTCCCATCGGGGCATCACGAGTGAAGGTCATTCGAGAGCGCGGCGGCGAATGGCGGAATTTTTCTCTGCCGGTAGACCGTCTGTTCCTTTCTGGGAGTTTATTGTCCCGCTTGGAGCATGAGAACGAAGTGGCAGCCGTTCTTGCTTTTGAGCTGGGACTTTTGCAGCGGCGGGTGGTGAGTCGAAAGATCGAGTCGGGCCAGTGGCGTGAAGAGCAGGGAATTTTGAAGCTCTTTGAGCACTCGGATGAAGACTTAGCAGCAGCCTGCGGTCATGCGGTGCGGATGCTGTACGGAGCAGGCTATGATGTTCGGGGGATGGGGAGCGTCTGGGGGCTTTTGTCCCGAAGTCCACGCCAGTCTCCTTTTAGACCCCAAACTTTGGCGAAGTTGATCGAACAGACCCGGAAGGCGGTTGCAGAACAAGCGCCTCTCAGGAATCCTGTAGTCAGTAGCGAAACGTTTTTGAGGATCAAAGAGAGGATCGGGCGGCTGTGAAGCAAGGACTGGTGGCGGAAATCAAGTCCATGATGGACTGTCTTCAAAAGGATGAGGCGGAGGCGATCAAGTTCGCTGAAAGCTCGCAGATCCTGGAACGCTTGGTACGACTGCCCGGAGACGCGAGCACGCGTCAGTATTATCGGGTGTTCGTTCGAGGAGAGGCCTCCTACATTCTGATGCGAATGGAGCCTTTCGATCAGGAAGGAATGGGTCTTCCTTTCGTCGTCATCCGCAATCACCTGGAAAAGTCCGGGATCGATGTGCCCCAGGTTTTGGATATCGACCCGGCTCGGGGATTCCTTTTACTCGAAGACCTGGGCGATGTGGTCTTGCTGCGGCAGTTGCAAGATGTAGCGACGCCCGAAGCGGAACGTCATCTTTATGAGCGCGTGATCGATTCCCTGGTGATGATGCATTACCAGGCCTCTCCTAAAGAAGGCGACACCCACTTAGATGCCTTCCGACTTCGCTTCGATCTTGAGAAGCTGATGTGGGAAGTGGATTTCACTTTCGAGCACTTTTATCGCAACTATTTGAAGCGTGACATTCCCGCGCATCAAATGACTCGGATGCTTCAGTCGATGACTGAGATCTGTCGAACTCTGGCCGACGAGCCGGTCGTTTTCACTCACCGCGACTTCCATTCCCGAAATGTCATGGTGAAGGACGAACGCTTCGTGATGATCGACTTCCAAGATGCCCGAATGGGTCCCGCTCAGTACGATCTCGTTTCTCTTCTGCGAGATAGCTATTACCAACTCGAAGAGCGGCAGGTCGAATCGCTGATTGATTATTACATCCTGAAGTTCGAAGCGACCTCGGGTCGCAAGATCGACCGGGTCGAGTTCCGTCGAATCTTTGATCTGATGACCATTCAGCGCAATTTCAAAGCGATCGGAAGTTTCGCCTCTTTCTACAATCGTCGAAATAATCCGATGTATTTGAAGTTTATCGGAAACACGTTTGAGAACGTGCGCCGAACGCTGCTGCGCTTCCCGCAGTACTCTGAGCTCAGGGAGCTTCTGTTCCACTGGTATTATTTCTGATCGTTTGAGGGAGAGTGTCGTGATCACCCGTGCCATGCTGATGACTGCAGGCTTGGGGACGCGGCTGCGTCCGTATACGAGCCTTCTTCCTAAGCCGCTTCTTCCGCTCCTAGGCGTACCCATGGCTCAGTTCGCTCTCGATGGCTTAGTCGAGGCGGGAGTGCGTCGCATTGTGGCGAACGTGCATCATTTGCCAGAAGCGACGCGCTCGGGCCTTGAGGGCCTGGAGCGAGGAAAAGCCGAGCTCGTTTTGAGCGATGAGTCCCGGCTTTTACTCGGTTCTGCAGGCGGGATACGGAAAGCGCTCGATCATTTTGAAGACGAGCCCTTCTTTTACGCCAATGCCGACGTTCTTTGCCCCGTGAACTGGGCGGAACTCGGGCGACGTCACGAAGAGCTCGCAAAGTCGCATGGGGTACGGCTGACTTTGCTTTTACTTCCCCGTGGTCCGGCCGGAGAGAAGTACCGCGAGATTCATGTCGACGCTGACCGAGTCCGGGTGAGTGCTTTAGGGGAACCTCGCGAAGGAGCACCTTTCTTTGCAGGCGCTGCAGTTCTGGATCCAGCGGCGTTCTCTCATCTGCCGCTAGAGAAACCCTCGGATTTTGTGGCCGATGTGCTTCGGGCTGAGGTGGCGGCAGGACGTGTCGGCGTGGCTTGGGGAGACGGCGAGTGGATGGACATTGGCTCACCCGAGCTTTGGCACCGCGCGCACCTTCAGTGCGTTGAAAAGCAAGCGGTGCTCCCCCCTCTTTGGCGAAAGCGCTTGAGGATTGGGCAAAGGCTTCTGGAAAAAAAGCCGGGTCATTGGGAAGGCGCAGGTTTTGAAGTGGATCTGCCTAAGCGGCGCGTGATTTACGGAAAATCGGTAAGTGAGACCGGACCGGGGGTTTCGTTCAACGGAATCTGGACAAAGTGTCCATGAGTTTTTGCCAGTTCGTTCCGGGGTAAATGGCCGCAGGGGGCGCAAACCCTTGGGAGCCAGTCCAGGAGCCACCGACGGGGCGTCCGAGGAGCGCAAGAAAACCGAAGTAAGCAAAGGCTTGCGCTTCGAGAGTCTGGGCGTCGAGGCCTTGCCCTTCTAGGGCTTGAACGCGCGTTCCAGGCAGGACCACGCTCATTCCTTCCAAAAGCACGGGGTTTTGAGCGCCGCCGCCACAAACGAACACGCGGTCTAGCGGAGTACTGCGACTTCCAACTCCCAGCATTCGGTAGGCAGCTGCAATCGACTCGATCGTGATCAAGGCGGCAGTGGCGACAAGGTCCGCGCCCCGGGCTCTTGTGTTTCTGAGCAAAAGTTCAAACGGGAAGTCATCCCGTCCGGTCGACTTCGGCGGCTTCTTCGCAAAATAGGGGTGAGCTAGAATCCGGTCGACCGCAGCGAGATCCGGAATGCCCTGACGGGAAAGCTTTCCGTCTTTGTCCATTTTCCATTTCCCAGCGGTCGCAAGCGAAGCGGCTTGATCCAGCCACGCGTTCCCCGGCCCAGTATCTAAAGCCAGCATTTTTCCGCGCGGCCCCAGGTAGGTAAAGTTGGAGATTCCACCGATGTTATGGATTGAAATGCCCCGCTCGACCTTTCCCAAAGAAGGAGCAATGGCTGCGTGATAGAGCGGAACCAAAGGGGCACCTTGGCCGCCTGCCGAGATGTCGCCCGACCGAAAATCTGAAATCACGGTCAGGCCCGTCAGGCTTCCAATGCGCGTGGCATCTCCGGACTGCAAGGTGACCCCTTGGTCTCGGGTGGCTGGGTGGTGCGCTAGGGTTTGGCCATGGTTAGCGATAGCGTCGACCGGGCCGCATTTCTTCAGAACTCGGTCGAGAGCGCGGGCGTACCAAAGGCCCAGATCGCGGTTCAGCTCCAAGTAGCTCTTCAGCGTCATCGTTTGTGATGGCTTTTGAATCTCAAGTACACGCTCGCGCAGGGCCTGGGGATAAGCTTCCGAATGGAAGCTCTGCATCTCCCAGCCGTCTTGGGTGAAGCCAACGCAGGCCGCATCGAGCGCATCGCACGAGGTGCCAGTCATGACGCCCAGGATCCGAATGCGCGGCTTCTTACGGGTGGAGGATGAGGCCATATCGCTTGAGGTTACCTGAGGCCCGTGACATTTTGTACCCAAGAGGCGGACATGAAAGTCTTATCGACACCCCATGTGGTTCGTTGGCTGGGAGTAGCCCTGTTGACGTGTGCCCTTCCGGCCGCTTGGCAGGCAGTCTTGATGTCGAGCCGTCCGTGGTGGCAAATTTCGGCCGTGCTTCCGCTTTCAGCCGCGTTGATCGCGCTTTTGCTCATTTCGCCCGGAGTTTACGGGCTGTTTCGAGCCAAGCGTTGGACCTTGCGCTACCTCGAGGCCATTGCGGCTTTCTGGGTTCTGCTGACGGGCTGGGTGGCGCTTCGGCAGCACAGCACGCTTCTAGGTTTCTTCGCTCTGGCTTTGGCGGCCGCGTGGACGGCGCTCCTTTCCTGGAGTCGCGCGGAAATGGGCCGATCTTTTTGGGATCCTCAGATGCGCTGGTTTCAGGGTCTTCCCGAGCCTATTCCTGGGCTGGAGTGCCAGTTTCAGATGGGCGAAAAAAAGGAGTCCTGGCGAGTCGCTCGCTTGGATGAAGATGGAGCGTTTGTCTTCCGCGATGATTCTGCTGCGATCCGAGTGCCTGCTGCTTGGGAACAGGGTGTTGAGTGTGTTTTCCAGTTTCGGGGGAGCGCGGTTCGCAGCCCGGCCATGACCCGAGTGGTGCTCAAAGACGGGCGTGGCGCTGGACTTCAATTCCGGGGTCTCGATCCGGACGGAAGAAAAGCTCTGGGCGATTTTGTCGAGCAGTTGAGGGGAGAAGGACATGTTTAATCTGGGTGTAAGAGGCCTTTTCCTCCTAGTCTGCGTGTCCTTGAGTTTTGGCTGCCATCGCTCACGGCCTGAGCAGTCCGATCCGAAGAAAGTTCTGAGTGATTATATTTCTCTCAGCTTCGGTGCTCGGAGTGTTCAGGACCGGCAAGGGATGTTGGAGCTACTCGGAGGCGACGCGAAGTTGCGCTTGGCCGCCTGGAGTGACGAGCAGTTCAAAGCCGCTTTTCTCGATACGAAGAAGCAATTTGTAAAACTTCGAATCCTGGAGACGCAGGAAATTTCGCCTCAGGAGACGACCCTCACTTATGAGCTCATTTACCTGGAGCAAGCGCCCGGTAAGACTCAGGAAGTGAAGCTCACGCATAAAAAATTGGCTCAGCTGCGTCTGGATGGGGGCCGATGGGCCATTTTCGAAGTTCGGAATCTCAAGCAGTTGATTGAGTACCGGAACGAAATGTCCCTGCCTTAAGAGCGGAAAGCCCGCGCTCGGCGCAGGCTATGGGGAAAATAGAACAGCTTTTCCATAATCGGGCAAAAGGCCGTTTGTGCTGGAGCGAATCCAGATCGAATCCCAAGTCGTCGGGCTCTGAACCGTTGTGTAGTAGTTTTGATTTCCACTCGTGAAGCGCAGCTGGGCCGCATAAAGCGTAGCGGAACTGGAGCTGGTACCGACGACGAGAAAGGGACCCTCCTGAGGAACGCTGATCCCCTCGAGTCGAATGACGTGAGTCCCGTTTGAAGCGAGCTGGAAGATGGAAACACTCCCGGTGACGGTTCTTCCGTTCAAGCCGCTGAAGTTGCCGCGCTTAATCACAGTCCCGTTCGGAATGGGGTCCGTTCCGGTCGCTGAGCCGGCGGGAAGAATGCCACAGGCCTGGGATAGAACTCCCATGAGCAGGGTTGAAAGAACGAGAAAGGGACGAAGCGACATCGTTTCACGATGCTCCCACAGCTCTGCTTGGCCAACAAGGCGTGGAAAGATAGACTGCGATCATGCGTTTGCGGATTTTGGCTTGGATCGGAGTCGTGGGGATGCTGGGGCTTGGGGCATTGGCCTGGGGCGCCTGGGGTGGCGTAGCCGGGTCCGTTCTCGCGCTCACGCTCCTGGCCCGAGCTGCTTCTTCGCGCGAGGAGCGATTTCTTCGGGAGCTGGGTCCATTGGTTCAGGCTCCTCCCGGCTTGGCGCGAAGTTTTCAGCGTGTTCTGGAAGAGTCTTCGATTTCGGTCACTCCGGGGCCCGAGCTCTGGCTTCGGCAGGAGTCCTTACCCAATGCTTTTTGGGGAAGGGGACCCGGGACGCCTGGCTTTATTGTTTTGAATCAGGGTTTGGTGGAGTTCTTATCCGAGAGCGAGCTTCGCTCGGTGCTGAGGATCCTTCTTCAGCGCGTTCAACGCCGCGACTCCGTGGATCGCACTTTGGTGACCGTGCTGCTCTTGGCTTGGGTTCGAAGGCTGCCCGGAGCTTGGGCTCAATTGCTTCTCGGAGCGCGCGACGTAAGACCCAGCCAGACTCACTCCCTGGGACCAGCTTCTTTCATCGGCTTCCTCTTGGGGTATCCCGGGCTTCGGCTCCTTCTTTGGCTGGCGCGTGAATCCGAGCCGGAACCTGTGGCTTCAGACCTGGATCGGGAAGCGCGTTTGGCTTCGGAACGACTGGCGGCAGGGATTCCGTCGGGCTCTCACCAGGGGATGCCGCAGGTGGTGTGCTCGCTTTTGGCTTTGGTCCCGGCGCGCCCCCTTTTTCCCGGGATGGAGCTGGTTCGCTGATCGCCTTGCCTGAGGGGCTGGCCTGGAGTTAAATGCCCCTGCCTATGGCCAACGATTCTGCAAATCTTCCTCGGCTGGATTTCACGACCTTTATTCTCTCTGTGTCTTCGGCGGCCTACTTAGGCCTTTCGGACGAGAATCGAAACCTGGAACTGGCTCGACAGAATATCGATTTACTTGAGCTGCTTTGGGAGAAAACCCAAGGGAATCGCACCCCCGACGAAGAGCGCTTGCTTCAAACCCTCTTGTTTGAAACCCGAATGCGCTTTGTCGAAGCGCAGAACGCTCGGCGGCCTTGACGGCCCGGATTTCGCTCCCACCTTGTTAAGGTAGGGAGAATCGAAATCCATGGCCCAGAAATTCACGAACAGCGCTCAGCAAGTCCTTCAAGCGGCTCAAAGCGAAGCCATCCGCCGTGAGCATTCTGAGCTTCATCCCGAGCATGTGGTTTTGGCGCTCCTCGATGCAGGCGACGAAGCAGAGACTGCCACACCGGGGCTCATCCAGTTAGCAGGCGGCAATAGCACAGCACTTCGCTCGCGCTTGACGCAAGTTTTGGAGCGGCTTCCGCGAGTGAGTGGCGCGGGCTCAGGTCAGGTTTATCCTTCGCCGGCGTTTAATAAAGTGCTCGCTTTCGCAGAAGAGCAGGCCAAAAAACTTTCTGACGAGTACATTTCGGGTGAGCACTTCCTACTCGCTGCTGGAGGAAATGCTCTGAAGGGAAGCGCGATCTATCAGGCCCTTCAGGATTCGGGAGTGACTTACGAGAAGCTCCTGGCGGCAGTGAAAAAAGTGCGTGGTGGAGAGTCGATTCGGGACGCCGAACCGGAAGGAAAGTTTCGAGTTTTGGAGAAGTATTGCCGCGATCTGACGGCGCTGGCCCGCGCGCAGAAACTTGATCCGGTGATTGGGCGCGACGAGGAAATTCGGCGCGTTGTGCAGGTGCTTTCGCGCCGGACGAAGAATAACCCGGTGCTCATTGGCGAGCCGGGCGTTGGCAAGACGGCCATCGCTGAAGGCCTGGCGCGCCGAATTGCCTCTGGGGATGTTCCGGAAGGCCTAAAAGAAAAGCGCCTTTTGGTTCTGGATTTAGGCGCATTGGTCGCAGGCGCTAAATTCCGCGGTGAGTTTGAAGAGCGCCTGAAAGGCGTTCTAAAAGAAGTTCAGAAAGCCGAAGGACAGGTCATCTTGTTTATCGATGAGCTTCACACTTTGGTGGGAGCGGGTGCTGCCGAAGGAGCCATGGATGCTTCGAACCTTCTGAAGCCTGCTCTGGCTCGTGGAGAGCTGCATTGCGTTGGCGCCACGACGTTAGACGAGTACCGAAAGCACATCGAAAAGGATGCGGCGCTCGAACGACGCTTTCAGCCGGTGCAAGTGCGTGAGCCTTCGGTCGAGGACACGATCTCCATCTTGCGTGGCCTAAAGGAGCGATACGAAGTTCACCATGGGGTGTCGATTCGCGACGCGGCTCTAGTCTCGGCAGCGACGCTCTCGAATCGCTATATTTCGGACCGGTTTTTGCCCGACAAAGCGATTGACCTGATGGATGAAGCGGCGTCGCGCATTCGCGTGCAGATCGATTCGCGGCCCGAAGTGGTCGATCAGTTAGAGCGTCGCCTACTTCAGCTTGAGGTCGAGCGCCAAGCGCTTCGGAAAGAAAAGGACGCAGCTTCTCAATCGCGCTTGGGTCAGCTAGACGGAGAAATCTCGACTTTGAAGGAAGAATCTCAAAAGCTCAGAACGCGCTGGGAGCTTGAGAAAAAAGAAGTGCACGCTGTTCAGTCGCTTCAAGAACGCATTGAGCGCACTCGGATGGAGAGCGAGGCGGCCGAGCGTCGCGGAGATTTAGAGAAAGCAGCTGAACTAAAGTACGGCCAGCTCTTAGCGCTGCAAAAGGAGCTTGAGCAGCTCAGACAAAGCCAAGAGGCTTCTGAAGGAGCGCGCGCGGGTTTACTACGTCAGGAAGTGACCGAACAGGATATTGCCGAAGTGGTGTCGCGCTGGACTGGGATTCCTGTCACCAAGATGCTCGAAGCCGAGCAGCAGAAACTTCTTCAAATGGAAGAGCGCTTACAAAAGCGCGTCGTGGGGCAGCCCGAAGCCGTCGAGGCGGTCTCGAACGCAGTTCGAAGGGCTCGCGTTGGGCTTCAGGAAAAGCATCGTCCTTTAGGGTCGTTTCTGTTTCTGGGCCCCACGGGAGTGGGGAAGACCGAAACGGCCAAGGCCCTGGCCGAGTTTCTTTTTGATGATGAGCAAGCGCTCATCCGGATCGACATGAGTGAGTTCATGGAAAAGCACAGCGTGTCTCGGTTGGTGGGCGCACCTCCGGGATATGTCGGTTACGAAGAGGGGGGCGTTTTGACTGAGGCCGTGCGGCGGCGTCCTTACAGCGTGATTCTTCTGGATGAAGTGGAAAAAGCGCATCCGGACGTTTTCAACCTGTTCCTGCAGATTTTGGATGATGGGCGCGCAACCGATAGTCAGGGCCGAACGGTGGATTTCAAGAACACGCTCGTGATCATGACTTCGAACCTGGGTGCAGGCGGGGATCGGCAAAAAGCGATTCGCGAATTTTTCCGTCCGGAGTTCTTGAACCGAATCGACGAAGTCGTGGAGTTCCGTTCGCTCGGCAAAGAGCAGCTTCGAGTGATCGTGTCGCAGTATTTGAGCAAGCTGAACTCGCTCCTATCTGAAAGAGGACTGAAGCTCAGTCTCTCGGAGTCGGCTTTGGATCACCTGACCGAGGCCGGATATGACTCAGAGCTCGGGGCGCGGCCCTTGAAGCGTGTTTTTCAGCGAGAAGTTCAAAACACCTTGGCCACCGAGATCCTCCGGGGTCACTGGAAACCCGGAACCGAGATTCAGGGTGAGTGGACCCGAGGGGGCTGGAAGTTCACCTGATTTGAATTCCAAGCAGAATAAGTTTAAATCCCTTCGGAAAATCCCAGGTTAAATTTATTAAATTCAGAGAGTTGGGGCGTTTCATTCCTTCCTAGACCTGTCCATAGTCGGGCTATAATATCTAAAGGAGAGTTCAATCTCTTGGACCAGGTCCCCCGGGGGGGTACGCCATGCAAATCACCGAAGTGAAAGTCTTCCCTGTTAACGAAGAAAAACTGAAAGCGTATATCACGATCGTTTTGGACAACTGTTTCGTCGTCCGGGACTTGAAAATCATCAGTGGTACGGCAGGACTCTTTGTTGCGATGCCCAGCAAGCGCCGCAAAGACGGGGAGTTTAAGGACATCGCGCACCCGCTGAATCAGTCGACGCGGGCCGTGATGGAAAAGACCATTCTTGAGGCCTACCTGTCTGAGATCAAAAAAGACGGGAAAGTGACCAGCCAGTCAGCCGATCAGGCGGAGCTCGCGAGCACCGAGTAAGGCTCGGGTTGAAAACTCACCGTTGCTCCCGGCAAAGGCCTATGCTAACCAGCGTTTGTCCGTAGCTGCTTACCTTGTGTTGGGGTGTCGACAAGCGGCTAAGTCACTGGATTTTGATTCCAGTATCCCTAGGTTCGAATCCTAGCACCCCAACCATCTTTTACTCGGGCTTGAGTTTTTAAGCTCCACACTGCCGAAGCCGAGGGCGCGCCGAAAGGGTGCAGCCCTCGGCAAAGCGGCAAAGGCGTCCCATGCGACCAACCGCGGAGGGCGGTTTTTCACCTAGCATGGGCCACCAGTTCAGCTTCATTTCAGCCACGACGCGGTCGCGGTTTTCGCAGTGAGCTTGGCCTTCTAAGCCCAAAGACGAAAACGCCACGCACGGCCCAAGGCCCGTGCCGTCGTCTTGAAAGTGAAGGGCGCCGCCTTCGGCCCAGGCGCTAAAAGTCAGGTTGGGTCTCAGTTCCACGATGAAGTCGACGCTTCGGTCAGGACTGTGCACCGTCATGACCTTCTTCGTGCAATCGACCGAAAAAATGAGCGCGGGCGGGGGCGCAGAAAACTCAGCAGGACTTGGGCCCCCCGGGCAGGACCAAAGCCTGAGCGTATGGGGGCCGGGATCTTGAATGGAGCCGTCAGCGCACTGGGTTCCGAGCGAAACCGAGCCTTTGACCGGAGCACTATCCTCGAAAGTAGCCTCGCTCGAGAGGAGGTCCTTTTTCCCGCATCCCGTCGATCCGATGAGCAAAATAGGCAGAATGGGAAGCCAACACAGGGCGCGGTGGGCGTGCCGACGAGTCATGTGAACCTCCTTGGGCTCTGGCCAAGCGGACTGCAAAATTCGGGCGACGGCCCGAAAGTCTGATACAGTGCGTCACTCGATGGAAGCTTTCCGATGGATCAGTGCCAGCTCCCTGTTTTTTACGGGTATGGCCATTTGCGTGAAGCAACTGGTTGCGCTGGGAATGCCGGAGGGCGAAGTGGTGTTCTTTCGCCTCTTCCTGAACTTTCTGGTGGTTGCAGCTTGGATGGCTTGGCGTGGCCATTCCTTTCGCTTTGAAGGCACGCGGGGATTGCTCTTTTTCAGGGGTGTCTGTGGTTTTCTAGCGGTCAGCGCGCTCTTTCTCTCGGTCTCCAAGCTTCCCCTTCCGGTGGCTTCGCTCCTGTACTGGAGTTCCCCCCTCTTTGTGGTGCTCTTTTCCCAAGTCATTTTCAAAGAAGCATCGCCCCGCGCCCTTTTGCCGTTCTTGGGCTTGGCGCTTGTGGGCCTGACGCTTTTACTGAACGTGCGGAAAGAACAGCTCCTGGGCAGTTACCCGCTTTCCTCGGTTCTGATTGGACTCGGCGGAAGCATGGCGGGAGCCCTGGCTTACCTAGCGGTTCGTCGAGCAACGGCGCGAGTCAGTCCGCACGGGATTGTCCTCGCTTTCACCGGTGTGGGGAGCGTGCTCTCACTGCCTTGGCTTTTCTCGGTCTACCAAACCCCGCGTCCTGAGCAGTGGGCGTGGCTTCTGGGCCTAGGTGCCAGTGCGGTTCTTGGGCAGTACCTGATGACTCGCGGCTACGGTGTGGCGCCGGCATCAGTTGTGAGTTCCCTGAACCTTTTGAATGCCGCTTTTTCAGCTCTTTCAGGCTGGATTTTCTTTGGTGAATCATTGGCTTGGGCGCAGTGGCTTGGCATGGGTTTGATGGTCACGGGCATTGTCGCCGTGGCCCTGCAGGCTTCGCCCCGCCCGGCTCATCGCACTTGGGAGGCTCGCGTCGTTTCATGAAATCAAAAGTCGATCTTTCGAGTCCGAACCTTCCGGTCTGGTACGATCCGCTCTCGCCCATGGGCTCGGCGGTCAGGCACATTGCGGCCCTTTCCCCTTTATTCAACTGGGTGGGAATTTACGTCCTGAAGGGCAAGTTTTTGGAATTGGGGCCCTATTTGGGCGCCGAAACGCCGCATACGCGAATCCCCGTAGGAAAAGGGGTTTGTGGAACGGCGGTGGCCGAAGAGCGAGATCTCAACGTCCCAGATGTATCCCAATCGGATAATTATCTGGCATGCAGTCTCGAAACTAGGTCAGAACTCGTGGTACTGATCCGCGATCAGTCCGGAGAAATCGTAGGACAGGTGGATATTGATAGCCACACGACTGCTGCGTTCAGTGGGGAGCTGGAAGCTGCAGTGAAAAAAGTGGCTCAAGAACTGGGAGAATTATGGCCCGAGCCAAAAAAGCCGCAGCAACGTTAGAGGGATTGTTCTTCGCAACTCCGGAGCAGAAGGTTCT
>JACCEB010949476.1_pt1 | contig 16910 bp, 15 predicted proteins | sample 7454761 | NCBI WGS metagenome assembly JACCEB01 (sample SAMN15323454, study PRJNA562643) | freshwater metagenome | isolation source: river surface water | place: USA:Blue River Watershed | collected 2017-08-18 | reverse complement strand
GCACACTCGAGATGGATGTGAAGATGATGGTGGCCATGGAAGTGGCAATCGCCATCTTCACGCCCAAGTCAGCGGGCACATCGCGATGCGACAACATGATGGTCAAGAAAGGCACCATCACCATGCCACCGCCAATGCCCAGCAAGCCCGCTAAAAAGCCTGTGCAAATGCCGAGCACGGCGAGTTCAATGATCAGTTGGGGTTCTAAGTACATGCGCGAAAAAACGTAAAAATCTACAAGATCTTAACGTACCACAAATGATCACGGCCAAGCTGCACCTTGGGGACTGCCTGCATGCAACTAGATCGTTTGAGCTTTATGAGTCTTGGCAGACTGTCGCATAAAGCTCACCAAGGCATTAGCAACTTCCACGCCCTTGTCTTCTTGTAAAAAATGCCCAGCACTGCGAATGGTTGTATGGGCTTGGCCTTGCGCGCCAGGAACCAATTCTTGCCAAGGTCGTTCGCCTCCTTTGGTGACAGGGTCACGGTTGCTGAATAGGGTCAGAAACGGCTTGTGCCATTTTTTAAAAAACGCCCAAGCCTTTTCATTGTTTATCCGCTCAGGATCGTCTGGCGTGGTGGGGACAAGCAAGGGAAATGCGCGTGCACCAACACAAAAGTGCTTAGATGGGTAGGGCGCATCGTAGGCCTTGACTTCTTGCTTGGACAGCCCGTGATGACAGCCTGTTTTGACAATGCGTCCGATAGGAAACCAAGGGCTAAACCTTGCAAAAGCTTGCCAAATTTTGAATGCGATGGGTACGGCCGTCGTGCCAGTTGGTAGGCCACCATTTGCCAAAACAATCGCATCGAAACGATGGCGATGCGCAGTGACCATGCGTAACCCAATAAGAGAGCCCCAATCTTGGCAAAAAAGTGTGATGTTTTGAAAATCATTGACCTTTAACCAAGCCGACATCCATTTCACATGGTTTGAGTAGGTGTAGTCTTGCGAACGTGTCGGTTTGTCAGAGCGTCCAAACCCAATCAAATCAGGGGCTAAAACACGATAGCCAGCGTTGACCAAAACGGGAATCATTTTTCTGTAAAGAAATGACCATGTCGGTTCGCCGTGCATCAATAACACCGTTGGCGCATCGCGTGGACCTTCGTCAATATGGGCGATTCGTAATCCGTCGATGAGTGTGTATTGGGGCTCAAATGGAAAATCAGGTAGATTGAGAAAACGCTCGTCTGGTGTGCGAAGAAATGGGACTGGGTAGGTCATTTGTATATGATTTGGACATCACTGAAAACGATGGCTGACTTCAATCTTTTTTTGATGGCTTGGCAGTGAAATAAAGTCGCCATCGATGCCAATTTTGATGGTGCCATCGTAAATTTTTGATGCATTGCCTAAGAAGCTTTTTTCTAACAAAAAGCTAGGTAAAGGAGGTGCTATGTGATTGAGCAATAAGAACTTCACTTTGGCCAATTTGGCAACCTCTGCTGCCTCATCTGGCGAAGCATGGTAATCAACGATATCTGCCATCAATTTTTTAACATTAGGTCGATTTGCCGTTTGCGCGGCATTTTCAAGAAGCTTGACCATATCGCGATTCATGGCCTCGTGTATGAGCACATCAGAATCACGCGCCTCATGGATGACGCTGAAAGATTTTCGCGTGTCACCGCTGATGACAACTTTGCGCCCTTTGTATTCAATCGCATAACCAACTGCAGGATGAACAGGCGCGTGATCAACATTGAAAGCAACGATTTTTAAATCATCGTCATTGATCAGAACCACATGCCCGTTCTCTGGTGGGGTAAAAGTTTTGGGTAGACCGCCAAATCCACTCTTGGGAAGGGTTGATTCACCATGGTGCGCAACACGGTAAATGGCATCTTGTGCATAGGCTGTCGTGAATCCCTTGGCAACTTTATCAACGCCAGACGGCCCAAAAATAGAAACAGGCGATTTGTTACCGCCAGAAACCCAGCGCTGCATCAAAAGCTCACCCAGCCCATCGATGTGATCTGAGTGAAAGTGCGTTAGAAAGATCGCTTCGATTTGACCCTGCACAAAACCCATCTTCCCAATGTTGCGCGAGGCGCCATTGCCAGTGTCAAAAACAAACAACCGCTTGCCAGCAACCACTAGCGTGCATGCACCCATGCGACGATCATCTGGCAAAGGAGAGCCTGCACCACACAGCCCAACGTGTAAACCATCTGGCAAATGGCTCATTTGGTCGAATGACATACGGCGATTTGCCATTTGCTGAGCCAAACCAAAACCAAGCTTTGATTGAAAAACAACTGCCAAAGAAGCAAAGAAGAGCAATACGAAGAAAATGATCTTCATGATTTTTTTATAAGTCATAGGATTCTCATTTGGACGATTCGGGACTGGAAAATTCCATCGAGCCGTCAATTACTTTCCCCCATCGCAAAGTCAAGATGTCTCTTGCATAGCTAAAGTTCAAACGCCATGGCTTTTTGTTGCCTTGCTTGGGAAATTTATCGAGCGAACGTTGAACGTAACCAGAGCTAAAGTTGATCCAGTCTTCTGCTACCACATCCACATCCTTTACTCTCGGTGTACATTGTTGGGCATTGATTTGCGTCATCGTGTTGAGTAAGCGGCAGATGTACTCGCTTGTAAGATCTGCCTTTAAGGTCCACGAAGCATTGGTGTACCCCATGACAAAAGCAAGGTTGGGAACGTCCGAAAGCATCATGCCTTTGTAAATCAATGATTGATTCAAAACGACAGCTTTGCCATCCACAGTGAAGGCTATACCGCCGAGTGCTATCAGATCGAGCCCAGTCGCCGTCACGATGACATCGGCATCAATGTGTTTACCAGATTTGAGCGCAATACCCGTTTGCGTAAAGTTTGTAATCTCATCAGTCAAAACAGATGCTTTTCCACTGCGCAGTGCTTTGAAAAAATCTGCATTTGGAATCAGGCACAAGCGCTGATCCCAGGGTTGGTAATGAGGTGTGAAATCTTTCTCAATGTCAAAATTGGATCCCAATGCGTTTCGTACCCCACGTAACAGCAATTTCCTAATGCGCTGAGGCTTCTTTCGCGAAAGGTTGTAAAAGAAGTGGCCTAGAAATACATTTTTCCAGCGTGTCAGCGCATAAGCCAATTTGATAGGTAAAAAACGGTTCAATACATTGGCTAATGTATCTTCGTCAGGACGTGACATCAAATACGTAGGTGAACGTTGCAGCATCGTTACATGCGATGCTTGATCGCTCATCGAGGGAACAAGGGTGATGGCCGTCGCGCCACTGCCGATGATGACCACTCGCTTGTTGTTGTAATCAAATTCGGCTGGCCATTGTTGAGGATGAATCACCCTGCCAGTGAACTGATCAATGCCTTCAAATGTCGGGGTATAACCTTTTTCGTAGTTGTAGTAGCCGCCACAAAAGAAAAAGAATTTGCAGGTGATCAGTTTGTGCGCTTGCGCATCTCCAACGACCACTTTTACAGTCCAAAGCGCAGTTTGACTGCACCAGTCTGCACTCTTGACTTTGTGCTGATATTTAATGTGTTGGGCAATTTGGTTTTGATGTGCAGTTGCATCAATGTATTCGCGTATCGATGCACCATCAGCAATAGCCTTTGCTTTCGTCCAAGGTCTGAAAACGTAACCCAGCGTGTGCATGTCCGAATCAGATCGCACGCCAGGATATCGAAACAGATCCCAAGTGCCCCCCAATGTTTTTCTCCCTTCGAGAATCGTGAAACTCTTTAGGGGGCAGCGCTTCGACAGATGAACTGCTGCACCAATGCCGGATAATCCGGCGCCCACGATGAGAACGTCAAAGTGTTCTGTGGTCATGAATGTCCTGTTGATTTGAAATTTTTGATTTGCGTTTTCTCAACCAAATCACGCCCCATAGACAAGTTGTCAGCATTAAAAAAACAATCACAGGAAGCTGAAAGCGTGGCACATAAACGTTGATCAACGCATTCTTCACAATCTGATTGATAGGCTCGTATCCTTCGGGCATAGGTTGGACATCGTTGGCAAGTGCGTAGCGTTCATATTCTTTTTGCAATAATTCGAAGTCGCGTGGAAGCAGGGTCTGCAAATCTTTCGTTTCTCCAGGATCCTTGGCTATGTCAAAAAGGTGCCACTGCCCATCACCTACCGGTGGTAAGTTTTTAACCAGCTTCAAATCACCCCTAAAAACAGCTTGGTTCCCTGACAACTCATAGCCGATAGATTCACCCTCGGGATGTGTGCGTGATGATTTCCCTAAAAGAACAGGTAACAGGGTTAGTCCTGTCATGTTTTCAATTTTTTGACCGTGATAGGTGTTTTGAGGTAACGGAATTTGCGCCAACGTCAGCAGCGTTGGTGCAATGTCTTTGACGTGCGTAAAACTTGGCTGAACTTTGTTTTGTTGCATGCCCTTAACGCCTGAAATGATCAGTGGTACACGTATGCCACCTTCTCCTGCGTAAAACTTATACGTGCTGAGCGGCGATGCTGCGGCACTGGCCCAGCTTGGTCCTAGCAGGCTGTAGGCTCCTTTGGCGCCCAGTCGATCGATGTCTTTGTTGTATTGGGTGGCGAGCCACAAACTACCGCTCAATGTGGCATAGGGGTCAGACGCCTCAGCGCCGTTGTCAGATAGGAAAACAAAGACAGTGTTGTCGAATTGCCCCACTTTTTTCAAATGACTCACCAGTCGACCGATGTGATGATCCATCGCCTCCGCCATGCCCGCGTAGACCTCCATTCGGCGTGACTGGTAGTCTTTCTCTTTTTGGCTCAATTTGTTCCAGTCGAGCGTGGTGCTCATCTTGACCATTAGCGAATCTCTGGGAACCATGCCCTGTTCTATTGCGCTCTTCTGGCGCGAGAGGCGCAGCGCTTCCCAGCCCTCTTTGTATCGCCCTTGGTAGCGCTGAATGAATTCACGCGGTGCTTGTATTGGAATGTGGTTCGCTTGAAAAGCCACATATGCAAAAAAAGGTTTTTTATCCCCTACACCGCTATTGATGTATTCAATCGCTTTATCGACAAAGTATTCTGAAGAGTAGTATTCGGAAGGCATAACTGCCTCTTTTCCATCTTCATACCAATTCACTTTTTCTGTCAGGTCCAGATAGCGTTTGCTCGTCTCCCAATTGTCCGAGCCGCTGTCTCCTTGAACCAGCGACCGTTCAAATCCTCTTTGATTGGGTAGGTTATGAGCTTCTTGCCCAACGTGCCATTTACCTACAGCATAGGTGTGATAGCCGCCATCTTTCAAAAGCGATGACACCGTCACCACGTTTTGATTCAAAACCGTGAGATAACCCGACTTGCCTAAATGCTCTTGTGGAATGGTTTCGCGCATGTTGCCCACACCGTTTCGGTGATTGTCTACACCAGTTAGCAGCATGGCTCTCGTGGGTGAGCAGGACGCGCTGACATGAAAGTTTGAAAATTTTTGCCCTTGCCTTGCCAATCCATTCAAGGTGGGTGTTGAAATTTCTCCGCCATAAGCACCAACATCGCTAAAACCCCAGTCGTCGGCAATCAGAACCACAATGTTTGGACGTCGTGAATTTTCTGCATGCAACTGTGAAAACAGTAGGCACGCAAGCACAATCAATGGCGTTCTTAAATGCATTTGTTGTGGCTCATTCAAAGCCGGTTTCAAAAATTCACTGACATTTAAATTTCTTGAGCGACGGTCTGGTTGGCGCTCTTGAGTGATTTCAAGTGAAGCACTCCAAACAAGAATGTCAGAGCAACATGGCGCCATATGTTGCCCGGTTGTTGCTTGAGCTTATTCATGGAAATGAGTATTTCAAACAAATGAATACAAAGCATGGCTATTGCAATGCGTTGCAGTGTTGTGCCCATTTCATTGACAAGCATCCAGCCGAACAGGCTTGCAAGCGCTGTTGCGTAAATCATCAAGCAAGTGAGCTTGATGACCGAAAAAAGCACAACTCGCATTTCACCAAGCCTTTACAAATCGAGCTTGAACTGCTTTGACGACCAGTGCATTGACGCCGCCAAAGTTTTGGTTGTATGACAGGTTAAAGCCTGATTCTTTGTTTGGAAATTTATAGGCTACGAACGGACCAATGCCATTCGTTTTAAATCGGCAACCATTGGCATCTACCCCTTGTAGGCAGTTGTTACTAGAAACCAAGCCCGTATCACTGGTCACTTGCTGAATGGTGAGAAGGTTGGTTCCGTAAGACCAATTACCAGAAACCTTGGCCGCAGCAAGTTCAACATACACAAAATCACCACGTGTATAGTTTGTTTATTTGTTCTTGGTGTTCATCCCGTATGACAGACGTCCAGCCAAAGTCACCCCTGCATCCCATCCCCCCGAGCTTTGATCAGGATTCAATGCATAAGTGACCGCTACGCCAGGCCTGATGGTGTAGAAATCTCCAAAGCCAGGATTTGGCCCCCTGTTTTTGTCGTAGTCGCCAGTGGGTAAATAGATGGACACACCTGCTGCAATCTTCATGCGGTCTTGGTGACGAATCCAGACAGTGGAAAGCTCAGTGTCACCTACACCTGTGACATCGTGGTTATTGACAGTTGTGAAGTTATTCACGACCGCATTTGTTAACGCTACGTTAGGTCCTGCATTGACTCCATTCGCCAACACCAATGACCCCGTGGGAGGCGTCATAGAAACGGTACGACTCAGCGAAATGAGTGGCACATTGATCGCCACTGCAACCCGTCCCCCGTAATAGGAGTTTTCGCTTAAATATCCAGCCAAAACATTGATTTGATTTTGAGTCTGTTGAAAATTGATGGGCGTCGTCGAACTGAAGTTGAGTTTTGCACCTGCTGGTGCGGGGCTGGGGAGATTTGCCACCGTGGTGGGGGAGCGAAGATCTTCGCCATTCCCATCCTTGACGCTTTTAATTTGAATAGTGGTCACAGACAAAGTTCCAAATGTGCCCGGTTTGTCTGCAGTGACGGCAATATCGCCGCCAAAGGATCCAACGGCTGACTGTCGCGTACGAAAGTTTTCGCTGGCGTGGAGTGTCATGCTTGTTGTGAGTAAAACCAAGCTTGTTAAGAGGAGTGGAGAGGCTTTGGATAGACGCCTATCAATATTTCCGTCATGCATTTGGGTACCCCTTGTTAAGAACATCAACAAATTTGTTGCTTGGAAGATCCATCTTCATCATTCAATACATATGTGTATTGAGTAATTAAAATGTATCTATAAAACAATACAAAAGTACTAGGGAATACGCTTAATAGGTGAAAATTAAGCAATGATTTATCTGTTGAACAAGGAGAATTCTTTTGAAATCGCCAACTAAAACGACAAGGTTGACGCCAGAAAGCTGGCTAGACGCCGCTTTTCACGCTGTTGTAGAGGGCGGCTTCGAGAAAGCCAGGGTGCAGTTGCTGGCACACACCCTAGGTGTGACACGTGGGAGCTTTTATTGGCACTTCACAGACCATGCCGAGCTCATCTCCTCTTTGCTCATGCGTTGGCGAGACAGGGAGTTAGACCTGATTCACCAAAACAAGTTAAACCATGATTCACTTGCAGACCCACTAGAGGACTTGGTTCGTTTGCTAGATGTTGCGCTTCAGCATGCCGGTAAAGACCTCATCAATATGCGTTTTGAATTGGCTTTGCGCGGATTGGGTCGCAGGGATGCAAGGGTTGCTGAACAGTTGGCGGAGGTGGACAAAGCGCGCATGAACTTGTTTCAGCATAAGTTTTTACGACTCACAAATGATCCGCAAAAAGCCGGCGAGCTGGCTTCCTTGTTTTACTTGAGCATCGTCGGAAGTCACCAAGCTCTTAGCCGTCCTGTCAACACTCCCCAGTTGAGCGCGTATCTCAAGAGAATCATTTGTCTTTATCTGATTGACCCACACTTTTCCCAAACTCACGTTGCCCAAAGCGCTGTCTGAGCGATTGACCCATTCGAAAAAACCAATCTGAGGCATGCGTTGGGAAAAGTCTGTAGAGCAAGTCGCCGAATTTGGCGTCAGTGCCAATCAGAATGCGCTTTCTTCTGTCAACAATGGCATTCAGAATTTCTTCTGCAGCGCGCTCGGCACTGGTGCGTGCGATTTGCGAAAACTGCAACTTGAGGGCTTGCGATGTGTGTGCCATGCTGCTGATATCGCCCATTCTGGCCTGGTCAACAAGGCGCGTACGAATTCCGCCCGGATGTACGCAAAGCACGCCGACTGGGTATAGCCCATGGGCGCGTTTTGAGCCTGCTCCTAACTCGATGCGCAGCGAATCTGAAAATGCGCGAACTGCTGCTTTGCTTGCGTTGTAAATAGACTGCGTTGGCAGTGACAACATCGCAAAGATGCTGGATAAATTAACGATGACTGAGCCTGAGCGCATTCGCATGTGTGGGGCGAAAAATTTGCAGCCATAGACGACACCCCAGAAGTTGATGCCCATCAACCACTGCGCATCCTCAAGAGAGAGGTGTTCTACCGTGTCGATGAGCGCCACACCGGCATTGTTGATAAGGATGTCGGTTCCGCCAAGTTTCATTTCTGCAGTCTCTGCTAAATTTTGTACGGAATACGCAAGTGCAACATCGCACACTTGGGTAATACACACCACGCCTTGCGAACGCAGCGACTCAGCCAGCTTGGTCAGTCGATCAGCATCTTTGTCAGCCAATAAAAGACGAGCACCTTGTTGAGCGAAGGCATAGCTCAGCGCCTCACCAATGCCGGATGCAGCCCCTGTGATGACGACAGACTTCCCTTGAAAAAAGTTTGGAGTACTCATTCCATTCGCACCCAATGTTGGGTTTTACCCAGCAGTGGGGTGCTTGCAAATGCACGCACCAATAACACCCTGCCTTCACTCGTCAAGGTTAATTTGATTTTGTAGGTCTTCCCATTGTTGGGGTCTAGGATTTCGCCGCCTTCCCAAACCATTTTTTCTTTCCTGCTTTCACGAACGCTTTTGATGATGTTCATGCCAACAAGTGGCTTGCCTTTTCGCTCATCCGTGCAGGCTTCGCACACGGCATCTTTTTTGATGGATGTATCTAAAATTCTTTCGATCGTGCCAACGTAAATGCCGTTGTCATTGCTGATTCGAACCAGCGCCCGATCTTTTTGATCGAGCTGGGTTTTCCATACGCCCTCGGGTGTTGCCTGCGCTTGTGCAAATCCACCGCAAAGACTGATGGACATCATGGTTGCTGCATAAAGTAAGAGCTGTCGCAGCGTATGAATGGTTTGCATGATTTACCCCCTGATGAGAGTCGAAATGAAATTCGCTGCCATGCGAAGACTCTTTCGTGCCTCTGGCAGCATGACCATGGTCGGCCAAACATGTGGCAAATGTTTTTCAAGATGAAGTGTCGAACCAATACCGTTGGCGATGGCTTTTTCATGCAGGCGCATTGCATCAGAGAGCAGTAACTCATGATGACTCGCGAAAATGAGCATGGGAGGTAAACCGCTGAAATTCCCAAACAAAGGGGAAGCTCTGGGGTCAGTGGTTGGATGTCCGTTTAAATACATTGCTGCCGCTTGTTTGAGACTGTCGGGGTGAAACATCACATCAACATCTGCCAGTGTTTGATAGGTGTCGCCACTGCATGTCAGATCGACCCAAGGCGAAAACAGAACCACCCCAGCTGGCATGGGTAGGTTTTCCTGTTTGGCAGCTTGAAGACATGCAAGAACCAGTCCCCCGCCCGCAGAGTCGCCAGCCAGTATCAAATGTTGAGCGGGTACTTGTTGAAGCAATGTGCGATACCAACCAAGCGCATCGTCTAGTGCTGCTGGGTATGGATGTTCTGGGGCCAATCGATAGTCCACACCCAGCACCTGTGCTTGTGCCGCATGGCTGAGATACGTACAAATTTGGCGATGCGTTTCAAGGTTGCCAAAGATGTATCCACCGCCGTGTAGATACATCACTGTGCAATGTGTTTGATGGGCTGTGAACCAAGCAGCCGGACACAGGTGCGGCATTTTTTGTGTAACCACTTGCGAATACTTCACATTGGCTGGCATGGCGGGTTGCCGTTGGGTCAACCGCTGGACCTTTTGTCGGAGCGAAGTCACATTGATTTGACGGCCCGGGTGTTCCTTCACAAACATTCGAAGGAACACATTGACCCACATTGAACGCAAACTCACATTTTTTCCCAGGTGATTTTGAGATGGCTTGATCGTAAGCCGAATCCTGCAAAACATACACATATGTATTCATATAAATTTATTTAAATCCAATAAAGAATACTTTAAGGGTAAACACTGTTGTAGTATTTTCGTATTCAACAATACAGTTGTGTATTGACTTGCTTGAAAAGTGAAGTTCCGATTCAAACACCTATGCCCATGGAAAAAATCTGGCTCAAAAACTATCCGGCTGGCGTGCCAGCAGACATAGACGTAGGTGCATTGCGCTCGCTCAATGCTTTTTTTGAGGAGTCTGTGCAATCGTTTGGCAGTCGCGTGGCCTTTGTGAGCGGATCGACGGGTGTTTCACTGACTTATAAGGAACTCGACGAAAAATCAAGGCACTTTGCAGCTTACTTTCAACAGCACTTGAAGTTAGAAAAGGGTGCACGCGTAGCAGTCATGATGCCCAATGTATTGCAATACCCAATTTGCCTATTTGGACTGTTGAGAGCTGGGTATGTGATTGTGAATGTCAACCCCCAGTACACGGCGCGCGAACTTGAATATCAGTTGAAAGACTCTGAATCTGCAGCCATGGTCGTGGTGGACTTGTATGCCGCCACCTTAGAAAAAATCATTGCAAATACTTCTGTGAGGCATGTGGTGGTCACTGGCTTAGCCGACATGATGCCCAAAGTGCCACGATGGTTAGCCAATTTTGTCATCCATCAAGTCAAAAAATTAGTGGTTGACTACAAGCTCCCAAAGAGTGTTTTATTTCGTGATGCGTTGCGCATAGGCGCTGCGGCTTCTTTTTCGCCCGTCACTATTGAACCGAACGATTTGGCATTTTTGCAATACACCGGTGGAACAACTGGTGTTTCAAAAGGCGCCATGTTGACCCACAGAAATGTGCTTGCAAATGTGACGCAGGTACAAAACTGGATTGAACCCTTCTTAGACAAAACACAGAAGTTGACCAGCATTACGCCAATTCCGCTCTATCACATCTATGCCATGAGTACATGTTTTAGCTTCGTCGGATTAGGCGGAACAAACGTGTTGGTGGCGGATCCTCGGAACATGACGCAACTCATCAAGATTTTGAGAAAGTATCCGTTTGTATCCTTGCCCGGCGTTAACACCCTGTTTCAAGGGTTGGTGAACCATCCCGACTTTGCCAAGTTGAATTTCTCGACCTTGCGTGTCGCCATTGGTGGTGGTGCACCCGTGCAACCATCCGTCGCCAAAAAATGGCTTTCCATCACCAAGTCACCCTTGGTGGAGGGCTATGGCTTAACGGAATGCTCCCCCATAGTGACTGTCAATCCGTTCGATGTGCAAGAGTTCAGTGGCAGCATCGGACTGCCACTTCCATCGACTGAAGTTTCTATTCGCAACGCTGACGGTGAGCAGGTGCAACTGGGTGAAGCTGGCGAATTGTGTGTACGCGGACCGCAAGTGATGCTGGGTTATTGGCGCCGACCAGAAGAAACATTGGCAGTGATGACAGCCGATGGCTATCTCAAAACTGGCGACATGGCAGTCATGAACGACGGTGGATTTATCAAAATTGTCGATCGCATCAAAGACATGATTTTGGTCTCAGGTTTCAACGTTTATCCCAGCGAGGTTGAGCAAGTGGTCCTCATGCTCTCAGAGGTTGCAGAGGTTGCGGCGATAGGAGTGCCATGTGCAACATCAGGCGAGCGGATCAAGATATATGTGGTTAAAAAGGTTGAAACACTGACCAAAGAAGCGATCTTGAACCATTGCCGCGCCAACTTGACGGCTTACAAAATGCCTCACCAAATTGAGTTTTTACCGGAGTTGCCCAAGAGTAACGTAGGAAAAATTTTGCGCAGAGCACTGCGTGATTTGACGATTTGAAATGATGAAATCCAAAGGTGGTGCTATGGCTTATGTTGTCTTATTAACCATCTCTTTGGGCATCTTTCTTTGGTATTTACCCAATGTGCTCAATGGGTTGGGTTTGCACCCTGATTACAAAGGCGTTTCGTATGTGCTCCCTGGCGCTCGCGTGCTGATTGTGACAACCAGTCAGTCAACCCTTGGATCAAGTGGCAAAGCAACAGGTGTTTTCGCTTCTGAGATGACAGCGCCTTATTACGTGTTTGTCGATGCTGGCAGTCACGTGGATATAGCAAGCGTGAAGGGAGGGGGGGTTCCAATTGAGCCTGATTCTTTGAAGTGGTTTCTGACAACACCATCCGACAAGCGGTACTTGAAAGACCGAAGCTTTCAGTCGAAGGTGACATCATCTCTCAAGATTGATGATGTGGATTTCAAGCAGTACGACATCATATTTTTAGCAGGTGGTTGGGGTGCCGCTTATGACCTTGGAACTTCGGAGGTCTTGGGGCAAAAGATCAGCCAAGCGTGGGCTGCTGCAAAGGTGATTGGCGGGGTTTGCCACGGACCTCTGGGGTTGCTGCTCGCAAAAGATACCAATGGACAAGCTTTGGTCAAAGGTAAGCGTTTAACTGCTGTCACAGATCGTCAAGTGAAACAGCTAGGTATCACGATAACGCCCCAACACCCTGAGCGAGAACTGCGAGCCGCTGGTGCACTGTTTGAGAGCCGCCATGCTTTCTTTGAGCCGTTTGCAAATCACGCAGTGGTGGATGGACGCTTGGTGACCGGGCAAAACCAGAACGCCGGCATTGAAACGGCTCAACTGATGTTGCGTGTTGCAGGTGGAAAACCACGCGATGGATCGAACGACTAGTCTCTACGGGAGAACTGCATGAAATTCAAAAGTAAATTGATTTACACCTTGCTTGTCGCTATGGTGATGTTCGGTGCTGCCTACTGGAATCGAATTTACATTCTTCAATATTCGTTGGGGTGGTACACCGATTTTTTTCATCCACGATCTGCAAACCAACCGGTGCCTTGGTCAGCGGGGCCTTTGCAGCCGACCCATACCCTAGGCAAGCGCCCCCCTAACATCATCATCATTCTTGCAGATGACCTTGGCATCAATGATGTGAGCATGCATGGCGGAGGTCACACTGCTGAAGGTGTACCTACGCCTGCGATTGATGCGATTGCGCGTGATGGGGTTCGTTTTGATCAAGGCTATGCTGGGGCAGCGGTATGCACCGTTTCGCGCGCGGCACTTATGACGGGGCGATATCCTTGGCGGTTTGGTGTTGAATTCACACCAACCCCAGGGGCAATGGCGAGAGTGGCTGGCCAACTGTATTCAGACCCAACTCGATTGCATCGGGTTGTGGTCAATACTGATGTTGCAAAGCGTGCCAAAGACTTCAACGATTTGGGAATGCCTTCTACGGAGTTGACCATTGCAGAATTGCTCAAGCCCATGGGCTATCACAACATTCACATTGGCAAATGGCATTTGGGCAGTACGTCTGATATGCGTCCAAACAACCAGGGCTTTGACGAAACCTTGTTCATGGAAAGTGGCTTGTATTTGCCAGTGAAGGACTCTAAGGTCGTCAACTCCAAACAAGACTTCGACCCGATTGATAAATTTTTATGGCCCAACATGCGGTTTGGTGTGAGTTACAACGCTGGTGAATGGTTTGAACCAGCGAAATACTTGACAGACTATTTAACCGATGAGGCCGTGACGGCTATCAAGCAAAACAAAAATCGACCATTTTTCATGTATCTGGCCCATTGGGGCGTGCACACACCGCTACAGGCGAGTAAAGCAGACTATGACGCTCTTTCTCATATCAGCGATCATCGTCGCCGTGTGTATGCAGCGATGGTGAGGTCGATTGATCGAAGTGTCGGGCGCGTGCTGCAAACTTTGAAAGACGAGGGGCTTGAAAACGACACCCTGGTGATTTTCTCGAGTGACAATGGTGCCCCAGGCTATATCGGCATGCCTGAGGTCAACAAGCCTTATAGAGGGTGGAAGCTAACCCAGTTTGAGGGTGGATTGCGCGTGCCCTATGTGGCCAAGTGGCCCGGCCATATCAAAGCTGGGCTGCAGTACAAGCAACCCATCACAAACATTGATATTTTGCCCACGGTGATCGCAGCAGCAGGTGGCGCATTGCCCAATGATCGGGTGATGGATGGTGCCAACTTATTACCCTTCCTGAGCAAAAATGCAAAACACCAACCCGCGCGTTCCCTGTTTTGGCGTGATGGTCCTTATCGCACCGTACAGGATCGAGGTTGGAAGTTGATTGCTTCTGAGCAGCCAAAAAAAGAGTGGCTTTTCAATCTCAACGTAGATCCAACCGAACAAAACAATTTGGCAACCGTTGCGCACGGTGAGTTGTTGCGACTGAGGGCGTTGCTTGAGCAACACCATTTGAATATGCCGCCACCTCTATGGGCTTCATTTATTGAGATCCCAATCTTGATTGACAAGACGCTTGATCAAAAAGAATCGCCAGATGATGAATACACCTATTGGTACAACTGACCACCGATAAATCAGTGTCATTAAAAAAAGGTTTTCATGACCAAATCGATGCTTCTATACGGTTGGAATTTGTCTTATTACACGGGCAAGGTCTTGTGTTATTTGCGATACAAAAACATACCCCATGAATTCAAACCCGTAGACCTGTGGACTCTTTTGTATCGGATCAAGCGCCACACAGGTGAGACGGTGATGCCTGTTTTGGTCACTGAGACCCATGAATGGGTTCAAGACTCCAGTGTCATCATCGATCGCATGGAGGTGCTGTATGCGTCACCCAGCGTGCACCCAGAAACACCCGTTCAGCGGTTTGCATCTAGTTTGATGGAGGCATGGGGCGATGAGTGGTGGATACCCATTGCTATGCACACACGTTGGTCTTACGCCGAGAACTATGAAGCATTTGAAAAGGAGACGGGACCTAGTCTTTTGCCCTATTTTCCAAACTTTATGCAGCGATGGGCTGTTAGGAAAACGGCAAAGTTACTTCGCAGTTATTTGCCTTCAGTGGGTGTGCGCCCAGAGCAATTTTCTTTACTAGATGACTGGACCGTATCCATGCTCGACTTGTTTGAAGCGCACTTCAAACAAACCAACTATTTGTTTGGCGACCAGCCAGCCATAGGCGATTTTGGTTTGGTAGGAACGATGTACGGGCATTTAGGTCACGACGCTTGGCCAGCAAGGGAGTTGATTGCACCCAGACCGCATTTGCGTGCTTGGATAGACCGTATGGCTGATCATTCACAAGCACGTCCACACAAAGGTTTTTTGTCCAACGACACCATTGCGCCAACAATGAAACCTGTGTTTGAAGTCATTATGAAAGAGTTCATTCCAATGCTTCAAGGCATTGCTGCTCAGATAGAGTCCATGCCGTGCAAGCTGCAACCACACATGCCTTTGCCAAGGGTGTTGGGAGATATAGCTATTCCTGTGGGTCGTGGCACATTCAAACGTGCTGCCATGCCTTACAGCTTGTGGATGATTCAGCGTACGCTTGATCTCTACAAGGCAATGACTCAAAGCGATCAATCTAGAGTACAAGAATGGCTCAGTTCGGTGGGAGGAACTGAACTCTTGCGATTGCAGTTTCCAAGATTGACGCGAGTCGGTTTAAGAGTGGCTTTTGATTCGAAGCGCTTTTAGTGGAGTGCCTTACCCATGAAAAAATTAATCGTAGGCATGATCCTTCTAAGTGCTGTGGCGTTGGGTCTATACGCCTTCAAAACGACACGCGGGCCAAGCGAGACTTTGGCTTGTGAGGATTTTTCTGAACACGCTCAAGCATTGCATCTGGGCATGGTTTGGGTTCCTGCGGGCAGCTTTGCAATGGGTGACTCTGTTTATCCGGAAGAAAAAAAGTCAAAAGTTATTCATGTCAAAGGATTTTGGATGGATCAAACTGAGGTGACCAATGCACAGTTCATGGCCTTCGTGAAAGCTACGGGGTATGTCACTGTGGCAGAGCGTGAGGTGGATAAAGTGAAACACCCCCATTTGCCTAGCGATATGTATCAAGCGGGTGCTCTGGTCTTCTTTCAACCTAAAAATCAAACCGTGGGTAACGATCCAAATCAGTGGTGGCGCTATCAACCCGGTGCGAACTGGCTTCACCCTGGAGGTCCTGGTACGAGCATCAAAGGTCGAGAGGCTTTTCCAGTCGTGGGCCTCACACTTGAAGATGCCAAAGCCTATGCGTTGTGGAAGGGCAATGAAATGCCTACAGAGGCTCAATGGGAGTGGGCTGCACGTGGTGCCGAACAACAATTACCTCAACTGCACGAGCAACCCAAAGATGCCAACACTTGGCAAGGTGTATTCCCGGTAGTGAATTCGCACGATGATGGATTCATTGGGGTTGCACCCGTGGGTTGCTATGCGCCCAATAAGCTTGGGCTGTACGACATGATCGGCAATGTTTGGGAGTTGACTTCAGATATTTTTGTGCAGGATAGAAGCGCTGGATTGAACAGTGAACCTGATCAGGCACCATTGAACATCACTGGATCGGAAGCGACCCTCAGAGTCATCAAAGGAGGGTCCTTTTTATGTTCATCAGACTATTGCATGCGTTATCGCACCGGCTCTCGACAACCTCAAGAAGAAGATCTTGGCGCGAGTCATTTGGGTTTTCGCACCGTACGAGGGGCGCCCGGACCGTCTCTTTTGCCATGACGGTTCATCTTTTCAATTGATGTATTGGCCAATACAGATCAAGAGCAAAACTTCATGTTAACCATAAAGTCCTCTTTCAAGTCGTCGCAAATGCAAAAGGTGTCTGCAAGGGCCTCAAGGCCGGCATCCTGAACCGGGGTTCAGGTGGGCGAGGTCAGATTGACGTTGGGTTCATCTGACGCGAGACGATCACGCTCATCAAACGATGTTCCAAGCCCGAG
>JACCEB010143641.1_pt1 | contig 16914 bp, 13 predicted proteins | sample 7454761 | NCBI WGS metagenome assembly JACCEB01 (sample SAMN15323454, study PRJNA562643) | freshwater metagenome | isolation source: river surface water | place: USA:Blue River Watershed | collected 2017-08-18 | reverse complement strand
TCTTCTATTTTGATTTTTGAGAATGTCATCAGCTGATCTACCTTTGCTTGTATATAACAACAAAAGATTAGTTTCAAGATATTCTATAATGTCTTTGTCCAGTGAAAGATTTTGAGTTTGAACACCGTCTTTAGTAAATTTATGAGCGTTAAATCCACCATAAGCACAAGCATATTGGTCTTGTTTACCAATTGGCTTTTGGCATAATTTGATTTCAATACTACAAGCTAATTCAGCTAATAAACCTTTGCTTAGAATTTCTTTTGAGTGTTTGAAATTTTCTAAAGCTTTGATTAGACCTACAGCAAACGCACTCGAAGCTCCCATTCCAGTTCCATTAGAAGGAAGATCTGAAATTGATGCTAATTCTATGCCTTTAGTGATGTCAAAATATTTAAGTGTATGTTTGACAATATCGTGCTTTAATTGATCGATGTCATTTACATTTTCAGTGACGGAATAACTTACACGAATAGAATCATCAAATTTCTTGTTCAAAGATATGTAAAGATGCTTATTTATTGTAGCTGAAACAACCATTCCTGGGCTTTGATTGTAATAAGATGGTAAATCAGAACCGCCCCCAAAAAAACTAATTCTAAATGGTGTTTTAGTTACTATCATATACGTTGATTGTACAATATGACTATGAGAAACGCAATTATAACATATGCAGAGGGAAATGATTTTGTTGAAAAGCTCGATTCTGAAATTTTTCTCAATAACCTAAATAAACATAAAACATTTTCAAAAATAGTTTTTACTAAATCACTGTCACAAAAAAATTTAGAAATGCTAGATAGGTATTTTGATGAAGTTATTGTTTGTAATAATCCAATCTACAATAGTGCAAGAGATAGGTTTATGTCTTACTATTTATGGATGATTGAAAATTATAATAATTATGATTATATAATGCATTTAGATTTCAGAGACATCATTGTTCAAAAAGATCCTTTTGATTTTATGTTGTTGCATCCAGAAAAAGAAGTATTTGTTGTTTCTGAAGGAATGAAAATCAAAGATAATAATTGGAATAATTTAGATATGTCATATTATCTAACAAGATTGCAATATCATAAAGACGACTTTTCTAATTACTACGTGATAAATGGTGGCACAATTGGTGGCAAAATTTTTCCACTTTCACAATTGTTTTTATTACTCTGGACGAACAGCAATAGGCCAAGTCAATCAAATACAGACCAAGCTACATTAAACTATCTTTATCCATATTTAAAGGCTAATCCAAAAGTAATGGTTTGCCATCCTTTGGAAGATTCTTTTTGCGCTACAGGAGAGGGCATCAAATATGGAAATGTAGATGTGAAATTTGATGGTTCTTTAGTTCTCAATACTGAGGGAGAAAAATATTGTATTTTCCATCAATGGGATAGGACAGTTGTAGCAGATAAAATCAGACAAAAAGAAACTAATACCTTAAGATTCTCTCTCTAGGTCTATATCAAGATCTGCAGCTGTTTCAGGTTTAGCTTCATTTTTAGTAGCTAAAATAAGTTGAATAGTTTCAAACTCTTTCATACTCAAGTTTGAAAATTCATCTTTACTCATAGAAACTAAACCTCGTGTCATATAGTCTATTTCTACAACTAGTGGTGGCACGGGGTAAGTTTCTGTATCGTTTGGATTGTAATATTTTTTTGTTGCAACATAATAAAAGTTAGCTTCATCAGCATTCAGATATAAATAATTCTGGTATTCAACCCACAACTTTTCTACAATCTGGTAATCTAATTTTTCTAATAATGAGATTTCAAACTCAGGCATATAATCAACATTGTTTGTTTCATCATATGCTCTCAATATTGCAAGATTTAAGATTTCTCTTTTTTCAAATTCAGTATTTTGATAAATTATATTGTCTTTTTTTCTGAAAGATTTTGCGTCAATCAGTAATCCCTCTCTCCAAGTTATCTCTCGAACAATAAATTTAACTGAATCTATATTGATGATATGTACTTTGTTTGATTTATTTTTTTCGTAAAATTCAATAAATTCTTTCATTATAAAAATTCTGACACTCTAGAATTAAGCAAGCCGTTAAATGCTGTAAACTCTGTCAACCTTACAGTAAAGTTATACTCAATAAAATAACCATTACCAGGATTTATAGTGACGACTGGTTGTTGCCAATCAACATTTTTCATAGTATAGAAATATACACTACCAAAATACAATGTCAAAGAAGATGCATTAGTATTGATAAAACTATAATTTTGTGGACTAAATAGTTTGATAGAGCCTGTAACTCTTCGATTACTTAAGGATGCAAATCTTGGTCCTGCTATGTCGTAAAACTCATAAAGATTATTACCATAAGAGTAACCTGGATATGTGTATGTGAAATCTACTGACTGTTGAACTGATAAAGACATATTTACAATTTTGTAAACAGGCATTTTATTAGCATTGAATGAATTTTGTACTGCTTTTGCAAAATCTCTAAATGCATTATTTCCAGTAAATAAACCTGGGTAAAATGCACAATCAGATAAATTTATCGCTCTATATTTATCTTGAAAATTATTTGTTTCAATTGTATTTGATTGATTGTCAGACTCATTTAAAGTCTTCATTTTTATATAATTATTATTTAAGAAAGGTCGATACACTTGAACTCCATCAGGTGAAATTACAGATCTCCCACCGACTAAAGAACAAGAAATTTCTACATCTCCTAATTGATTTGTACCATCCACACTTATTTGAAAATTGCTGACAAATGCTGGACCAAAAGATTTATGTGTTGGAATACTAGAGCAAAATATCAATGGATACAAAGGAATAAATGACGCTCTGTACATAATCACTTCTGCCGAATATTGCTGATTAACATTTGTAGACAATATTGGGCTAAATGAAAAGTTACCTGAATATTGATAATTGCTAAATGTTGGATGATTTAATACAGATAATCCTGAAAAATTTGGTACAGGTTGGTAAATGTTTTCTCCAGCATTATCAGTGAAGTTTGAACAATATAATGGCTTGTATTCATTAGAAAATCTTTTAGTAAAATAAAATCCCAAAGAAGCACGATTGGTCATATTTGCACTAAGTAGATATAAATCCCATAGGTGAGATCTTGAACCTATAGTGTTTTTGGCAATTCTATAACCACCAAAAGATTTTAATTGTTGAACATATAAACCTGTCTGATTAAAAGGAGCCAATTCACAAACATAAATATTATGTCCTGAAGCTGGGTATATTCCGTTTATGACATTGTTTATAATATCTGGCATTTATTTTCCGCCTGTCATTTCCAACCATTTTTTTGACAAAGCTTTTACTAATTCATATCTAATCATACTGACATTACTAGGATCAGGATAGTATGTTTCTACATTTTCACCATCTTTGATCTTAATAACAGAGAAGAAAGTTGTAATAATATTTTTGCAAAGTACAGAAGTTCTTAAGAGTGGATTTCCTGTAACTGAATTTATAATGGTTGCTTCTTCTATAATATTTGACATATCTGCGAAGTTTCTTCCTTTGACATCACAAGAAATTTCACACTCACCATTAGGATCTATCTTGTAACAGAGAATGTCTCCATCATCGTTTTTGATGATATTGCAATTCAATTTTAATTCAAATCTTTTTCCAGCATCTACAAAAATACTCATTAATAACTTCCTGTCGATTTTAATACTGGGTCAAATGTGTAGTTCTGAGTTGCAACTGAAAAATTTACTTTATTCTTTTGATAATCCATTCTAGAATGTTGTTGAGATTCAGTTGACCATACAACTTCAGGCAATTCTAACTTGATTGGTCCCATATCAAAAGTTATACCGTCATTGTTTATGCTGCTTGGACCTGATAAAAATTCAACCATCGCCCAAGGTTTTATAGGACCAGTATATGTAATTGAACCAGAAATTTTGCGTCCTTCTGAATAATATCCATAAGGCAAAGAGTTCTTAAAGAAATTTTGCTTCGGATCGCTTCCCTTTGAATTTAATGTAAATACTGGCTTCAAATTATTTTCTATACTTATATCCATTTCTGTGACATAAATACTATCTAATTGTGATTGTTGAAAACCTCTGAACAGTTTAGAATCTATCATTGTTCCTAAACCAAAAAGTCCATATTCAGGCGCACTTTTGTACACTCTGACATTATATCCATTGAGAATATAACTTGGTTTTTTCTTAAAATAGTTTTGAATTATTGAAGTAAAATTGTTAAACATTTGGACCTGATAAGTTCTATCGACATTCAAAACTTTCAAATCAATATAAGCTGTAATTTGCTCACCAGGTTTAAAATTTATTGCAAACTTTTCAACTAAGCAACCACTAAGCAATCCTTGTTTTAAAGTGAATAAAGAAAATGATGCATCTCTTCCATCTGATTGTGGATAAGCTGAAATATACGATGTATCTCTACTAAAAGATACATTTACTCCAGCTGCAATGGTAAGCAATCTATTAGCTTTATCTATTGCAGTAACTTCTACCAAATCATAATTTGCATTTGTATCAGATTTTATTTTTGCGTTGAATGGTAGTGTCAAACCCATAAATTCAGCAATATTGTCTATGTAAAGTTGAGTAGTACCAGCTGTAATAGTTGATGCATTATCTGCTGTAAATCTGCCTATAAATGATGTTGGAGATCCTTTGAAAGCTTGTATACAATAATCAAAAAATGCAGCTAAAGAAAAGTCCAAATAACCCCAACTGTCTACTTTAAAAGGATATGTGAAACTAACATTGTATTCTTTTGGACCTAACTGAAATGTATTAGGATTTGCTCCTTCACCCGCATATCTTTGTCCAGCATCTGACTCTTGAGCACCTTGAATATTGAAATTATCTATGGAAAAAAGATAATTAGTATTTATATTATTAAATGACAAATTAAAGTCAGGATCTTCAGCATATTCTCTGGATAAAGCAAAAACATCATAATATCCAGTCTCAAAAGCTGGTGCATATAAGTGAGTGCTAAAATTATTGTAAGCTTCTTTGTATAGATACTGACTTGGAACTGACTCAGAACTTCCTATACTAGGTGCAACAATTGTTTGATCAACACCAAAGGCATTAAAATTTGATTTGAGTGAATTTTCAGAATTACTTTTTCTCATATCAAAACCTATGGTGTAGTTTCAATAGTTATAAGATCATAGATATCCCATAAAATTGGACCATTATTAATTCTTGTTAAATTAGTTCCTGGAGTAACATAAGCGTCTACTACTCTATCAAAAACTTGCAAATCATTACCAAGTGGAAATCTTTGGTTTCTTGTTGCACCTTTAGGAACTGTTGTAGTTAAAGTAATTGGTTCACCATTTTCACCGTTTTTAGCAATCACTGTTACTACTAAATCATTCTTGATAGTTTGATCGTCAGTAGTTGCTATACCAGTAGTTGATCCATTGAATACTACATTTGATGAGGTTAAATCTTCAACATAAGGTACATATGCTGAAATTTTGCTTGGTTGGAGAGCAATTCTGTTAGTAAGTTTAATACCACGTCTTAAGATTTCACCTGATATATTTCCATCATCAAGATAACCTCTGAACTTGTAGTAAGCTGTTCCACCAGTGCCAGTCCAAGATGTTCCACTATTTATTGATGTCAAACCTTGTCCTGAACTTCCTGAAATAACTCTGGTATATAAGCTTGTTGATCCAAGTCCAGTAGTAAAGTCAGAAGGTTTATCAATCATAAGCCAATATGAAGTACCTTGTTCTAAATTAGCTCCAGTACTAAACTTGATTGTATATTCGTTTGTACCTTGTTGAATATCAGAATTTCTTATTACAGATGAACTAGTAATCATTCCATTAGGATTTGGAGTTGATCCAGTTGCTGAATAAATTGAAATTGATAAACCTGTAGTTCCAGAACCAGTAGATTGACCACCAGCTGTGTATTTGAATTTTAATGTAACTCCACCAACAAAACAATCTTCATTTGGTGTAATTTTAAAAGCAGTAAGTCCATTTCTCAATAACAAATCTGTATCATCAGTGATAGTTGACATTGTGTTATATGATGGATACTGAATTTCATTTGTATTAGTGAGTTTTCTTTCTATCAAATCGCTACTTAATTGTGGTTTTTTATAAACGTGATAAAAGAGTGGATTTGTAATTCCAGCGCCTGTCCAATTCAACTCAACGAGATAATTACTTGAAGTAAAATTAGAAGAAACTAAATTGCTATAAACTGGAATACTCTCAACATATTCATCAGTTGAAATATTGTAAACAATAGTAACACCATAGATCTGGGTGCCTGATGATAACGAAGAAATATAATTAGAACAAGGAATGACTACATTGGTAAATCCAGTTGCTGCAGCTGTATTGTCACTTCCTATAGCAGCATTGTATGTAATCAAGTCTCCTCTAAAAATTGCAAATGTATGTTGGACATCTGCGCCAATTGTTTCGTAATATGCTTTTGAAAAATTGTATGGTAGCTCGAATCTTTCTAAACCACTAAAAGATGTACCCTTAGAATAAAATTCTGTTTTTCTGAATGGTTGAGTGGCAAGAAGTTCTCTGTTTGTCACACCAGAATTTGAAGAAACAGTGGTTAAATATCGGTAAACTGCTGAAACTGTATTTCGCACATAATCATTAGATTTGTATGCTGTCAAAGAACTATTAGCTTCAATACAACTGTCAATAATCAAACTTTTATCAGCTGAGTCACCTAAAATTTGATATGTAGATATATCTGTAGGCATATCTACAACTGTTCTTGTAAAACCTGTGCCTGAGTCTACAACTACAGGATCTTCAGGATTTTTTACCATAACTTTACTAATTGGAATCCAACTTTGAGGTAATGGTGGAAAATAGTCAAAAGTATTTACATTTTCAGAAGTTTCCAAAACTGGAAAGCCTGTTATGTATTTGACTCTTGGTTGAAATAAGAAAGTAACTGGATTGTCTAAATAATAAGTTGCTGGCAAAGTACCAAATGAAGATCCATTGTAATATGATGGGTCAACTATTAGTCCAGTGAGATCATCAGTTACATTAGAAAATGTAATCAAATAATTGCCTACAAATGCTTGTATAGGAAATCCAAGATTTACAGCAATTGATGCATCTTTGACCAATAAAATAGATGTGCCAGCCAAACAAGTATCACTAACAGTAGTTGCCCAAGTTTGAGTTGCTTTTTGAGCTTCTGAAATAGGCAAACCTAATGTTACACCATATTTGTAGCTTGCTCCAAAACCACCAACAGAATAATTCTTAGACCATTCTTTCTTAAGCGGAATTTTTTGTGGCTGTAAACTTATTACAGATCCATTGTAAGCTAATTGTCCACTTCTAACAGTAACATAATAAGGATCGTACGCTATATCGTATGTCGTGTCACAACCCAATGGAGCAGTTTCCAAGATTCCAAAATATGGGAATCCTGTATTTGCCATTGAAAGTAAATTGTTAATTTCAAAAATAGAAGAGCCAGGAGTGTCCACATCTCCAATGCCATAATTTAATGCATCGTAAATATTGCCAACTGTTTTCGTTAATTCAAGAACTATCTCTTCTACTTTTGATGAAATTGCCATTTTATATATTTATACTCAACTCTGATGATAGATAAGATAAAAGTCTAGTTGGTAAAGTTTGCCCTGCATTTTGCCAATATGTAGTAAAATCAGGCTCCCAAGTTGAACTACCAACCCAATTTGAAATAATATCTTTGGTTAAATTTTTCTGTGTATTATATTGTTCTGAAATTAACGCATAATTTCTTATAATAGATGAAACTACTATTCTTGAAATGTTCTCTTCTGTGTAGCCAAAATATCCTCTTGGCAGTCTTTCATCTATAAGCTTAAAAAATACTCTTGAATTTTTAATTGTTTGATCATAATATGAAACATCTGCTATAAACTTATATAATTCCAAATAATATGTTTTATCTGTTGTGAAAGACAACTCTTGAGAAGTTCTAATTATTTCTTCAGCAGTATTTATATCAATATCTTTACTGATAATTAAAGGATTACCATTTGGATCGCTAATTGGTCTAGCTAAAGAAAAAACCAATTCTTCTCCGTCAACACTGTCAGACGATAAAAATACCTTACCAAAGATATAACCATCTGACATTGTGTCAATATTTCCTAAAACTTCTTGAACTGTATATCCTTGTTCATTGCCAACAGGAACTTCAACATTTGTTGTTGATAAAGCAGTCTTGATAAGTCCTTTGCCAAAGCTCAAAACATCCAAAACCATATTGTAATTCTGTGATTTTATTGCTGATATTCCATAAAGTAATTGCAAATTTCTTTCAACTGAATCGTATGATAAAGCATATTCCTGAGAAGCTAATGCCATATCAACTGTTCTAGCCGTTTGATCAAGAGCAAGCACTAAATTATTCATTGTGATTGCTGACGCATAATTCATTGCCATTATTTGTTCCTGATCACAATCTTGTCAGTAGCTGGAAAACCATAATATTGATCATTTATTTCTTCCAGAGTTTTACCAACAACTAGGTAAGTTATATTTTCTATTTTGTCACTATCAATTAATATTGGACTGACTGATAAATCTTGATAGAAAGAACTATTTACTTCCTGCCAAGATACTTCACCAGTTTTTCTCCACTCTAATTTCAAGTTGTGTAAATTTTGATAATTATTAAAATGCAATTCTAGAATAATTGGCTGTGAACTTCCTGTAGCGACATAAGATGCTGTAAATGTACTGGAAGAAGTATTATTCCAATCACTAATGTAAGGTTTGCTTTCATTATTTATGTAAAATTTCACGCCACCATTTGTAGTAATCTTAAAGTCAAAAGTAGCTCCAATTGATGAAAGAGTTGTGAAATTACCTAATGCAAAACCATTAAAATAATTTGTTTGACCTAATCCACTAAAATTATCAAAATTTATATTGTGATGAGCTGATGTCAAATCACTCATTTCATTGTTGTCTAATTCAAGATAATTCCAAGAGGATTTTTTATACCATTGAGTAATCCAAGTTGGTGATTTATCAAGTTTGACGTATGTTGTTTGTAATTGACTGTCAACATTATATTTGATATATAAATGAATATCATTTGCTCTTTTGATAAATCTATTTAAGTTATCGCCAAAGTAATGAGTATTTGCCGAACCTGATAAATTATTGCTTAGATAAATCTTGTATGAATTTATGTCAGAATCATAGACTAAATTTGTAATTGCTGTTCCACTTGCTATTGCGCTTGATGTAACTGCTATACCAACCATTACAGAAGGATCGAAATTTTCTTCTGGCATATAAAGTAAATTTGTTCCAGAAGTTCCAGTAGCTCCAATTGCAACTACTCTTGATACAAATGATCTTGGATAAATATACAGTTGGGATGGGGTAAATAAATTTTGATTATTTATTGTCCAAAATTCATCTACATAGTAATCAGTGTTGTTTTTTCTAGAATTGTTAGGTGCTGGCATTATGAGAGAAGAGTCTTTGAAATCTCTATTAAAACCAGCATAAATATCATTGTCTAATCCAAAGAAAACAACATATGGTGTGCCTGTAGAAGATGTCCAAGAATAACCATCATAAAAAGCTAAATTAGATGCTGTTGGTGTGGAAGTTTCTTGTATTTGTAATCTAAGATCATATTTAATTACATAATTTTGATTGTCACTTGTTCCAGCACTGCTAGATAAAGTCATAACTGAAGATGATCCTATTGAAGCAATTTCATACCAAGTAGAAATATTACTTGATATTGTGCTACCAAAACCAATAGAAGCATACTTTTGATATTTATCAAAGTTAGCAGTTGTATTATTGACCGAATTGTAAAGACCACTTACTGCTGTCCCGCTTACACTGACTAATCCAAGTGTTTTTTCATCATAATTTGGTGGATTTGTATTAGATTCAAATACAATCCAATAAGTTCTATTTTTCGTTAATGAGTAATTTACATAGAAATAAACATCATCTAAAATATTTTTAATAGATGTATAGAAAACTTTAGATCCAGTAATTAACTTAGAATTAGGAAGACTATTATAATTATCCCAAATGCTAACTTGAATATAAGCATCAGGATTATTACAAATAGCTAAACTTTGCAATCTAATTTTAAGAGACTTGATATCTTGATATTCGTTTGGTGTAATCTTGAAAGCGAACTTATTGTAATTTACGCTCTTATAACTACCTTTTGTTTCTTGATTGATGTTAGTGGCATCAAATATTGATATTTGTTGCTTATATACATTTTCTAGACTATTGATAGAAGCGTCAGAAGTTGTATATCCAGCTGTAGAAATTATGAAAGAATCTGACCTTAAATCAAGTATATTTTGAGCAGTGAAAATTTTATTATCTTTTTCTGCACCAACAATTTCTTCATAATTAGAAATCCAATATTTGCTTCTATTGTATGCATAATTAGAAACAGTCATACCCATTTCTTTTATAGCAGAGAAAGTATTTGGAAATTGATTAGAGTCAGGAGTGTAAAAAGATTTAGTCAACTCATAATCACTAACTTTGTCTTGAATTTCTGTTTCTGTGATATTCGGATTGGAAGATTTCAAATTAGCCACAAAGTCTGATTCTGTTTGTTTAGTAGAATCTATAGGCTGAACTTGCTTTGTCAATATAGCTCTGCTTTCACCCATTTGCATATTAGGGATAATTGCAGCACTACCGTAAAGTCTATATTCTTCTATTGAATTGAAAGTACCAGGCGCATTATTATTTCTTTCTGTTTGCGTACCTTGCTTAAAATATCCTGATGTTGATAAATTTTTCTTCTGTCGGTTTAGATACTCGTCATCTGTTATAAAAAATTTAGAAGAATTCAATTTTATATTTTTTATAAATTTATCACTTTTAGAATTTAGAAACACAATCGAAAAAGCATAATCTTTAGTCAACTTTGTGCCAGTAGTTTCTTGATCTAATAAATCTGGTACGTTTGAAACTTCCTGGTAAAATTCAAATTCTGTATCACTTTCAAAATTGATGTCATTGATTTTCATTCCATTTTCATCATATTTGAAAACAATTTTTGTAGGAGGAGTTGAAAGCCAAGAAATCATTGCATTTGCGCCAGTTTCTTCAACTTCTATATTAATTGGCTCTGTTTCTAATGGGCTGTTCTTAATTCCATATGTTTGATTGTCAACAGAAGATTTGTAATTTTCTTCAAGAGTTAAGTATGTGTCTGTAATTATAGAGAGAACTTGACCATACAAAACTGTTCCATCAGCACTATAAAGATAATCACCCTCAGTAACTTCTTTTGTAAATTTGGAGGCATTGCCAATAACAACATTATTTCCAGAAGCTATAGTTATTTTTCCAGAACCTTTAGTTGTTTGAAAATTGGATTTCAAAGCTGGAGCAATTGGATATTTTAATAAATTATGTAATAGTTTGGATTTTTTAAAACTATTATTTTTAATATCTACATAACTACTTGTTCCGTATGATTTGAAATTTGAGAATGGAGCTACTAAATCTGCACCTAATTTGTCATAAATATTTTTGTATTCGTCACTTCTAGTAAAAGTAGTCATTGCAATAACATCTTGCAAGGTGTCATTAATCAAATCACTATCACCTATTGGAGGGACAGCAAAATTATCAGCACTTCTTTTTATGTAAACAATTGATGCGTTGTTCAAATTATATGCTGTACTTGATTTGCTTTTTATTGTCCCAGAAGTCTTAAATGACGGATAAGAAAGAATCATCTTAGCAACAATGTCGTAATCCTTTTCAATTGTTGGATAATTCTTAAAATCTTCCCAATCTACAGGGACAGATTCTTGAGGCATAGCTTTTCCAAAAAACAAGTAAAAGTCTATGTCTCCATTTTCATATTGGTTGCCAGAAATGATATTTTTGGTTGCTAATAAGACAGGCAGATATTCAAAAGAACTTAATGAAACATAATTTGCTAAAGAATTTGTATCACCATATGCACTAAATGTTTCTGGATACAAATATCTAAATGGTTCTGTTGTTGTTATGTAATCGCCATCATAATATTTTTGATTTGTTTTATTTCTAGAAAAAAGATAAATATTAGTATCATTAACACCTGTTTTGTCAAATGTAATATAGTTTTGAATATCTTTTTGTAAATAAGTTTTTCTTGGATAAATATTCCAAGCTGATGATAAATTACTTGAATTAAAAGTTATAGCAGTTCCAGATGTATATGTTGGATAAGTGGAAAGAAAATTTGTATCGTGAGTGTCCCAGTAAAATGCTAAATGATACCAATAATTAGCTGTCCAAGATGCTGGTGTTTTAATCTTGAATAAATAATGATCTTTTATTCTGCCTGTTGTTGAGCCAGTAGAAGATACCTCTGACAAATTGTAAGCAAGATAAGTAAGAGCCAAACCTGCCATACTTCCACCTAAAGAAAATGTGGATCCTATGCCTTGAGTCTTAAGAAAAACGTGAGAAGCAATGCCCAAATCTTTAGGAGTATTTGTAAGCGGATTAATAAATTGTGCACCTTCAAAATACGACTTTGGTATTATAATATGTGCTTCGTTGTTTGATATCGTACCAGTGTTCTTAACTGAGATCCATCTTGAGGAGTTGAATAAATTTACTCTCTGATATAAACTACCATCCCATCTAATAGGATAATCATAATTTGTTCTTTCCGAACCATCTCCAGGTTCGGAATTAATATTGTAGATAATGTAAGCAGTATTAGCATTACCAGCAGCATTATAAGGTGGAATGTAATATTGCCAAGCGTTGTAATCTAAAACTCCCCATCCTTCTGTTGTTGGAGGATTGTAATATTGAGGAGTCCATCCACCAGTATTTGCAAAGCTGGCTATTTTAGGATCTACAGTATATTGACCACCTTGAAAACCAAAAGAAATATTTTCAGTTGTGTCAAAAGTTTGGTAAGGTTTAGTGGTTAATCCCTGAGGTGTTTTTCCAGCTAAATCATAGTCATGGAAAATTGTTGAGCCTCTAAACTTAACAACTATTCTTTCATAATCCAAATAATAGCCGTGTTGTAAAGACAAATCACCAACCAAATCTTTGTAAGCATATTTAGCTTTTCCGACTTGGTTTATGATAAATTCAAGGCCTTTTTTGGATACGAGACTCATTGTTAATATGCAGTTGTTGGTACGTTATCTGGACCAAAATAAATTTGTCTAACTAATTCTTTTGCTGAAATTGTAATTGTGCCACTTCTAAAAAGTTGTTTTCCAGTAGCATCATCTGAAGATTTATTATCATTGCAAAGTACATCATAAAGCATTCTGACAGGTTCAACATTGTCTGCTTGCATTCTTAAGATATTATTTCTTGCTTTTGTTGGTAAATTTGCTACTGTAGTTCCAGCTCCAACATCGTTATACATTCTGATAAATGCTTCAGCAGCTTTTCCAGAATCAGGCAAGGTTGGAGCTGCTAAATTTGCTGGGTGAGTTTCTGACCAAAGAGTATTAAATTCATTTGTGACTGTTGTAGCATATGAACTTAATATGTTATTATGGTCAACTGTAAAGTGTGCTGGTGAAAGAGTAAACTTTTCACAAATAGGGCAAATATCTACTACCCAAATTCTTCTATGCTTTCTAAGAATTGATAAAATTATTCTTGTGGCTTCTTGAGTAACTCTTTCAGTAGTTTCAATATTATCTGCGCCAACATTTACTTCGATGTTTACGTTATGTTCAAACTCTTGCAATCCAAAAGATATATCTTTTAATGGCGAACTTGCACCTTTGAAAACAATTGAAATTGCATTAGGCTTAACACCTGCTTCTCCGATGTAAAAACCAGAAACAGGTCTATCAAAAATTACTGCTTCACCTTTGGCATTCTTAGGTAATTCGTGAAATAAAATGCCCCTCAAGGTATCATAAACTCGTTCAAGCATTTATTTCACCTATTGACTTTGGCCTTTTGAACGCTTGCCTTCTGTTGGATTACTCACTACTCCTCTTAAGGTAGATCTGACAAATCTATCTCCACGAGTATTTCTTTGGCCAAACAATCTTATTTCACCATTTTGAATTCTTACAATTTCATTTTGCGCAAAATCAAATCTTACTTTTTGTGCTTCAGAATATTGCGGATCTGCTCCTTGAAGTGCTTGCATATAATACATTTGAGCTGCAAGGATAGCACAAATTACAGGTACAGGGTGAGGGTAAGAAACATCTCCACCAATGTTTACTTGCTTCAAAGGAACATCATACATTGTTGCAAGATTAGCATCAATTTCTGCTGAAGCTTGTTGAATAAAAAAATCTAAATTAATATTTGAAGCAGATTCAGGAGTAGGATTTCTAAAGTTTGGAATTGGATTGTCGCCTTCAGTGACTACATTAGGCGGAAGATATTGTTTGACATCATTTGTTGTGCAATAAGAACGTGGCATTATACTACTCCTGTTTGTGGTCTTAAATATTTAGGTGTATACTCGACACCTTCATCACCTTGTATCAACCCCATTTCTTGTGCATCTTCTCTATGCATTAATGTGAAAACATTAGAATTATCAAGATCATTAGCTGAAGTTGCTCCAGAATTAACAAATCTTGCAAAGTCAATATCGACATCTCTGTACCCGCCAGATTTCGCATTAAAAATTTCCACACCATCAGGAGCATATTTACTTCCTTGTAATTTGTTAAGTGTTTGACCTAACTTAGAGTTTACGTTTGTAGCTAAGACGAACCCATTGTTGTCGTGAACATACCCGCAAGCTTTATCAATTGAAAGATTTCTTGGCACAGGCCTTGATAAATTATAAATATATAATTCCTCTTTTCCTGTGCAAATGTATGTTTGACCAGAAGCAACTACTATATCCATTTGCTGTTCTTTAGCCATTTGTTTTGCTCTAAGGCCTACAGCAGGTGTACCAGGAGAAAGAATTCCTACAATATCTAAGCCATTAATGATTGCCGATGTGAGAATTGATTTGATAGTGGAATTCAAATAGTCTTCGTTTGAAAATGCTTCTTCATTGTCAATAAATACACACAAATCAACTCTCAAGACATTTTTTCTGAGGGCTGTGCATTCTTTTGCTATGTGATACCAAGAGCGTTCCATAATAAAGAAAATACTAGGTATCCAGCTTGTTTACCTATCTTTTATTTCCACAATCAGGGCAGAACTTTTCCATTCCAGGAAAACTATATCCACATTCAGTGCAGAATTTTGGCATTTGAGGAGTTCCGCATTTTAGACAAAACTTAGCGTCTTTTGGCAGAGAATACAAGCAGTCTTTATTCAAGCACTCCTTGAACCACAGATTTTCAGCTTGCTTACGTTCAGTAGTGCCATCCATTTCATCAAGCTCAGAAATTAAGTCTGCAATGTTAACTGAATTAGGGGTGATGGCTGCTTGATGTTCTGTTTCTTCTTCCACTTCAGGTTCAGATGGCTTCAAAATAGGTTGTTTTTCTGCCCATTTTTGAAATTCTGGGCTGTCGAAAAGACTTTGCTTTGGTTCAGCACTTACATCCCCAAATTCATTGATTTTGAGGTCGATTTCACGATCAGACATTTCCATCTCATCCCCAAGCACTGTATGTCCAAATTTGTTGACTTTTGGCTTGGGGAGATCTTCACGATGAGGGTTGGTGAAAGAATGTCGTAAAGCTTTGATCTGATCGTCGTCCATAAACTAATTTTACAGTTTATTGCTTCTTTTTGTCATCTCTTCTTTCGTATTTGAAGCTAACAACCTCGAATGAATTTGATTCTGTATCATCTCCAGCAGCAAATTCTTTAGCAGTGTCTGAATGATTCTCAACTGCTTGTAATATCTTGCTCATCAATTGTGTATCAGGAATTGGACCATTATGCTTTGCCTTGATTTCAACAGCAAAACTATGCACTGTTCCATCGTCTCCTACAACGCTTACATTTGGACGTGGTCTGGCAAATGATTCAATCTTAGGGCGAATTCCTGAATCAATGGTTGAATCTTCAGTTTCCATTGGTGCAGTGGTTCCCATATCGTAAACCGCATCATTGATTTTATCACTCAACTCTGGGTTGATTTGTGCTACTCTTGTCTTTATGTCGTCTAAAACCTTAATCACTCTGTTCATCTTTTCATCCTCATAGTTTTCTCTTTTTTTACACCCATTAATAATGGGAATTAAGATTTAATATTAAAATGTATATTAACGTTAATCTTAAAAAGAAAATTGTTTATTTAAAACTTTAAATTTAATTGTTGCTACATTAAGCAACAGAACAATTTATCCTCCAGTACCAATATTCCAGATGTATCTGAAAAATCTACTTCTTCCTCCAGGCATATTAAACTCTGGTACAACAACAGATCTAATTCCAGGATAAGTAGCAATCGGTAATTTTTCCAACATCTTTTCAAATTCTTCTTTGTACATAGTTGCTGATTGTCTTAAGTCATCAGTAATTCTAGCATCAGGATCTTCAATAAGTAATCTTCTTTGTCTGTTAGTCAAACTTGTTAGTAAGCTTCTTAAGATGTAATATGCTGCACCATAAACTAATGCTGGATCATAGTAGTAAGGAGCATCAGTAACCTTAGCAAATTTACTTGCACCAGGTTGAGAATTGATTGTTTGTAGTGCCATATACAAACTACTGTTCATATGATCACTTGTAATCATTTTTATCGTATATGAAACCAATACATTATCGTAGCTGTGAATTTCAACTGGATTTCCATTTGCATCAATGAAATAAATGTTTCCCATAAAATCGTATTTAACCATCAATCCATTTGGATAGTTTTGTCCATTTGTGTATTGAGTTTCTATACCATCTCTGTTCTTGATGATTGGATCATAAGTAGTGTTGATAGTTGAATAAATAGGTGTAGTGTCAGACAATTGAATTAATGGATCTCTATCACCTTGATT
>JACCEB010259429.1_pt1 | contig 16915 bp, 13 predicted proteins | sample 7454761 | NCBI WGS metagenome assembly JACCEB01 (sample SAMN15323454, study PRJNA562643) | freshwater metagenome | isolation source: river surface water | place: USA:Blue River Watershed | collected 2017-08-18 | reverse complement strand
GCCACAAGCCGTCTTTCCGCAGTCTCGCGACAGCGCGAAACCAACAAACCAAACCCATCACCAACACAAGGCCCCCAACCGACCAACGCTCGACCCCCGCCTGCCGGAGAGCCAGACCAACCGGAACGCCAACCGCCGCCAAAACCAATAACGGCCTCCTCGCCACCTCGACCGCCCTCGCACAAACAAACCGCCACCTCAACCGCCGCTCCGCATCTCGCCAAAACGCCTCAACGGTATCGACAGCCAGAGAAAAATGCCGCGAAGATTTTTCCATTTCAGCCTGAGGTTGGCAGCATCAGTCAATGCGCGCGAGGTCCATGCACTCCAACTTCGGAGTGCAACCCCACCGCCAGCAATAAATCGGCCAGTTTCGGGCACTTCCTCAGGCCACAGCAAATCTCGAACGGAGCTGAGCATCAAACTCAGCCCGATCAATCAACTACTCAACGTCATGAGCGTCCAAGAACATGGACTTACTCAATGCCACGAAAAAGTCTTGATAGGGCCCTGGCTTGGTAATCGCTTTCAGATTGAACTGAGCGTTCGCACGAACAAGCACCTCCTTGGGCGTCTTTTGCCGAACCGTGACGGTCATGGTTAAGTTGTACCCAGACAACTTGGTTGCAGTGACGGTGCCAAAGTTAGAGTCCGACTTATCAATCACAAACCCTAAATCCTGCAATGTCGCCATGACAGAGCGGAGCGTCTTGGGCACGTCACCAGTGTCAAAGGCTCTCGATTGAATCTTCCGCAACTCGAGTTGGGTGGAATCCACCTTCAACAACTGGTTTTGAGAGGTCGCACACGACTGAAACAGGACAACGAAGGCCGCAACCCCCAAAGGCAAAAGTATTTTTTTCATTCTAAGTTATGAGCGTTCAAGAATAGAGATTTGGAAAGTTTTTCAAAAAACTCTTGGTAATGGAGCGGATTGGAAAGTGCCTCAGCCTTGGACAACCGATTTTCATCGTCGTAGACCAACCTTTGAAAAGTCACCCGCACTCCAATCGAGTTCTTGTCGACGGGCCTTGTCACAATGGAAGCCTTCATCTTTTGGTTCTTGTCGATGGCAATGTTGGTTCCAAGGAAGAGGGACGCCACAAGGACCTTGGCTGCCACCTGCCTTGCCTCGACCGCAGACCGATCCTTGTGCCCCACAATGAGCCCCGACCCAGCGTCACTCTCGGTGATGTTGAAACCAAGATCTTGAAGGAGGTTTCCACAAGCCATGAGCACCTTCTTCTCATCCTTCGAGTCGAACCGGCGCGATTGAACCCGCCGAGTCTCAATGGTCGGGGCCTGCGACTTTAAAACGTCCTTGGGAATCGATTCGCACCCCGAGAGAACCACCACTCCGAGGGCCAGCAAACTGAACTTAAACGCTCGCATATTGTTCGAACTAGAATGTTGAGGAGTGGTAGGCAAAGTCCCTCACCTTCGCTTTTTCATCGAACTTGACGATGATGGTCAGTGTTTTCTGAGTGCGAGAACTCCGATTGTATCGGTGCGACCCAGTGAAAAAACCCGGATTAATCCCGAGTCCTCCCGCCAAAAGTCCTCCTGACAAGGAGGAACTCGTGTCAACGGCCTCCGTCGAAACCTTATCGTACGCCCATGTTTCTCGACGCTTTTCATCGGTGGTCACCAAGTTCGGAGAGCCCATCGCACTCAAAACTTCAGAGGACGGCATCCCTATCCGGATGAATCTCTGCGCGGTTCCAACCGTCATGCGATCGGAAACGACACCTGAGACGCATCCGCTCGTCATGAGCGAAACAATCCCAGCAGTCAAAGAAAGGACTAGTGAAGAAAACTTACTTCGGGCGGAGTTCATCTCGGCAACCTTTATGATGGAGGTCAACGCATCAAGTCTTTTCAGACGGCGCATCCCTTCTGCAGCGCACTGACCTCCACGATGCCCCCATTTCGCCGGCATTCGAAAGGCACGGCGAATCGCCACCAAGCGCAGCCGAGGTCGCACGGATTCTGCGCGACGCGTTCCTCGCCCGAAGGATGGCCGAGCGCACACACCGCCCCGACGTTGGGCCTCTTTTTCAGCACGCCAAAGCTAAGGGTTGAATCCTTAAACGGTATACCGTTTAACCATCCTCTCACGCGCGAACCAATCCCCCATGCTGCGTCCTCTTTTCACTCTCTCGCTCTACCTCCTAGCCCGAGCAGGCGTTGCAGCGGACCTGCCGGCGGCTCTTTCCGAAGATTACGCGAACAGGGTCCATCCTTTCCTCGTCAAGAGCTGCGGCAAGTGTCACGGCGATTCCCCGAAAGACAACGACCTCAACCTCAAAGGCATCGCGAACGCCAGCGCCATGCTCGCTCAACCTGCTGTCCTCGCAGAAATCCGTGACCGAGTTGCCGAAGGCGATATGCCTCCCAAAAAAGCAACCCAACCCACTCTCGAGGAAAAAGAAGCCCTCCTCGCGTGGATTGCCGCAGCGCAAGACCACGCCGCATCAGCACGCGCCGGCGATCCCGGCCCCGTCACCCTCCGCCGTCTCACCAACGCCGAATACGACAACGCCATCCGCGATCTCACCGGCATCGACATGCGCCCCACCCGCGCCAACGAGTTCCCCCCCGATAGCCTCGGCGGCGAAGGCTTCGCCAACGTCGGCGAGGCCATGCCCGTCACTCCCGAACTCGTAAACCGTTACCTGAAAACCGCGCGCGACGTCGCCGCCCGAGCCGTGCTCCTGCCATCCGGATTCCGCTTCTCGACGTCGCCCGACCGCCCGCAATGGACTGCCGAAGCTGAAAAAGCGCTCCGCGCGTTCCACGCCAACTACACCGGACCAGGCGGCAATGGAGGCAAACCGCCCCTCGAGCGGCACCTCGAAGCAACCCTCCGTCACCGAACCCAACTCGCAAACGGAGGAGCCCCCGCGCTCTCAAAAATCGCGGCCGAAGAACACCTAAACCTCACCTACCTCACCGCCCTCTGGAACGGTCTCAATGGCACTCAGGCATCGTCCGACGAAAATCCCGCCCAAGCCGCAGAATGGTTGAACCAAGTGACCCAGATTGAAGGCGAACGCCAACGGCGACTAGCCACCATCCAAGAGGCAAAAAAGGCCATCGAGTCGGATTGGAGCAAATCCAAACGCATCCTCGTTGAGTCCTATGTCGAAAACGCCGGATCCGTTCCGTTCACTCAGAAACTGAACGTCCGCAAAGGCGAGTTGCTACTCCTCTCGGTGCACCCCAATAAAACCATCGGCGCAGACAGCACCCTCGTTGAGTGGTCGATTCGTGAAACAGCCGGCAACCAGCGAACCTGGAGCGTCGGGGACCTCGTTCCCAACCTTCTCAAAGGGAACCCGTGGCACGATGAACTCGGAGCCCGCTGGAGCTTTCTAGAAGTTCCAAAGACCCCAGCGTTCCTCACCGAAAAACGCGAAGCCAATGGAGGTCGGTCCGAAATCAAGTCGTGGAGCATCGGCCCCGAACCCTCCGTATTCGTCAATACCGCCACCACCCCACAGCAGGTCTGGACGAAGCTCCCACCGCAGTCGGTCTTCGTGCACCCCGGACGAAACCGCCCCGTGGCCATCGCGTGGACCAGTCCGACCGACGGCGAGGTGACCCTCTCGGGTCGCGTCGCGGACGCCCACCCTGGCGACCCTGACGGAGTGTCATTTGAACTCGCGCACCTGGGAGACCCTCGCATCGGGCCCGCTCTGGCCAACTTGGGAACTGACCTGAACTTCCAGACTCTTGCACCTCCTCCCGCCACCCTCGCGCTCGTGCAGAAGAAATGGCGTGAGGCCACCACCGACCCGAAACCAGTGCTTCACGCCATCAGCACGTTGCAGGACAAGCTGTTTTGGAATGCGTACAGCAAGTTCAAAGTGCTTGCGGTGGGAAACGGATTCCCTGCGTGGGACGAAACCCTGAAAGTGGTTGCTACCGAGAAGGCTGAGACAGCAGCACGAGAGCCTCGGTTCCGTTTGGTTTCCCATCAAATCGCACCCTCCCAACCTGGAACCTTTGTGATCTGGGATCGACTCCGCATCGAGGGCGCGGGGAAACCGACCCTTGTTTTGGCAGAACATCCGGAACTCCGAGCCGCCATCGAGGGCGCTGGACATCGATTCGGCCACCATCCGCTGGGCAGAAAAGTACCCGCGACCGCGCTCGTCACCGAGGCACCATGCGAAGTCACCATTGACCTCACCAAACTCCCGGAACCGCTCATCGAATCCCTCGCTCTCCCGAGATTTCTCCGCGCCGATGTCACCCTCGACGAGGGCAGTTCAGAGCACGTCACCGTCCAGCCCTTCCTCCTAGGCCAAACCAAAGGAAATCTGCGGGACGCCGCGCGATGCCGGCCCGCAGCGTGGCGCGAAGGCGAACCGCTCGTGTTGCAAACGCCCGACCCAAAACTCTCCCAACTCGTCCATCCGCGTTCGTTCGCAAAACGCTCCCAACACGCCGACGCATTCCGAGCGCTCTTCCCCCCAACGGTGCTGTTTGACCCAATCATCCCGCGAGACGCCCAAGGGAGTCTGTTCATGTTTCACCGTGAAGATGAACCACTTCAAAGACTTCTATTGAATAAATCTGAGCGAACGGAACTCAATCGCCTTTGGAACGAACTGCACTTCGTGAGCGATGACGCCATCGCGAACGAACTCATGTACGAGGGGCTTCTCCACTATTACCACCAGCCGTCCGAGCCCCCGATGATGTTCTTTTATCTCGAAAAAGTGGCGGAAAGAGTCCGATCCGAAAAAGCCGCGCTCCTCGCCGCGCGAACTGCCGCAGAACCGCACCACCTCGAGGAACTCATTCCCTTCGCAGCACGCGCTTGGCGCCGCCCCGTCAGCGCCACCGAGCGCGAAGAACTGCTCGCAGGCTACCGAGCCGACCGCGCAGACGGAATGGAACACGACCCCGCCTTCCGAGCCGCTCTCACCCGCGTTCTCTCCTCCCCCTGGTTCCTCTACCGTGTTGAACAGCCCGCTCCAAACGGCCCGTGGCAACCGGTCTCCGGACGCGAACTCGCAACCCGCCTCAGTTTTCTTCTTTGGGATTCCCTCCCCGATGAGGCGCTCACCGACGCATCGGATCGTCTGCACGACCCCGAAGTGCTCCACTCGCACCTCAACCGGATGCTCCGCGATCCACGCATTGTTGGCCTTGCCGAAGAGTTCGGTGCACGTTGGCTCGGCGTCCGCGATTTCGTCGCAAACCACGGACGCAGCCTCAAAGACTTTCCGGACTTCACCGATCATTTCCGCGACGCCCTCGCGGAAGAGCCCGTGCGATTCTTCGAAGACGCGCTCCTCAATGACCGCCCCGTGAGCGACCTCGTCACCTCAGACGCTGCGATGCTCAACAACGTCGTCGCCACGTACTACGGAATCCCGAACGTGGTCGGATCCCACTGGCGACGCGTCGAAAATGTTGCGTCGTTTGGTCGAGGAGGATTACTCGGATTCGGAGCCGTTCTGGCAAAACAATCGGCAGCCTCCCGAACAAGTCCCATTAAACGTGGCGCTTGGCTGGCCCATTTGCTGGGCGACCGATTGCCCAAACCTCCCGCAACCGTGCCGCCCCTCCCCGAGACACCACCGGACGGAATCTCCGTGCGCGAGCTCACCGAACGCCATCGAGAGGACCCAAACTGCGCCAGTTGTCATGTTCGCATCGACCCGTACGGGTTCCCCTTCGAACGCTTCAACGCGATTGGCAAACTCCGTCCCGTAAACACCATGAAACCAGGCGAGAGCAAATCCACGCTGCGCGACGGAACCCCCATGGAAGATTTCATGGACCTCCGACGCTACGTCGCAGGACCCCGCCGCGACGACCTCCTGCGCTCTCTCGCCCGAAAACTGACCGGCTACGCGCTTAGCCGAGCTATCTTGCCTTCAGACCGCGCGCTCATTGAAGAGGTCGCAAAAACAATGACCGCCGGCGGTCGCTGGTCAGACGCCCTCGGGGTCATCGTTCGAAGCGAGCAGTTCCGTTGTATCCGCTCGTCATCAACCACCGCCTCCAACACACCCTAACGACCTGATATCCGGGGCTCACACGACTTCCCTCAAACCCGCACACCGCCATGAATATCCAACGAAACCAGTGGCTCATCAGCCGACGACACGCGCTGCGTGGCCTCGGGGCAACCCTCACCCTCCCCCTGCTCGATTGCATGACTCCCGCAAGGGCCGCTGCCAATCACACGTCGGGCAAAGCCCCCACGCGAACCCTTATCTCCTTCACCGGAATGGGGTTTCACTCGCAACACTGGTGGGCGAAAGGCGAAGGCTCCGCCATGGAACTCGGTCCGTGCCTCGAACCTCTCGCCCCTTGGCGAGACCGTCTTGTCTTCCTCCGCGGACTCTGGAACGAACAAGCCAACAACGGAGTCATCCACTGCATGCAAACCGGCAACATGCTCAGTGGCTCAACCATGGCAAAAAATGAAGTCCGCACGGGCATCAGTTTCGACCAAGTCATGGCGCGTCACATCGGGGACCGCACCCGCCATCCCTCGCTCGTTCTGGGATGCGAAGACCCAACCCCAGGACTCCAAGACGGGCACCCCCTGCTCTACGGATCCCACATCTCGTGGAGTTCACCCGTGTCACCCACGTGGACCGAAACTCGTCCCGCCCTCGCCTTCGATCAACTGTTTCGCACCGAGCGCGGAAAAGAAAACCAACGCATCGTGGATGCCGTTCTGGAGGACGCGCGGAAGCTGCAGCGCAAACTTTCCTCCGCCGACAAACAACGCTTCGAGGAATATCTCGGGTCCGTCCACGAAGTCGAAGGCCGCATCAAACGCGCAGGCAAAGAACGGCAATCTGGGGACTGGAAACCAACGCTCAGCGCGCCGAATCAGCCGCGTCCTGCTGATGGAGTGCCCTCGGACCTTCCGGCGTACTGGAAACTGATGAATGACATTCTCATTCTCGCGTTCCAAACGGACTCCACGCGCATCGCGACCATGAAATACTGCAACGATGCGTCGAATCTTGTGCACGCGCACCTCGGCATCCGCGACCACCACCATTGGCTAGCCCACACGCAACCCAAGGAACTCATCACCCTCAATCAGTTCTTCATGTCACAGCTCGCATACCTGTGCACCCGCATGTCCGAGATTCAAGAGGGAGAATCATCGCTCCTCGATAATACCTCCATGATGCACTGCTCCAGCATGTTGCACGGCAATCACGATTCGAAACAACTGCCTGTCATTCTACTCGGTGGCGCCGGTGGAAACCTCAAAGGCGGTCGCGTTCTCGACTATAGCGACCAGCCCAATCGCCGCATGTGCAGCCTCTTCCTGAGCCTGATGGAATGGGGCGGTCTGAAACTCGACCGGTTCGGCGACTCAAACGAAACCCTGCGTGGCATCTAACCTGTTCTACTCATTCTCGGTCGGCAAAATCCGTCTCAGCCTCCAGCAACGAGCGTCCGAATCGCTTGTGTGAAGGACTGCGAGGATTCGCTGACCTGCCTTCCCACCATCATGAATCTTCGTGCGTTCGCTCCCGCAGTCCCGTTGCTCGCTTTCCTCTGCGCTCCCGTCTCATCCCACGCCGCCGAATCATTCGACGCGTTCCTCGAAAAACACTGCATCCGCTGTCACGGCCCTGAAAAAGAAAAGGGAGACCTTCGCATCGATAAACTGTCTCGAGACTTCAAAACCGGCGCGGACACCCATCACTGGGCGGAGATGATTGAGCAGGTGAACTCCGGCGAAATGCCCCCGAAAAAGGAGAAGCGCCCGACTCAGGAAGAGATCGCGAGCTTTGTTTCAAGTCTCGACGCCCGCATCAAAGAAGGGCGCGCCACGCGGATGGCATCCCGCCCTGCGGTTGCCCATTACCGACTCAGCCGCAAAGAGTACCAGAATACCGTCTACGACCTTTTGGGTGTCCGATACGACCCAACAAAGCCAGGGGAACTCAACGAGGATACCCTCTGGCACGGGTTTGAACGTCTCGGATCAGAACTTACCCTCTCGCCCTCACACATCGATCGCTACTACCGGGCAGCCGGCACCGTTCTCAACCGCGCCTTTCCTGCCGTCGCTTCCGAATCCCGATCCGTCCGAAAAACCGCCGCAGATCTGCGCTACGGCGGAGGCAAAACCCAGCAGGAAGCCCTCGACCGCTTTGGTATCAAACGCCCGCTGCGCTACCTGCTCTTTCCAGGTTCCACTCAGAATGCCTTTTCCCCTAACTGGTTTGGAAAGACAGGCCCCGAATACAGCGGCCTCTACAAACTGCGCTTCCAAGCGAGCGGAAACCGTCCCATCGGCGGACAAACCGCTCACCTGAGCATCGGAAAACGCACCAGCGAAGAAAACGTCGAGGCGATTTGCGAGTTCGACATCACCGCCTCCGAAGACAAACCCGAGGTGTATGAAGCAGAGGTGTTTCTGGAAATGCCCATCAGCCTCGACTTCTGCGTGGTCGCCACCAACGTGGTCGACCGCCGCGCAGGCGCCGCCTTCCGCGGTGCACTCGGCAGCCGCAGCGGACATATCTTCACCCACAGCAGCGAAACCCGTCTGCTCAATCCCAACGCGCCGCAGATGTTCGACGATAAGGGCAACGGCCTCTTCTCCACCGTCATCCTCGACTGGGTGGAATGGGAAGGACCGCTTCTCACCGAATCCGAAAAAGCGCGCCGCACCGGCCTGATGTGCCCAGACGAGGACCCAAACGACGTGGTGCTCGCCCATCTTCAGCGCTTCGCAGAACGCGCTTGGAGACGTCCCGTCAAACAGGACGAACTCGCTGGCTACCTGAAAACCTATCGGGCCGAGCGCGACGCCGGGGAAAAAACGGCGGACGCGTACCGAGCCGCGATGCAAAGCATTCTCACCTCCAGAAACTTCTTCTACCTCGTGGAGGGTGAACCCGCTGCTCGCGAACAACTCAATAGCTGGGAACTCGCCTCTCGCCTGTCCTATTTCCTCTGGAGCTCCATGCCCGACGACGCACTCTTCGCCGTCGCCAAGACCGGCAATCTCAAAGACGAGGCGCTCCGAAAGGAAGTGGACCGCATTCTGGCGGACCCGAAGACCCATCGCTTTGTCGACGACTTCTCCCGCCAATGGCTGCAACTCCACCGGGTTGGAATGTTCCCGCCCGACAAGAAACTCTACCCCACCTACGACGACTGGCTCCAAACCAGCATGCGTAACGAAGCCGTTGAATACTTCCGCGAGATGCTGACGAAAAACGTCTCCATCGACGGCTTTATTGATTCCGATTGGACCATGGCAAACGCTCGCTTGTGCGATTTCTACGGCTTCCCAGAACCGAAGTCCGGAGGCTTCCAACGTGTCGCCCTCAAGCCGGACGACCATCGCGGCGGGTTGCTCACGATGGGCGCAGTGCTCGGCCTTACCTCTGACGGCACGCGGCACCGCCCGGTCCACCGAGGCGTTTGGCTCAGCGAAGCCATCCTCGGAAAAACCCCGCCCCCGCCCCCAGCGAACGTGCCGGCCATCGAACCGCCGACTGCGCAAAGCCCAAAAGCCTCGCTCCGCCAGAAGATTGAAGCGCACCGGGAAAATGTGAACTGCGCCGCCTGCCACGCAAAAATCGACCCGCTCGGTGTGGTCTGGGATAACTACGACGCCATCGGCCAGTGGCGCACGCGCGAGAAAATCGTCGCCGGCGTAGGCGAAGATCCCCTCATCAACGCCTCGGGATCCCTTTCCGACGGGCGCGCCTTCAAGGATCCCACGGAGTTCAAGCGCATCCTGCTGGAAGATCGCGACAAAGTCGCCCGCGCCTTCATCGAACATCTCTGCACCTACGCGCTCCGCAGAGTCATCACTTTCGACGACCAAGACGACATCAGCGCGATCCAAGCTGAAGCAAAAAAAGCTGGCTACCGAATGAAGGAAATCATCCGCGCCGTCGCGCTCTCAGACCTGATGAAGAAACGCTAACCCGTGTTCAAGAATACCTTAACCTGCTCAATCAACCGCTCCGCTCAACCACCCGCGAACCACCACAACCTCTCATGAACATCCAATCTCAATCCTGGCTCGTCGACCGCCGCCACGCGCTTCGCGCGATGGGAACCTTCATCTCGCTGCCGCTACTCGAGTGCATGGTCCCGCTCCGCGCAGCAGAAAAAGCCGCCGCCACCACGCCAAAACGCAGCGCCTTCATCTACCTCGCGAACGGCGTGCACTCGCTCAACTACCAAATCACGCAAACCGGTAAGGACTACCAGTTCTCGCGCTCTCTCAAGCCCCTTGAGAAGCATCGCGATTCGATCACTCCCATCAGTGGACTGCATCACCCCGGCGCGCTAAGCCATCATCACGGTTGCATTAACGTCTGGCTCACCGGCGGCAAAATGGGACCGTCCGACCGCAACACCATCTCGGTGGACCAGAAGATGGCGGAAATCACCGCGCCGCACACCCGCTACCCCTCCATGGAAATCGCCCTCACCGGCGATTCCCTCGCGTGGACCGCTGACGGTGTTCGTCTGCCCTCCCTACGCCGCTGCAGCGAAATCTTTGCCTCCCTGTTCGAAGAACCGAAAGGCGGGACCGCTGTTCAACGGAAAGCCCTCCGCCGCAAAGCCAGCGTGCTCGACGATAACCTCGCCGAGGTGCGTCGCCTCGAACAGAAAATGGGCAAGGAGGACAAGGGGCGCCTCGAGCAATACCTCACCTCGGTTCGCGAAGCCGAAATCCGCACCCGCCGCGCTGACGCATGGCTGGACACGCCACTCCCCGTCGTCTCGGAAGCCGACCGCAAACGCACCAATCGCGACATTCCCGCCACGATGGCCGGCGACTATTTCCGCACCGTCTACGACCTCATGGTGCTGGCGTTTCAGACAGACGTCACTCGCGTTGCCACGTTCAGTCTCGGAGGTGAAGGCGACGCCTTCTCCATCCCCGAGATTGGGATCACTGAATCGCGCCACCAGCTCAGTCACCACGGCGGTGACGCAGGCTACATGGAGAAGCTCACGAACTACGACACCTTCGCCATCGAGCAGTTCAGCTATTTCCTCACCCGCCTCTCAGAGACCAAAGACCTCGGCGGCAAGCCATTGCTCGGATCCACCATGGCGTTGTTCGGAAGCGGGATGTCCTACGGTCACAGCCACGGGAACGCGAATCTGCCGCTAGTGCTCGCAGGCGGATCCGACCTCGGGTTGAAACATGGAAGCCACATCGACTTCAACAAGGAGGCATCTGGATTCCAAGGCTACTCGCAGAACGCAGACGGCTCGCTGAGCACCGCGCACTATCAAATCTGCAGCCGTCCGGTGAACAGCGACGCCCATATGAGCAACCTCCTGCTCCTGATGGCTCAGCGCATGGGTGTCGAAACCAACAAGTTTGGCGACAGCAACAAAGTCGTCTCCATCTAGCTCTCCACCTCCCGTTTTACCTTCGAACCCTTCTCTCCGCCGATCGCGGGAGGAGGCGTTTCTCGAGGGCACAGGTGCTTTATGACCTCAGTTTTCGCATCGGCCTTGCGGAATCGTTCAACACGCAACCCGCTAGTCGGGTGCGCACTCTGGCTCGCCGTGTCATGCGGGCCCGCTCCGGTTGCCGACGCAGCCGACGAGCGGACCATTAAAAGTCTCGAGCGAGCGCCGGAGCTGTTCCGTCCGGAACCCGGCAAGTTCCCTCCCCTCGAAAAGGCCCACGCCTACCGCGGGGAAATCGTGTTCGTCGATCACGCCAACCGACGCGGCAGCATCCGCGTCGAGGGCTCGGGGAAGTTTTATCGAAATGATCCGCACCCGTTCGCGATGCTTCCGTACGGGGTCGTGCGACTGACGGGAGCGACGGCAGACCTGCGCGACGTTCCGCTTGGCACCGTCATGCATGCGAAAGCATTTTTGCCTCCCGAACCCAAAACCTCCGCGGTGCCCGTGTTACCGCCCGACAGCAAGCTGAAGGACGCCGGTCACTACCGAGGCACCGGAATCTTCCCAGCCGAGAACCATGTCGCTCTGCTCGAAGACGAACCCAGCCACTGCCTCCGCGAAGGGCTCGTCTGGAAGTTGCACGAACTCGAACTCAATGACACCGAAGGCACCATCACTGCCTCGCGCGAACCTCGTCAAGGCACTGGCAATAAGGTTACTCCAGAAAAGATGACGTTCGACGCTGCGACGCGCGTCTGGCGCGGCAGCGAGCGGTTCGGGATTCAACGTCTCCTCGCAGAAAAGGCGTGGCCCACGACCGGGAAGAAAAGTCTCGGCGCGCAGGAAGTTCTCCTCGGGATCACGTGGAAACCCGCTCCTGGAGACGGACTCAGCGGTGCCTTCACCCGCTTCCACATCTCAGACATCTGGCTCGATGAAGCCGCAATCCAACAAGCCGCCCAACTCCAAACCGAAGCGCACAAATCATTCGTTCGGAGTCGCTGGATGCCCGCGTGGGTGGACGACGTAAAGTACGGCGAGTTCGGACGCGCAACGGTCACCGCAACCCTTTTCGGTGGAATGGATCACGCCCTCTATGCGGACTTCAAAAAAGACGTCGCCGGACAAATCAACGGTGCCGAAAACACCTTGAAGCATGCGGGCGGTCACTACGGACCGGGCCATCTTGCTTCCAGCGGAAAAATCACCGACGTGACCCGCATCGCGGGCGAGGTGCCATTCTGTAGCAGCGGTATCCAAGTGAAGTTTCAAACCGACCTGATCATCGAGGGGATTCGCCCCACACGGGTGATTCGCATTCGCCCCGAGAGCTGGCCCAAGGCGCAAATCCCTCGTGAGGAGTATGTAAACGATAGTCTCGAGGAACGATTCCCCACTCCGGCCATCTTCCCGAAATACTGAGTTCATGAAGCCGATTCGCGTCCCTACCTCCGCCAAACGAATGATGCGGAGCGTCATCCGCTCGCTCGCCGCGTTCATCGCGACAACCAGCGTGTTTGCGTTCAACGCGCTCGCTCAGACGAGTGGAGGTGAGTCCAAAAAGCCCGATCAAGAAGCCGCTCCGTTTCGTCCCGAACTCGGCACGTTTGCGCCACTGGAAAAAGCACATCCCTTCCGCGGAGAGCTGGTGTTCGTCGACCACGTTAACCGGCGAGGAAGCCTTCGCGTCACCGGCGGCAGCGAGGTGTTCTTTCAACATCGTCCGCAACCGTTCGCTCTTCTGCCCTACGGCGTTGTTCGATTCCAAAACGCGCCGGCGGACTTGCGGAACATCCCCCTCGGAACCCTCCTTCACGCCAGCGGATTTCTTCCACCGGACCCCGCCAACTCGGCGGTGCCCCTCGTTCAGAAACCCACGATTGAACAACCGGCTGAAAACCATCTTCTGCTGCTCGAAGACGAACCAAGCCATTGCATCCGTGTTGGCAAGGCGTGGCGGCTGAAGGAAGTCGACGTTCAAAAGCACCTCACCAAATTGGTCGCCACCCTCGAGCCTCGAGAAACGCGCGACGCGAGCGCCCCCGAGCAAACCCTGACTCTCGACGAAGGCACCCGAATCTGGCGCGGACGCGAATGCCTCGCCTTGCGGGACATGATTGCGAACGGATCATGGCCCGCAGAGGGCAAGCGCTCCCTCGACGGACAACGCGTGCAACTCGGCCTATCATGGCTCCCCGCAGGCACGTGGGAAAATCGCGTCGAAAATCAGTTTCATATCACGGACATCTGGCTCGACGACGAGTCGATGCAGCGATCCAGCGACCACCAAACGGGCCTGCACAAGTCTCTCATTCGGACACGGCTCATGCCCGCGTATGTGGATGCGGTGGAATACGGAAAGTTTGGACGCGCCACGGCGACGCTCACCTTGTTTGGGGGAATGGATTCATCCCTATACGCCGATTTCAAAGCGGGAGAGCAGGGCGTGATTGTTTCTGCGGAGAACACGTTGAAACCGTGGTCCAGCATCGTGAGTTCGTCGCACATTGGTTCAAAGGGAACCATTCTCAGCGTCGGGAAATCCACAAGGCCTCCCTCACTGGGGAACAGCGGTATTCAAGTCCGCTTGGAAACCGACCTCATCATCGAAGGCATCCGACCAGGGAAAATCGTTCGCATTCGTCCTGCCAGCTGGCCCCATGTTTCCGCGCCTCGAGAGGAGTATCTGATGGACCCTCGGATTGACTCCGACGACCGGCATCCATCGCCGGCTATCTTTCCAAAATACTGATTTACAGCCTTTCCCGCATCCAAACTTCCGCCCTATGTCACGCCTTCTCGTCGCCCTGTCCCAGCAAATATCCCCGTTCCTCTGCATCGCTTCTGTCGCGGGAAGCCTGCTCACGTTTTCCCTCAGTGGCGCTGAAAAACAGGGCGACAAAAAATCTGCACCAGCCCCAGTTGAGGTGCCGTTCCGCCCCGAAGTCGGCAAGTTCCCTCCCATCGAAAAAGCGCTCGCCTACCGAGGTGAGATTGTCTTTGTCGACCACGCCAACCGCCGCGGCAGCATCCGCGTTCAAGGCGAGGGCACCTACTTTCGCAATCCCCCGCACCCGTTCGCGTTACTCCCCTATGGCATGGTTCGCTACCACGGCGCGCCCGCAGATTTGCGAGACATCCCGCTGGAAACCGTGATGCACGCTCTTGCCTATCTGCCGCCCGATCCGGCGACGTCGTCCGTGCCCGTGCTTCCCGTCGATCAGCGCAACAAAACATCGGGATACAGTGGCAGAGGGATTACCCCCGCAGAAAATCATGTGGCGCTGCTGGAGGACGAACCAAGTCACTGCCTCCGAAACGGCCTCGTTTGGAAGCTGCAGGACATCGACGTGAAGAATCGCGAGGCCATGATCACCGCAAGCCGCGAACCCCGCGCGGGCGGCGACACATCTGCCGCGCGCGAGAAACTCACCCTTGATGCCACAACGCGTATCTGGCGCGGACGCGAGCGCGTCGGCATCGACGAAATGATTTCGGAAGGTGCATGGCCCGCTGAGGGCAAAAAGGCGTTGGAAGGGCAGAACGTGTTATTGGGCATCAGCTGGATTCCAACGCCCGATGGGATCTTCACGCGGTTTCATATTTCCGACATCTGGCTGGATGAACCTTCGATGGAGCACGCCGCCAAACATCAGTCGGAGCGGCACAAGGCATCCATTCGCAAACGCTGGATGCCCGCGTGGGTTGATGCGGTCGACTACGGAAAGTTTGGGCGCGCGACGATCACCGCCACCTTGTTTGGAGGGATGGATGCGGCCTTGTACGCAGACTTTGAAAAAGGGGTTCAAGCCACAATGAATGCAGTGGAGGACACATTGAAGCATGCGGGCGGGGCCTACGGTCCTGCCCACATGTCATCACGGGGAACGGTTTTGGAAGTCATCCCATCAAAGGGCGAAGTGCCATTCTGCAGCAGTGGAATCCAGATTCGGTTTGAGACCGATTTGATTATCGAAGGGGTTCGTCCAGGCCGCGTCGTCCGCGTCCGTCCAGCCTCGTGGCCCCTCGTGAACGTTCCCCGAGAGGAGTACATCGGCGACAGCAACGCCCCCGAAGACCGCTTCCCCGCCCCCACCCTCTTCCCCAAATACTAAGCCCCCGACCTTTGGGGTGAAGGAAGCTCGCTCGACAGTGCTGGAGACTCCAAGCGTGATCATCCCAGAGGAGCCGAACTCGCTGCTCAATCCAGCGCATCCCGACTTCCAAAAAATCTCCTTCGGCAAGGTCAAGCCGTTCATCTTCGACCAACGCCTGCCGTAGTTCCCGCTTCCAAGCAGTCCCTTGGCAACGCCGCCAGTTCCACCTCCAGCAAAACGCCCAGGCTTACGTTCCGTGGATGGATCAGCGCGCTGATGTCGCTCGCGCCAACCGAGGCGTCCTCCTTTGCGACAGCCTCCCCGCCGCGCAACAACGCATCAAGGAAACCCTCGCCCCGTATGCACTCTCCGCTCCCAATCGCGCTGCGAAACTGGAAGAAAACTTGCCCAAAGGCTTCACCGTTTTCGCTCTGCCAGCCGCCCATCAGGCACGCTTGAGAACCTTCAATGCGCTCGACCGAATCAACCAGGAACTCAAACGCCGTACCGGTTTTCGCCAACAAACCCTCCCCGCACCGCCTGATCACCGCGCTCCTTTGTGAAGCCGGCGAAGAATGGGAAACAGGAAACATCGCCCCCCGACATGGAATACCAATACCCCTCCTCCCCTTAATCCTCGCTCCGTTTACAAAAAGGAGTTTGAGCGGCCCTCGAGCCTCTGATCGAAGGCGAAGGGAACCGGCTTCCCGATCCTTAATCCTCTAAAGTCTGGATGTGTTGGGTTGAGGAGGAAGTTTGATTCCGAGGGAATAACAACACTGGGCACTCGGAGAGCCACTGACGATTTGGCGCGCGCCCAAACGTCACCCACTTTCATCGTGGAGATTGGTGCGGGGTAGCTTTTCCAGTTTCTCGGGAGCTTCGCGACATCGGCGACCATGAACTCCTCAATCTCGACGGAAACAGCGACATACCCAAGGTCGATGAGATCGTTCGGATCGGCGGTGTGAACGAGTATTTCCAAAGCCGCCAAGGATTTCGTCGCGGCAGCATAAACGACAGGAGTTCCGGGCGAGTTCCAACGCCCGCCATTGAATGCAGCCCCCTCGCCGGTAAACGCGTTCCTCAAGTGCTGCTTTGTGCAGATTCGCCAGATTGTCATCACGAAAAAACTCCGTGCTCAATCCGGCCCAAGAGCCTCTCCGCCTCTCGGGCGCCCGGTTCCGTAGAGGCAAACTCGAATGGGGTATGTCCACCAAGCGCGCGATTCGGGGAGAAAAGCCAGCGTCGCGCCTTTTCATTGCCATGCAACACGTCCGCCGCCCGTAGATGGAGCCTTGCGAGTCGGAGCAATCTTTCTGACTCATCGGATTTTAAGCGCTCGCTCCTTTGTTTCCGCCGCATGAGTGTCCGAATCGGCACACTGATGATTTGCGAGAGCATTTCTGGTTGAATCG
>JACCEB010661135.1_pt1 | contig 16922 bp, 17 predicted proteins | sample 7454761 | NCBI WGS metagenome assembly JACCEB01 (sample SAMN15323454, study PRJNA562643) | freshwater metagenome | isolation source: river surface water | place: USA:Blue River Watershed | collected 2017-08-18 | reverse complement strand
TGCGCGCGAACAGCTCCCGGTCTCCCCGCGTGCCGAGCGCGGCGATGCGCCTGATTTGAGCGACCGCCTCGTCAGGCCGGCCGTGCGCCACTCGCGCCGTGTGGGGCGAACCGGCCATGCCCGCCAGAATATCCGCAAGATGGCTGGGCTCCGGACCGACGTAGAGCACGGGCGCACCAACGGTGAGGATGTTGTAGATCTTGCAGGGATGAATCATCCCGACGAATGGCTCGCCGAGGACGACCGTGTGCAGGTCAGCGGCCGAGAGCGAACCGGCCAGCTCGGCCAGCGGCTGGTAGGGGAGGCACAGGATGTTTTTCAGGCCGTGCTGCTCGGCAAAGCGCTTCACCTTCGGATGCTCGCTGCCACCGCCCACAAAGCAGAAAGCAAAGCGCGGATCGTCCGCCAGTTGGCGTGCGGCCTCCATCAGCGTCGTGAGCGGATGCACCGGGCTGTGGTTGCCGGAATACATGATTACAAACTTGTCTGTCAGCCCGTGACGGGCGCGGAATTTATCACGGCCGGCAGCATCAAAGTGAACCGCCTCGTCGTGGGCCCACGGCGGAATCACCGCGACGCGCCCGGCGGGGATCCCCTTCGCCACGATGCGGTCGCGCATGAAGCGGTCGAGGGCGATGATGCGGTGCGATTGACGGAGGCTGAAGCGCGACATCACTTCCAGTGCGCGGGTGGGCAGGCTGCCTTCCCGCAGCCAGCCGGCGGCGAGCGCTTCGTCCGGGTTCAGGTCCATCACCCAATAAAAAAGCTTCGCCCCGCGCAACCGGCAGAACCATGCGGCGAGATACGAGACCAGCGGCGGCGACGTCAGCGCCACCACCGCGTCGTAGCGGGAGGTCGTGAGCAGGCGAAGGGTGCAGGCTGCGCTGAACGAGCCGAAGTCTGCGGCACGTTTCCACTTCGCACCCTTGCCAAAGCTGGTGGCCGAGAGGCGATGAACTTCCACACCTCGCCAATTCTCGCGCGACGCAAAACGCATGGCGGGATTATCATAAGCTCGACGGCTGGCGAAGGCCGTGACGTGATGACCGCGCTCCACCAGACCCACCGCAAAATCCGACAGCACCTGGGCTGTCGCGACAACATCGGGGTGGAAGGTCTGGTTGAGCAGCAGGATGCGCATCGGCGAAAAGAAACGCGCCGACGTTAGGGGGTCGGCGCGTTCGTGGAAAGCTTCGGGATCAGCCGCTCACTTCGATTTCGCCTTGGACACCATCTGATCGTGGATCCACGCGTAGGTTTTTTCCATGCCGGTGCGCAGCGGGATGGACGGCTCCCAACCAAACACTTTTTTGATCAGGGTGTTGTCGGAGTTGCGACCGTTGACGCCTTTGGGCGCATCGAGCTTGTAGTTGCGCTTGAGCTTGATGCCCGCGATGGATTCCACGATGTCCACGAGCTGATTGATGCTGACCTTTTCGGCGCTGCCGATGTTGATCGGCTCGACGAAATCGCTGTGCGTCAGCATCTGGGTGCCCTTGAGGCAGTCATCCACATACATGAACGACCGGGTTTGGTTGCCATCGCCCCAGATTTCGATCTCATGCCGGCCGGAGAGCTTGGCGGCGATGACCTTGCGGCACACTGCGGCGGGCGCCTTCTCGCGGCCCCCATCCCAGGTGCCGTGGGGTCCGTAAACATTGTGATAGCGTGCGACCCGCGTCTTCATGCCGAAGTCCTCCCGGAAGTGGCGGCACATCCGCTCGCTGAAGAGCTTTTCCCAGCCGTAGCCGTCTTCCGGCAGCGCGGGATAGGCATCTGCTTCAGCAAGGCCAGTGATGGTGGGATCCTTCTGCTTGTCCCCGTTGTAAACACAGGCGGAGGAGGCATAGAAGAAGCGATCCACCCCGGCAGCTTTCGCCGCCATCAGGAGGTGGGTATTGATGAGCACCGAGAGCATGCAAAGCGCCTTGTTGTTCTCGATGAAACCCATGCCACCCATGTCGGCAGCCAGGTTGTATACCACGGAGGCGCCTTGCAGGGCGCGCTCACAAGCTGCCTTGTCCTGAAGGTCAAGCACCACGTTCTCGACGCCATCGAACTTCTGATACCAGTCGTCGAAGGGCTTCTGATCCACACACCGGATGGGACCGATGCCCTGCCTCAGCAAGTCCGCCACCAAGTGGCCACCGATGAAACCGCCGCCGCCACAAACTACTGTCACGTTGTTTTTCATGCGCAATGTTCTCCGCAGGACCCGCACAGCTTGATGACCGATAGGACCGTGCGGCGTCCGAAGTCGTATTGGCGAGAACTCTGGCTTCTCGAACCCAAAAGGAGAATCAGATTCTTACCCGATGCAACGGCTTGCCCAACCGGTTCCCGGAACCGAGGTTTGACATCCGGGCGAAAAAACATTCGCATCTGCGCGTCACAATCACCACACGCGCACAGCACCTTTTCCCATGAGCAAGAAATACAATGTCGGCGTCATCGGTTACGGCTGGGTCGCCACCGCCCACATCCCCGCCCTCAACGCCACCACGCAGGCTCAGGTCACGGCGGTCTGCTCCTCGCGCCCGCAGGACGGCGCGGCGCTTTCCGCCCAATACGGCTCGCCCATCACCACCTACACCGACGTGGACGCCATGCTGGCCGACCCAAACCTCGACGCGGTATCAGTCTGCTCCATGCCCAGCCTGCACGCGAAGCACGTCATCGCCGCCGCCAGGGCGGGCAAACACGTCATCATCGAGAAGCCGCTGGCGATGTCGCAGAAGGACGTGGACGCGATGGTGGCCGCCGTGAAAAAGGCGGGCGTGAAATCCTGTGTCTGCTTTGAGTGCCGCTACAGCAGCCAGTTCCAGGCGACCAAAGCGGTCATTGACCAGGGGCTGCTCGGCAAGCTGCATTACGGCGAGGTGGACTACTACCACGGCATCGGCCCGTGGTATGGCCAGTTCCGCTGGAACACCTTCAAGAAGGATGGCGGCAGCGCACTGCTCACCGCCGGTTGCCACGCACTCGACGCCCTGCTGCTTTGCATGGGCAGCGAGGTCACGGAAGTCACGAGCTACGACACGCGCTCGGCCAGCAAGATCTTCGCGCCCTACGAATACACCACCACCAGCGTCACCCTCCTCAAGTTCAAGAACGGTGCGGTGGGCAAATGCGCCGCCGTCGTGGACTGCCTCCAGCCCTACTACTTCCACACTCACCTCGTCGGCAGCGAAGGCAGCCTGCTGGACGACAAGTTTCACTCCATGAAACTGGGCACGAACAAGGCCAAGTGGAGCCAGCTCTCGATGAAGATGCTGGATTCCGGCGACGTGAGCGACCATCCGTATCAGTCGCAATTCCAGGCCTTCTTCGATGCGCTTGACGCCGGCAAGGAAATGGCACTCACCAGCCTCGCGGACGCGGCGGCAAGCCACCGGGTCCTCTTTGCGGCAGACAAGTCGGCTGCGACGGGGAAGACGGTGAAGATCTGAGCGGCAACGCCGGAACCGCCGGCCTTAACCCACAAACCGCTTCGCGATAACGGTGGCGTTGTGGCCACCGAATCCGAAGGAGTTGTTCGCGATGGCCTCGATCTTCATCTCCCGCGCGGTGTGCGGCACGTAGTCGAGGTCGCACTGCGGATCGGGATTGTCGAGGTTCAGTGTGGGCGGGGCGATCTGCATTTGGAGCGCCTTCGCACAGAGGGCCATTTCCGCCGCGCCGGCGGCACCGAGCAGGTGGCCGGTCGCGCCCTTGGTGGAGCTGACGGCCAACTTCTTGGCGTGATCGCCGAAGACGCTCTTGATGGCCTGGGTTTCGCAGACATCGCCCTGCGGGGTGCTGGTGCCATGGGCGTTGATGTAGGAACTGTCCTCGGGCCGGAGGCCGGCGCTGCGGAGGGCCATCTTCATGCAACGGGCCGCGCCTTCGCCTTCGGGAGCGGGAGCGGTGAGATGGTGGGCGTCGGCGGTGTTGCCGTAGCCGACGAGTTCGCAGTAGATACGCGCGCCGCGGGCTTTGGCGTGTTCAAGTTCCTCCAGAACCAGGACGGCCGCGCCTTCACCCATGACGAAGCCATCGCGATCCTTGTCGAAGGGCCGGGAAGCGCGCTTGGGTTCGTCATTGCGGGTGGAGAGGGCTTTCATGGCCGCGAAGCCGCCGATGCCCATTTCGCAGACGGCCGCTTCGGTGCCACCGGCAAAGATGGCGTTGGCATCGCCCATCTTGATGGTGCGCCAAGCCTCGCCGAGCGCATGGGTGCTGGTGGCGCAGGCGGAGCAGGTGGCGACGTTGGGACCGCGAAGTTTGTAATACATGCTGAACACGCCGGAGGCCATGTTCAGGATCATCATCGGAATGAGGAAGGGCGAGATGCGGCCGGGGCCCTTGTTCATCAGCACGGTGTGCTGGTCGGCATGAGTCTGGATGCCGCCAATCCCTGAACCGATGAACGCCCCGATCTGGTCGCGATCGAGCTTTTCCAAGTCCATCCCGGAGTCTTGCAAGGCCCGCCAGCCGGCGTAGATGCCAAGCTGGGCAAAGCGGTCGGTGCGGCGGACTTCCTTGGGCGAGGGAAAGGCGGGGACGGGGTCGAAGCCCTTCACTTCGGCGGCGATTTTGCAGTCGTAGTTCGCCGGATCGAAGGCGGTGATCCGGTCGATGCCGCACTGGCCAGCGATGATGTTCTGCCAAAACGTCTCGATGTCATGGCCTAGCGCGGTGACCGTGCCGATGCCCGTGATGACGACCCTTCGTTCCGAACCGTGGCTTGCCATAAACGAAAAGGGGCAGCGTGCTGGTGTCAGCCCGGCTGCCCCGGAAAAAACCGTTCCGCCTACTTCTTGTTTTCCTCGATGTAGCGGATCACGTCACCGACGCTGATGAGCTTCTCAGCCTCTTCATCGGGAACTTCGATGCCGAACTCCTCTTCCAAGGCCATGATCAATTCGACCGTGTCGAGCGAATCGGCACCGAGATCTTCAATGAACTTCGCCTCGGGGACGACCTGGTCGGCGTTGACACCGAGTTGTTCCACCACGATGTCCTTGACCTTCTGATCGATCGGTTTGTCGGCAGCCATGTGTTGTTTTCGTTTAAGTTTGGTTGTCTCTAGGCGACGTGCCGGAGAGCGTCAAGTCCCGTTTCGGACAATCACGCGGACGATTTTTTGCCGCGCAAATCCATATCAGACTAGGCGTTTTCCAGCGACGCGAAGGAGTGTCTAACGGCTGGCGCGTGGTGCGTCCAGAGGAATAATCGGGGGGCAACCGCGCCGGCTTCATCGCGTCACGCATTGGCATAAGCGGGGAGGTCGTGCGCCGGAACCACCACCAGAGCACCGATGCTCGGCCGCGAGCCGGCAGCCTGACAACCGCCGCTCGTCCCCCGACTCAAATCGGAAAGGCCGGAGTCTTGGGTGCGCGCGGAGTGGCGGAGGCCGTTTCGCTCGGGGGCGCGGCGGGGTGGGAGGGATTCAGTTTGAAGAAGACCTCGGAGGGCATGCGCTTGGGCTTTTCATCCAGCCCGGCACAAACGTGCCGCGTCCGGGCCGTGAGAATGATTTGCTTGCGGGCGTTGGAAACGCCATAGGCGAAGACAAGGTTCAGCCGGTCGAGCTCGGTAAGCACCACCTCAATGATCAGCTCGTCGTCATAGCGGGCGGGGGCCTCGTAGTGCAAGTGCGCCTCAATGGCAGGGAAAACCACCTCCTGCGCCTGCAACGCCGCCAGCGGAACGCCCGCCGCACGGAAAAACTCCCCGCGCGCCTCCTCCAAAATGTCCAGGTAACGGCCGTAATACACATGGTTGCCCAGGGTGCGCTCGGCGTAGGTCACACGATGACGGTGGCGGAAGGGCGCGGCGAACATGCGCAGAGGCTAGGCAAAAAGCCGACCGTCTGCCAATGCCGGAGCGGCTGAACAACCCGCGCCAGCGGACCGTCCGTCCTCTGCCCCTACCGCTATGCAAATCTCAATTGCACCCACCAACCGCGTTGGCAGGAATGCCTTTACGCTCATCGAACTGCTCGTGGTCATTGCCATCATCGCTATTCTGGCCGGCATGCTGCTGCCCTCCCTGGCGCGGGCCAAGTTTAAGGCCAAGGTCACGCAGTGCACCTCCAACTACAAACAATGGGGCGTCGCCGTCTATGCCTATGCCACCGATTCAGACGGGCGTTTCCCGTCTTGGGCAATGGGCGGCACCGGGCGCAATACGTGGGACGTGCCCACCAACTTGGTGCCGGCCATGACGGCTTACGGCATGACCGTTCCGATGTGGTTTTGCCCGGTGAAACCACTGGCCCGAGATCCGATCGACACCTGGTGTCAGGCCAATCTGGGCCATAAGATCGAGACCACGGCCGATCTGCTCGCCTATTACACCCGGACCTATGGTTATTTTGCCCTGCTTGAGGGCCACAACTGGTGGATTCCCCGCCTCAACGGCGGAGTGAAGTCGCCCCAGAATATCACGCCCAACCGGCTCGCCGACTACTGGCCGGAGCGAATGGAGGACACCTTCACCGCCCAACTGCCCATCATGTCGGATCGTTGCTCCGCCCTGGTCAACACCACCACCGAAGGCCATCCTTGGCAGCGGCAGGTGGACTCGGTGAACCTTCTCTTCGGCGACGGCCATGTGGAGCAAAACCGGAAAGCCAAGATCCAGCTCCATCAAATCCAATCCGCCAACGGCAACAACTATTACTGAGCGCCGGGCATTTGTCGGCTGGCGCGAATGGCGGACGGTTCGTTACCCTCCTCTGCATGGCGACCAATCGCATCGGCATCATCGGCGGCAGCGGCCTATACCACATCGAGGGCTTTACCCGGCAGAAATGGGTGAAGGTCAAGACACCCTTCGGAAGCCCCTCCGACGAGCTCCTGACCGGCGAGCTGGCCGGCCGGGAAGTAGTCTTCCTCCCGCGCCACGCCCGCGGCCATCGCATCCTGCCCAGCGAGCTGAATCATCGCGCGAACCTTTGGGCCATGAAATCCCTCGGGGTCCACTGGGTCATCAGCGTCAGCGCCGTCGGCTCCCTGCAAAAGAAATACCATCCGTGCGACATCGTGCTGCCGGACCAGTTCCTCGATCGCACCAAGCGCGACTTTGAGCACACCTTCTTCGGGCGAGGCATCGTCGCGCACATCGCATTTGCGGATCCAATCTGCGAGGAACTGCGCCAGCTGCTGCTCCAGTCCGCGCGGGCGCAAAAAGCCCGCGTGCACGACGGCGGCACCTACGTGAACATGGAAGGCCCGGCCTTCAGCACGCGCGCCGAGTCACTCACCAACCACCGGCTGGGCTACGACGTGATCGGCATGACGAATCTTGGCGAGGCCAAATGCGCCCGCGAGGCCGAGATCGCGTATGCCACCATGGCAATGATCACGGATTACGACTGCTGGAAGGTGGATGAGGCGCACGTGACCGTCGAGATGGTGATCGAGAACCTCAAGCGCAACGCCGAAACGGCCAAAAGCATCATCCAGCACGTGCTTCCCCGCATCCCGGCCACGCCGAACTGGCCGTGCCATGACGCGCTGCGAAACGCCATCATGACCGACCCAAAGCTGTGGCCGGGGAAGACGAAGAAGGAGCTGGCCCCGCTGCTGAAGAAATACCTCTGATCACCGCCATCCCTGTCGCGCGGACAGGCTTGATCAGAACTTCCGCTTGGGCACCTCAAGCACAATGGGCTTGCGGTCCAGCGACCGCGGCGACTCCGGTTGGCGCAACACCGTGCCTGCAGCCCCGTAATTTAGAGGGTTCTTCGGATCAAAATCCCCGGCCCCACCGCGTGGACCGAGCTCCATGGATGACCGCCCACCGCCGGCGAGGCCGCCCGCGGCCGCCCGCCGAAAATCTCCTCCAGGCGCACTCGGTCCGGCCCCTGACGTGGGGCCGCCCGGTGACGATGGGAGGCCAGCCCCGCCGGTGGTCTGAGCCCAAGGGTTGGCGAAGGTGCGCTTGAAATCCTCCAGGCTCGCCGCCCGCTCCCGGTCGCGGTCCCGGTCACGCGCGTCGGCCAGCGCACGGGCCATGTTGCCGCCGCGAGCATTGCCGGGGTCAGACCATCCTCCTTCACCCGGCCCGCCGCGCAGGGTGGGGGAACTGCGCGCTTCCCAGCCGGTGCGAGCGCGCTGGTCAGCTTGCCCGTTCTCAGCCGGGCGCGGCGCGGGCCGGTCCCGCTCCGATTTCCGGGCGGGGCCCGGGTTGTTCCGGCCGCGCGGCGAGTCGCCGGTGCGCTCGTCGTCATCGGGCTGACGGCCTGAGGCCTGCTTCCCATCCGGAGAGTTCTCGCGTCCTTCAGAGTTGCGCTGATCAGCACGGGCCTCGCGCTGGCGGTCGGTTGCGGAATTGCCGGCAGCCTGTTGGAGGCTTTCCGGCGACTGCAACATCCAGTTGCGGCGGCGGTCCTGCTCATCCAATTGGCGGCGCGTGAGGCCAATGGTGGGAGTGACCGACTGCCCCGGAGCCAGCATGTCCATGGGCAACTCCGGCCGGGCTATGCCTCGGTCGGTGCGGGCTTCGGCGGGGAGCAATGGCGCGCGTTCCGTCAGCTCGCGCACTGCCGCCGGACCCGATCGTCCCGAGAACCGGATCGGCTCGCCCGCGCATACAATTGCGCCCGGGACGAGCAGCCAGGCGGCTAACCGCAACGTTGGGAGGCTGGCACGCATGGTCCTGAAATAGCCGACGGCGGCGCGCCGGTCAAAAGGGAAAGCCGCGCGCCGGGTCGGGTCTTTCCTGCAGTCACAGCCAGTTGCGGCCCGACAATGGGCTTGTTTCCAAGGGTTGATAAACTAGGCTCATTGGCGTCCGGCCCGCATGAAAACCATCACGCTCATTCAACGCCTGCGCACGGGCTTTGGCGGGCTTTGCCTGGCCGCCATCGTGGTGGGCGCCGTGATAGCCTGGCAGGCGGTGAGAGCCGTGGAGCGGGAATTGGCGGCCGAGGCACTCCATCGCCAGGTGAGCGTCACGGTGGAGCGCATGCGCCTCGCGACCCTCACCATGGGCTATGCGCTGCGCGGCGTGATGCTGGATCCCGGAAACCAGGCGGAACGAAATCGGAAACGTGAGGCTGACGCCGAGCTGTCCCGCCTGGTGGGTGAACTGCGCCCGCTGATCCGCGAGCATCCCGAGCTGATCCGCGCGCTGGAAGCGGTGGGCGATCACGACACCACGAAGCTGAACGTCATTGAGGATCAGGTGATGGACCTCGCCGCCCCGGGCAAGAATCCGGCGCGCGCCCGCGTCGAATTCACGGAAACCTACCTGCCTGCCCGGCGGGTGCAGGAACAGTTGCTCACGGAGTTGGAGGGCCGTTCCCGGCGCTTGGCCGCAGCGGTGGCCGTGGACTGGCCCCGACTGGCGTTGATGGTGGCCGCCGGTCTGGCCTTGCTGGCGGCGGTCGCGGCCTTCCTCGCGCGCCGAACGGAGATCGCGCTGGCCAACTCCCTGCAGGTCCTGTGGCAGGGGGTGGACCGTCTGCGCAGCGGCGTGCTGAACCAGCCGATCGTGCTGCCCGAGCGCAATGAATTCACCATCCTGGCCGAAAGCCTCAACCGGCTCGGGGCGGAGCTGGGGGATTTGGCGGTGCGTCTGCGCGAATCCGGCGGCGAGGTGCTCACCGTGAACTCCGGGCTGGGCTCGGCGTTGGGCGCCTGCCGCCAGCATCTGGCCGAGCTGGAGTCGCTGGCAGCCAACTTGCACCAGGCCTCACGCCGCGTGCTGGCCACCTCCACCGAACTGTCCCACAGCATCCACTCGGTTTCCAACGTCGCGGACCAGACGGCGATGCTCACCGACTCCAGCCGGCTCGGGCTGACGCGCATGGGCGACACCATGCAGGCCATTCATCGGGCCGCCGACGGCATCAACGCCAAGCTGGGCATCCTGAACGAAAAGGCCGCCAACATCAGCCAGGTCATCACCACCATGGCCAAGGTCGCCGACCAAACCAACCTCCTCTCCCTCAATGCCGCAATCGAAGCGGAAAAGGCCGGCGAGTATGGCCGCGGCTTCGCCGTGGTCGCCACCGAGATCCAACGCCTCGCCGACCAGACTGCGGTGGCCGCCGATGACATCGAGCAGATGGTCCGGGAAATGCAGGGCGCGGTGACCGCGGGCGTGATGGGCATGGACAAGTTCGCCGACGAAGTGCGCCGCGGCGTGGGGGAAGTGCAGCAGGTCGGCGGGCAGCTGAGCCGGATCCTGCAACATGTGCAGGCCATTACGCCGCAGATCGAAACGATCAACACCGCCATGCAGACCCAGAATGAGAGCGCCCGCCAGATCGCGGACACGGCCCGGCGCTTTACGGATTTCTCCCGGGCCACCGGGGATGCGCAGCAGCAGGCACAGGGGGCGGTGGATGAGTTCGAGGCTGCCGCCCGGCGCATGCAGGAAGGTGCCGCCCGGTTCAAGCTCAAGACCTGATTTCGCCCCGCCATGAAACGATTCAAACTGTGGCAGAAGACCCTGCTGTTTGGCTGCCTGTGCGGCGCGCCCCTGGCGGCCGCGCTGTTCTGGGAACTGGCTTATGTCCGCGCCCCCCGCGAGATGGGTCAGGCTCCGCGGGAGATTGCCGCCGTCGAGATTCAAATCCGCCTGATCAAGCTCATCCACGAGCTGCAGCTGTTCCGCGACCTCGGCCATGGCGTCGCCAACACGAACCTGGCGCTCCAGCCGCTGTTTGAAGGTCAGAACAAGTCGGTGCAACAGGCCGCCCGACAAGCCAGCGAGGTCATCAACCGCGTGGCAGATGCGGTGGACGTCCAGGTTGAGTGGAAGGCCCTGCAATCACAGCTGGACTCGATGCTCAAGGGGCGGATTTACGAGAACGCCGACCGCGCGTTCAGGGAAAGATCCAAACTGCTGGCCGAAACCCGCGCGCTGCTCGAGACCGCCGGGGATCGCTCCAAGCTCAGCGAGGAATCCGTCGGCGAGCGTTACCGGCTCATGACCGTCCTCCAATACAAGGGGCCCGAACTGCTGGAATCGCTCGCAAACGCCCGCGCCATCGGCGCCAGCCTTACCGTCCGCCAGACCGGCGGGCAAAACGACAATCTGAAGCCGGAGTTCGAGCTGTTGCGCGAGGAAGCCGGGCGCATCGAGGCCTCGCTCAAATCCACGGAGGGCACCCTTTTCCACTCCATCGAACGCGTCATGGAAGCCCGGCCTGAATTCAAACCCGCCCTCAGCACCGCCCACCAACTCGCGCGCGCCGCGACCGACGAGGCGGCCCGGCTGGCCCGGCGCATCGCTGCGCAAGAACGGGCCGATGTCACGGCCAAGGAATTTCATGACGCCCTTACCCGCGCCACCGGCGCCATCCTCCAGCTGGAAGACAAGGCTGCCGCCACCCTGACCGAACTGCTCAAGGCCCGGGTGGACAGTTTCACCACCGAAGTCGGCCGGCTCCTGGGTGCACTGGCGCTGTGTTATGTGGTGGTGTTCATCGTGGGCACCTTCGTCATCCGGGACATCACCAAACCGCTTCACGACGTCGTCTCGCTGGCCGGCCAGATCGCCGCCGGTGACCTTACGGCGAACGTCGCCGCCGTGGAACGCACCGACGACATCGGCGGCCTCCTGCGGGCGCTCAACCGGATGGTTAACAGCCTCACCGACATCGTCGGGCAGGTGCAAAAATCCGGCCTGCAGGTCAACACCTCGGTCAACCAGATCTCCGTCACCGGCAAGCAGCAGCAGGCCACCGCGAACGAGATCGCCACCACCACCACCGAGATCGGCGCCACCGCCAAGGAGATCTCCTCCACCTCGCTTGAGCTGGTCAACATGATGAAGGACGCCACCGCCGTGGCCGAGGACACCGCTGCGCTCGCCAACAAGGGCCAGGAAGGCCTGACGCGGATGCGCGAAACCATGACCCAGCTCACCGACGCCGCCACGCTCATCCAATCCAAGCTCGGCGTCCTGACCGAAAAGGCGGCGAACATCAACCAAGTCGTCACCACCATCACCAAGATTGCCGACCGCACCAACCTCCTCTCCCTCAACGCCGCCATCGAGGCCGAGAAAGCCGGCGAATACGGGCGCGGCTTCTCGGTCGTCGCCACCGAAATTCGCCGCCTGGCCGACCAGACCGCCGTGGCCACCTACGACATCGAGCAGATGGTGAAGGAGATGCAGGCCGCCGTGTCCGCCGGCACGCTGGGCATGAACCAGACCGCCGAGGACATCCGCAACGGGGTGAAAGAAGTCCAGGCCGTCGGGGCGCAGCTCGCCCAGATCATCCAGCAGGTGCAGGCTCTGGCCCCACGCTTCGAAATGGTCAACTCCGGCATGCAGTCACAGGCCACGGGCGGCCAGCAGATCAGTGACTCGCTGAGCCAGCTCACCAAGGCCGTGCATCAGACCGCGCAATCGCTGGAGCAGTCCAACCAGGCCATCGAACAGTTGAAGAACACCGCCTACGCGCTGCGCGAAGGGGTCGCCCGCTTCAAGCTCCCCGGTTCGCGTTGAGTGATTCCGGGTGATCTGTCATGCCGACTTCCTTCAGCCCCCGCCTCGGCCTCGACAACTACGCCCTCCGCGCGCTGGGCTGGAAAGCCAGACAAATCCTGGATCACGCCGCCACCCTGAAACTTGATGCGGTCCTCTTCTCGGACTTCGACGTGTATGAGTCCCTGGCCGACGAGCATCTGCGCGACCTGAAGCGTCGTGCGGATGACCTGGGCATTCAGCTTTACGCGGGGATGTTGAGCATCTGCCCGGCCTCGGTGATCTTTGACCCGCGCCGCGGTCCGGCCGAGACGCAGCTGCGGCTATGCCTGCGCATCGCGCGGCTGCTCGGGTCGCCGGTCGCACGCTGCGTGCTCGGCAAGGTCGAGGACCGCCGGAGCCCCGGCGGCATCGGCGCGCGCATCGCCGAGACGCTCGCCGTGCTGCGCGCCGTGCGCAGCGAGGCGTTGGATGCGGGCCTCAAGATCGCCGTGGAGAACCACGACGGCGACATGGATTCAACTGAGCTGCTGGAACTGATTGACGCCGCCGGCCGGGACTTCGTGGGCGCAACGCTGGACACGGGCAACGCGCTATGGGCCTTGGAGGAGCCCATGCAGGCGCTCGAAACCCTCGGCCCGGTGACCATCTGCACGGGCATCCGCGATTCGTATCTGTGGGAAACGCCTGAGGGCGCAACGCTTCAGTGGACCGCCGTGGGCGCGGGACGGGTGGATTGGCCGGCGTTTTTCCGCCGCTTCGCCGAGCTGTGCCCGCAGGCACCCGTCATCATCGAGACCATCTCCGGCCGGCCAATTTTCCTGCCCGTGCTGCGCGACGACTTCTGGGACGCCTATCCGCGCGCCACTCCTGCCACGCTTGCCAAGCTGCTAAGGCTCGCCCGCTCCGGCGAACCACGCGCGCCGTTCAACCCGCCGGCCGGCACCGAGGGCGAACGGGCAGCGCAGCAGTTGCAACTGGCCGAACTCGAGCGCAGCGTGCGCTTCTGCCGCAGTTTGTTTGCCGGCGCTTGAGCCCGCCCTGGGGTTACCCCGCGCTTCGCAGGAAGCGCATCCAAGAATCGCCGTGCTTCATCAGCTTGCGCTCGTCCCAGACCGGCGGGACTTCGAGCGTGTCGCGTTTGGCATGGCCAAGGATGAAGAGGCCGCCGGGTGCGAGCAGCTTTGGCAGGTCGGGATCATCAAGCAGCCGCTGCGCGAAGGACTCGGAACGCTTGCCGACGTTTTTCTCCCCGTAAGGCGGGTCAGCAAGGATGAGGTCAAACGCCGCGCCCGCCGCCACGAGCTGCGGCATTGCCACAAACACATCCTGCACCCGCACGTGAAACTTTTCCCGGGGCAGCCCGGCATCGGTGACATTCTGCTCGATGAACCGCGCATGTCGTGGGGACAGCTCAACACATACAGCGTCCGCCGCGCCCCGGCTGAGGCATTCGAGGCTCAACGCGCCGGTGCCGCCAAAGAGCTCCAGCACCCGGGCGTCGAGCACGCGTTCGCCGAGGCTGTTGAAGACCGCCTGCCGCACGAGGTCCGGCGTGGGCCGCACGTCGAGCCCTTTCGGAGCCTTGAGCAGGCGGTTTGCGGCGATGCCACCGATGATGCGCATGGCCGCAGTCTGGTGCGCCGGGCCGGCAAAGTCAGGAAAAGTTTCCCCGTTTAACGCTCCGCGATCCAAACAAGCGTGCCGACCGGCAGCAGCTCGAAGAGCGGGATGAGATCGGCATCCGCGAGGTGGATGCAGCCGTGGGACGCCGGCTGACCCAAGCTGGCTTGGTCGCCAAAACCGTGGATGTAGATGTAGCGCGCGAATGTGTCCACGTTGCCGCCGCGATTGAAGCCCGGCTCAAGGCCGTCCAGCCACAGGATGCGCGTGGTGATGGATGCCAGCGGCAGGCCATCGCGCAGGTGCCCGACGGGCTTGCGGGCCTTGAAGACCGTGCCGGCCTCCGCGCCCGCGCCGTGCTTCTCGGCGATACGGTGCAGGCCCAGCGGAGTGCAGTTGGAACCGGCCTCCTGCCCAATGCCGAACTTTGAGGTTGAGCAGACGAACTCGCGCACCAGGCGAGCCACCCGGCGGTCTCCTCGCTCTGCAAACTCAAACAACGCCGCCCTCTGCTCTGCGATGCGCACGGTGAAAACATACTGCGAAGGGGCTGCCCCGCAGCGGGTGCAGGCGAGCCGAAAGGCGGATGGAAGGCGCGGCTTCATGCCTCGCCTAAATGGGGCAGGACGGCCGCCTGAAGCTGCGCGACCAGTTCCGGCTGCATGAACTCGTAATCGTCTGGGATGTGGAGGCAGATGACCGGTTTACCGTCCAGCGCATCACCAAACTTTGTGCGCAGCCGGTGCAGGTGCTTTTTCTCCATGACGAAGATCTGATCCGCCCATCCGATGTGCCCAGCAGTCACCCGCACCCGCGCCCCGGCCTCGGTGCCGGCAGACCGTGCCCGACAGCCGTAATTGCCGTCAAACAGCCGCTCAGCGGTCGGGCTGCGCCAACGGTTGCGGCTGCATAGGAATAGGAGCTTGGTTGCACTGGCCACGGCGTGAAAATGTGCCCGCCGGCCGACCCCGGCAAACTAAAAGCCACCCGCATCCGCAAGGCTAGGATCCAGGAATGACTGGCCGAACGGACCTATTCTCGGAGTTGACATTGGTATACATGCTGCTCTACGGTCCGGTTGCGCGCGGTCACAGAAGGCAACTTGTGGACACGTCAGCAATAATAACTAACCCGCCTTCTGTTTTGTCCACACCGTGCCAGTATCGAAAGGCAAACAATGAAAGTTCAACAGTCCCGCAAGAGCGGTTTCACGCTCGTGGAAATCATGATCGTGGTGGCCATCATCGGCCTCCTCGCCGCCATCGCCATCCCGAACTTCGTGAAGGCGCGCGCCACGGCCCAGAAGAACTCCTGCATCGCCAACCTCAAGCAGATTGACGGCGCCGTGCAGCAGTGGGCCTTGGAAAACAAGAAGACCTCCACCGACGCGGTGACCACCACCGATGCGGCCAGCTACCTGAAGGGCTCGCTCCTCCCGGTCTGCCCGTCCGGCGGTTCCTACACCACCAGCACGGTGGCCGCCTCTCCGGCCTGCTCCAAGTCGGCGGACGGCCACACCCTGTAATCAGGGCAGTTCTCGTGAAGGCTTGGAGCAGAAATGCTCCAAGCCTTTTTTTCTAACTTCATGAACCTCGTGGCGCGGCTTGATCCGCCAAACAATTATGCATTCCAAACGGGGATTCACACTGGTCGAGATCATGATCGTCATCGCGATCATTGGTCTTCTCGCGGTCATCGCGGTGCCCAACTTCCTCAAAGCCCGCCTAACCGCCCAAAAGAACACGTGCGTGGCGAACCTGCGCCTCATTGACAGCACAGTGCAGCAGTGGGCGCTCGAGAACAAAAAGCAGTCCACCTCCACCTATACCCTCTCTGATGCCGCCCTGCTCTCGTATTTCAAGGGATCCACACTCCCTTACTGCCCGAGCAGCGGCACTTATTCGGGAGGAGCAACGGTGTCGGACACGCCCACCTGCAGCTTGGCTAGCAGTGGGCACACGCTGTAGAAGATTAGCGACGGCACGCGGCGGTCACTGAGGTGGCCGCCGCGACCGTCAGCGTGGCGGCAGCAGGCGACAGGCGGGAGAGCTGTTCATGGAACCAACGGTTCACCTCGACAATCTCCGGGTGGAATACCGCGACCCCGAACGTGGAGGCCAAACGAAGGTTGCGGTTCAGGGTCTGAGCCTTCGGGTTCAACCGGGGGAGGTTTTTGGCTTTTTGGGGCCCAATGGCGCGGGCAAAACCTCCACAATGAACGTGCTTCTGGGCTTTACTCCGGCCACCCGTGGCACAGCACGCATTTTTGGGGTGGACGTGCGGGAACCGATCGCCCGGCAGCGGATCGGCTACCTGCCGGAGCAGACCTACTACTACAAGTTCCTTACGGCTGAAGAGCTGCTCAGGTTTTACAGCGGTATCTTTGGCCTCGGCCGAGCGGAGGCGGAGCGGCGGATCGACGCGGTCTTGAAACTGGTGGAGCTCGATCATGCCCGCAAGAGGCCGATCAAGACCTATTCCAAGGGAATGCAGCAGCGTGCCGGTCTTGCCCAAGCGCTGATCAACAACCCCGACCTCTTGATTCTGGATGAGCCCACCAGCGGCTTGGATCCGCTGGGACGAATGAAGGTCCGCGAGATCATCCAGCGCCTGAAGGCCGAAGGCAAAACGGTCTTCTTCTCATCGCATGAGCTGGGGGAGGTCGAGACGATCTGTGACCGCGTGGCCATCCTGCATCAGGGCGTGCTGAAAGCGGAGGGACGCGTCGCTGACCTCCAGCGCGAGCACGCGGCGAATCTGGAGCAGGTTTTCCTCAAACTCGTGGGCCACTCCCCGACGGCATGAACACCATCTGGGCGCTCGCAAAGGTCGTCGTGCTGGAGATGATCCGGCGCAAGGACTTCTAT
>JACCEB011093317.1_pt1 | contig 16938 bp, 16 predicted proteins | sample 7454761 | NCBI WGS metagenome assembly JACCEB01 (sample SAMN15323454, study PRJNA562643) | freshwater metagenome | isolation source: river surface water | place: USA:Blue River Watershed | collected 2017-08-18 | reverse complement strand
GTCGTGTCATTGCTGTCTTTAAATAAAAGAGGCCAAAAGAGTGGGCGACAACTCGGGATCAACCCTGCAAATGGCGCACCACTAAATTTTTGAGAAGCGGTAATTGTCCATGAAAGAAATGACCGCCCCCAGGCACCACCGTCACAGGCAAGCTTTGCGGACGCGCCCAATCCATCACGGAAGCCAACGACACGGTGTCATCTTGCTCACCATGCACCACCAGTGTCTTGTCATGCAACTCGGGCGCGACAGGCGCCACCGTGAAACGTTGCGCCGCCGTACCCACAAACACCACTTTTTGGACCTCACGGCTCACTTGTAACTCGGCCAAGGCATGGCTGGCCACAAAGGACCCAAACGAAAAACCAGCAATCGCCAGCGGGCCATGCGGCGCGACTTGCGCCACCACGCGCAAGAAATCTTGCGCCTCTCCCGCGCCAGCGTCATGGGAACCGGCCGAAGCACCGACACCACGAAAATTAAAACGCACCACGGTCCAGTCGCATTGCACCAATGCACGGGCCAATGTTTGCACCACTTTGTTGTCCATCGTGCCGCCAAACAAAGGGTGCGGATGCGCCACGATGGCCACACCACGTGAAGCACCCTCCGGCGCGTCGCGCAAAGCTTCAATCGCGCCGACTTGGCCTTGCAAAGTGATTTTTTGGGTTTGAGAATTCATACCCGACTCAACGCCCAACACCTGGAGGCACAACCAAGCGCTCCACCACCCGGCCGTTTTTGAGGTGCTGCTCCACGATGTCGTTCACATCCGCCTTGTCCATCACGGTGTACCAAACGCCCTCGGGGTAAACCACCGCCACAGGACCGCCAGCACAGCGGTCTAGACAGCCGGCCTTGTTCACACGCACGCCACCCGCGCCAGCCAAGCCAGCCGCTTTGACTTGGGCCTTGCAATGCTCAAAGGCGTCTTGCGCGCCGAGGTTGGCGCAGCAATCTTGACCGTTGTCTCGCTGGTTAAGACAGAAAAAAATATGGTGTTTGTAGTAAGAAGTTTGGGGCATGGGCTCATTCTAAATTTTGAAAACTCAAGGCTGCGTTGAGCGCTCTCGCGTCAACCGCAACAACGCCAAGACCATGACCACGTAAGGCCACAACCAACCCAACCATTGCACCAAGCCATGAAACCGCACAAAACGTCCCTGTTCCCATGTCTGCAATGTTTGCGCGAAATACGCACTTTCTGGCGATTGGTTGAGGACACTTTGTTGCACCAACACGGCCAAGAGCAAAAAAGCCCAAGCGGTGCGTGCAGATGCGACGGAGAAAAGAAGGGCTGCGACAAAACCAAAACTCAAACCCAACACAACGGGCGACCCCAACCATGTCCACGCATGGGCAGGGCCGTAGCTCAATGCCGCAGAAAGCGCAGACATGCCAAGCGCCAATGACGCCACCCACAACAAATACAAGATGCGCTGCGGCGTCTGACGGATCACCGCAAAACCCAACAAACAAGGCACCAGCAAGCCCAACATCACACACAACAATTCGGCACCTGGCAGCAGAGGCTCGAGCTCGAAAGAACGCAAAGGAATCCAGTCTTCAAACGGCGTGGCCTCAAAGGTGCTGGTCAGCGCACCCTCCACCCGCTCCCACACTTGCCCCAAACCCAAAGGCACCGCCACAGGAAACAGCAAAGCTGCAGGCCAAACGGCCATGAGTACCAAAGCCATGTAGGCATCTCGCACAAACCAACGCGCTCTAAATTGGCTCCATCGATTCAATAAGCCCAAATGCTCCAGCGCATTGGCCATCACGGCCCCCAAAAAAGCCCCCAAGGTATTCAAGATGAAGTCTGGCAACGATGGCACCCGTGCGGGCAAGTAGCTCTGTAGCCCCTCCATCGTCAACGACAGCAAGGCGGCGGCCAGTGTGGACCCCACAATCACGCGCCCCTGCCAACCCATGCGCATGGCACTGAGGGTCAAAAAGAACCCCAGCGGGGCATAACCCAACACGTTGGAGGCAACATCAAAACCTAGCCAGTACCGAGGCCAAGGGGCGGCCAAAAACGTCCAAGGACCGATGTCTTGGTTACGCCACTGATCAAAAGGGTAAAGACTGGCGTAGACAATCAACGCCACGCACAGTTGCGACAGAGGCCACGCAGAGGTTTTGCGCATCGCCTACTCGCCTGCTCAAAAGGGTTTAACCACCACCAAGATCACAGCCACGGTCAACAAGACCACCGGGACCTCATTGAACCAACGAAACCAAACATGGCTGCGTGTGTTGGTGCGTGCTTCAAACTTGCGCAAGAGCACGCCACAGCCATGGTGATAGCCCAGCGCCAACAGCACAACCGTCAACTTGGCATGCATCCAACCATTGCCTGGCCCCATCCCGATACCCACCCCCAGCCAAAGCCATAAACCTAGGGCTACTGCAGGCACCATCAGCAGCGTGGTGAAACGCATCAACTTGCGCGCCATCAGCAGCAAGCGCGCCTCTTCCGCGACCGAGTCGGGTGTCACCATGGCCAAATTCACAAAGATGCGTGGCAAGTAAAACAGGCCCGCAAACCAGCTGGCAACGAAGATGATGTGAAAAGATTTAATCCAAAGCATTGAGCCAGTTTAGCCGCGCTCAAAAAAAGCCCGACACGAGGTCGGGCCAAGTTGCCTTGTTGCTGTGACACAAAAGGCCTCGCTTAGGGAGGAAAAGCGAGGAGCAGCAAACTGCCCGAAAGCAATCTAACAAACACGCGGAACGTCTTCAAGGGGACAAACACGTCAACACGCACCTTGGTGACACGCAACAAACAGGCACAATTTCACACATGCAACACCCATTCGCCTCTTACCCTGCCAACCGCCCTCGCCGCTTGCGCCGCGATGACTTCACCCGCCGCTTGGTACGCGAGCATGCCCTGAGCGTGAACGACCTCATCTACCCCGTGTTCGTCCTCGAAGGCGCCCAGCGCCGCGAAGCCGTGGCCTCCATGCCGGGTGTCGAACGCCTGAGCTTGGACTTGCTCCTGCCCGTGGCTGAGCAATGCGTCGCGTTGGGCATTCCCGTCATGGCCTTGTTCCCCGTCATCAGCAGCCACCTCAAAACCCCGGACGGCATCGAAGCCACCAACCCTGAGGGACTGGTGCCGCACGTGGTGCGTGAACTGAAAAAACGTTTCCCCGAACTGGGCGTGATGACCGATGTGGCCCTCGACCCTTTCACCAGCCACGGCCAAGACGGTTTGCTCGATGAGACCGGCTACATCCTGAACGACGAAACCACCCAGGTGCTGGTCCAACAAGCCCTCACCCAAGCCGACGCGGGCGTGGACATCGTCGCGCCCAGCGACATGATGGATGGTCGCATCGGCGCAATTCGACAAGCCCTCGAAAACAGAGGCCACATCCACACCCGCATCATGGCTTACAGCGCCAAGTACGCCAGTGCGTTTTACGGTCCGTTCCGTGATGCGGTGGGCTCCGCGGCCAACCTTGGCAAAAGCGACAAGAAGGTCTACCAAATGGATCCTGGCAACACCGACGAGGCCTTGCGCGAAGTCGCGCTGGACATTGCCGAAGGCGCAGACATGGTGATGGTCAAACCCGGCATGCCTTACCTGGACGTGGTGCGCCGCGTGAAAGACGAGTTCAAGGTGCCCACCTTCGCCTACCAAGTCAGCGGCGAATACGCCATGCTCAAAGCCGCCGCGCAAAACGGCTGGCTTGACCACGACGCGGTAATGATGGAGAGTTTGCTCGCTTTCAAACGCGCAGGCGCCGACGGCGTGCTGACCTACTTTGCCATCGACGCAGCGAAGAAACTACGCGCGTGAACTCACTGCAAATGTTGTGCAAAAAAAGCCAGCGTGCGCTCTAGCGCCAACTTGGCTGAGGCGGCTTGGTAAGCCCCTCGGTGGTCACAGTTGAACCCATGGTCTGCGGGGTAGAGGTGAACCTCAACCCCAGGTTGCGCATGTTTGAATTTCTCAACCGTATCTAGGGGAATCCAATGGTCTTGCTCGGCGTAGTGCGCCAGCACGGGGCATTGGGCATGACGGGCCATTTCTTCGTCGGTGGTGGAACCGCCGCCGTAATACGGCACGGCCGCACTTAAGCCTTGCACCAAACAAGCTGCACGCCAAGTCAACAAGCCGCCCCAGCAGTAACCCACAATGCCCACTTTGCCGCCACTCGTTTTTGCAGCGTAGTTCACTGCCGCTTGAATATCAGCCAACACGCCTGGCGCGGGCAAGGCTTCAACCGCCGCCTTCAACGCTATGCCTGCTTGCATGTCATCGGGGGTATAGCCGAGTTCAACGGCCTGCTTGACGCGATGGAATGTGGCGGGGGCTACCGCCAAATAACCTTGTGCAGCATAGCCATCTGCCACTTCGCGGATGTGTGCATTGACACCAAAAATCTCTTGCAGCACCACGACGGCACCTTTGGCTGGGCCCTTGGGTTGCGCCACATAGGCAGGAAATTCAAAGCCATCGGCAGCGTGGAGTCGAACAGTCATGGTCGGTCTTTCTTGAAATGTTGAACGCAAAGCTATCAATTAGGTTACTCGGTTTACAAAGGCTTCGGTGTATCGTGCTTGACACCTGATTCCATTTCACGCGGAGGAGAACCTCTTGAAACCCGTGCTCTTAATCACTGGCGCCAGCCGAGGCATTGGCGCCGCCACAGCGCTGCTTGCTGCACAACAAGGTTGGTCTGTGGCTGTCAACTATGCGCACAATGCGACCGCGGCGCATGCCGTCGTGACGCAAATACAAAATCTCGGTGGCACCGCGCTTGCCATTCAAGCCGATGTCGGGGATGAAGCGCAAATTTTGCGCATGTTTGCCGAGGTCGATGCCAAACTGGGACGCCTGTCAGGCCTGGTCAACAACGCCGGCGTGGTCGACGTCACCGCCAAAGTACAAGACATGTCATGGGCACGTTGGGAAAGGATGATGCGCATCAATGTGCTAGGAGCCTTTGCCTGCGCCCGTGAAGCCATACGTCGCATGAGCACCGCCCAAGGCGGGACGGGCGGCAGCATCGTCAATATATCCAGCGCAGCTGCGCGTCTAGGCGCACCCAATCAATACGTGGACTACGCAGCATCCAAAGGCGCCATTGACAGCATGACGCTGGGCCTGGCCAAGGAGGTCGCAGCCGAGGGCATTCGCGTCAATGCAGTTCGTCCGGGTTTGATAGACACCGACATCCACGCCTCGGGCGGTCTGCCCAACCGCGTCCGCGACTTACAGCATTTGGTGCCCATGCAACGCGGCGGCACGGCCGACGAAGTCGCCCAAGCCATTGTGTGGCTGCTGAGCGATGCGTCCAGCTACACCACCATGAGCTTCATTGAAACCTCCGGCGGACGCTAGCCCCTAGGCCGCAAAGCCCGCCGCCAGTGCTTCACGCCAATAGGTTACAAACGCAGCCACCGCGCGCGGCACATGCGGTGAATAAGGACGAATCGCGTAGAGCTGTTCGGCAAAAGCACCCACCAGCCGCCAGTCGGGCAACACCCGAACCAACTTGCCTTGCTGCAAGGCCGCCTGCGCGCTGAAATCGGGCAACAAGGCAATTCCCAACCCCGTCAATGCCGCCTCGCGCAACGCCTCGCTGTTGTTTGCGGCCAATTGGCCTGTCACAGGCACCGTGATGCGCTGTTCTTTGGACTTGGATCGCACATGCGCCAGTGTCCACGTTGGCGTGTCTTGCGCGCGCAGGTAGTGCAGACAGTTGTGCCCCTGCAAATCCGTCGGTGTTTGGGGCGTGCCTGCACGACGCAAATAAGTTTTACTGGCCACCAGCACCGACTGCGTGTTGCACAGCGTCCATGCCACATGTGTGTCTGGCGGGCGCGCGGTGTGACGAATGGCGATGTCAAAGCCTTCGGTCGTCAAACTGCTGAGACGGTCCGACATGTCCAACTCCAAGCGCACATCCGGATACGCACGCAAGAAGTCCGTCAAGCGCGGCGCCAACTGTTGGCGCGCAAAAGCAACGGGCGCAGTCACCCTTAACAAGCCACTGGGCACATCCGCCAAATCCCGCACCTGCGCAAAGCTTTGCTCAATCTGCACAAACGAGGCACGGGTGTCGTCCACCAAACGCTGCCCCGCTTCTGTCAGGCGCACGCTGCGTGTCGTGCGCTGCACCAAAGGCACGCGCGCTGCACGCTCCAACTCGGCAATGCGCTGGCTCATCGCGGCCTTGCTCACCCCCAAACGAAGGGCCGCAGCGGTGTAACTGCCTTGTTGCGCCAACACACTCAACCAATACAGGTGATGCCAGAGTTCACTGATTTTTTGATCATTCATGGTTTGATTGTTCACTATTTTGAACAATTAATTCAAGCTTTCGCACTTGTTAGATGACGACCCCCTCCCTACACTGCGTCATCTTTGATTCACCACGAGACACACCATGACCCAAGTTGCACACATCGCGCATTACATCAACGGCGCAGTCGCCAATGGCACCAGCACCCGCCACCAATCCGTTTACAACCCCGCCACAGGCGCCATCACAGGCCAGGTGAATTTGGCCAATGGGGCTGATGTCAACACCGCCGTGGCTGCGGCCCAAACAGCGTTCCCCGCTTGGGCCGACACGCCCCCTCTGCGTCGTGCCCGCGTGATGTTCAAGTTTTTAGAGTTGCTCAACTTGCACAAAGACAAGCTGGCGCACATGATCACTGCCGAACACGGCAAAGTGTTCACCGACGCACAGGGCGAGGTCAGTCGCGGTATCGACATCGTCGAATTTGCCACAGGCATTCCTCAGCTGCTCAAGGGTGACTTCACCGAACAAGTGTCGACCGGTATCGACAACTGGACCATGCGCCAACCCTTGGGCGTGGTGGCGGGTATCACCCCGTTCAACTTCCCCGTCATGGTGCCGGCTTGGATGTTCCCTGTGGCCATTGCCGCTGGCAACACCTTTGTGCTAAAGCCCAGCCCCATCGACCCTTCGCCGTCTTTGTTCATCGCTGAGTTACTCAAGCAAGCGGGCTTGCCCGATGGCGTGTTCAACGTGGTGCAGGGCGACAAAGAAGCCGTCGATGCACTGCTGGTGCATCCCGATGTCAAGGCTGTGAGCTTTGTTGGCTCCACCCCGATCGCCAACTACATCTACGAAACCGGCGCACACCACGGCAAACGCGTGCAAGCCTTGGGCGGCGCGAAGAACCACATGGTGGTCATGCCCGATGCCGACATCGACCAAGCCGTCGACGCTTTGATTGGTGCCGCTTATGGCTCTGCGGGTGAGCGCTGCATGGCGATCAGCGTGGCCGTGTTGGTGGGCGATGTGGCCGAGCGTCTGATGCCCAAACTGATTGAACGCACCAAAGCTTTGAAGGTGCTCAACGGCGAGAACTTGGCCGCCGAAATGGGCCCCATCGTCACTGACATCGCCCACAAGCGCATCACGGGCTACATCGAACAAGGTGTCAAAGAAGGCGCGCAACTGTTGGTCGACGGTCGCAATTTTGAAGGCGCATCGGCTGGCGAGGGTTGCAACAACGGTTTCTGGATGGGCGGCACACTGTTCGACCACGTCACGCCTGACATGCGCATCTACAAAGAAGAAATTTTTGGCCCCGTCCTGAGCTGCTTGCGTGTGGCCGATTTGGCACAAGCCGTCGAACTGATCAACGCCCACGAGTTCGGCAATGGTGTGAGCTGCTTCACGCGCGATGGCAATGTAGCCCGCGAGTTTGCGCGCCATATTCAAGTGGGCATGGTCGGCATCAACGTGCCCATCCCCGTCCCCATGGCTTGGCATGGTTTTGGCGGTTGGAAAAAAAGCTTGTTCGGCGATATGCACGCTTACGGCGAAGAAGGCGTTCGTTTTTACACAAAGCAAAAGAGTGTCATGCAGCGCTGGCCTGAGAGCATTGGCAAAGGCGCAGAGTTCGTCATGCCCACATCAAAATAAGCCACTGCAGCGCGCGTCAAGCACGCGCTACCATGCATGCACGCAACAACAAAGACGTGAGACATGGGCATGAGCGATTCGCAGTTTGACTTCATCATCGTAGGCGCCGGCACAGCCGGCTGCCTGCTGGCCAATCGCTTGAGCGCGGATGCGCGCAAGCGCGTGTTGCTCATTGAAGCGGGTCGCAAAGACGATTACCACTGGGTGCATATTCCTGTCGGTTACCTGTATTGCATAGGCAACCCACGCACCGATTGGCTCTACAACACAGCCCCTGATGTCGGCTTGAATGGACGCAGCCTGCGCTACCCACGTGGCAAGGTCTTAGGCGGCTGCTCGAGCATCAACGGCATGATCTACATGCGCGGTCAGGCCCGCGATTACGACCAGTGGGCAGAGATCACGGGGGACGCGCGCTGGCGCTGGGACAACGCGTTGCCTTACTTCAAACTGCACGAAGACCACCACGGTGGCGCCAACGCCCTGCACGGCGCCAAAAGCGAGCGCAGCGAGGTGCTGCTGGCAGACAACACGGTGTACGGCCAAACCTTGCGACACCACATCGCAGGCGGTGAGTGGCGGGTAGAGAAACAGCGCCTGCGCTGGGACGTGTTGGACGCCTTTGCGCAAGCCGCTGTGCAAGCCGGCATTCCCGCAACAGACGACTTCAACCGTGGCGACAACGAAGGCGTGGGCTACTTTGAAGTCAACCAAAAAAGCGGTTGGCGCTGGAACACCGCCAAAGCCTTCATCCGTCCCACCTGCTATGCGCGCCCGAACTTCGAACTGTGGTCCTCCGCGCAAGTCGCCAAATTGGTGATGGGCACCGACGCCGATGGTGCACAACGCTGCACCGGCGTTGAGGTCTGGACCGGCCATGGGTATGTGACCGTCACCGCCAAACACGCGGTGGTGCTGAGCGCGGGCGCCATTGGCACACCGCAAATTTTGCAGCTCTCTGGACTTGGCCCAGCCGACTTGCTCAAGCAACACGGGATTGAACCTGTGATTGATCTGCCCGGCGTTGGCGCCAACCTGCAAGACCATTTGCAAATCCGCTCGGTGTTCAAAGTGCAAGGTGTAGACACACTCAACACCTTGACCAACAGTTGGTGGGGCAAAGCCAAAATTGGCTTGGAATACGCCTTCAAGCGTAGCGGCCCCATGAGCATGGCCCCTTCACAACTCGGCGCTTTTACCCGCAGCAGCCCCGACCGACCCTACCCCAACATCGAGTACCACGTGCAGCCGCTGAGCTTGGATGCCTTTGGCGAACCGCTGCACAACTTTCCCGCCTTCACCGCCAGTGTGTGCAACTTGAATCCCACCAGTCGCGGCTCGGTCCAGATCACCAGCGCCAACTTTGCAGACGCACCTCGCATTGCACCCAACTACCTGAGTACCGAGGAAGACCGAAAGGTTGCAGCAGATTCGCTGCGTGTGACGCGCCGCATTGCGGCACAACCCGCATTGGCCAAGTACAACCCGGTGGAATACAAACCCGGCACCCAGTACCAAAGTGACGAAGACTTGGCCCGACTGGCAGGTGACATTGCCACCACCATCTTCCACCCCGTCGGCACCGCCCGCATGGGCCATGTTGATGACCCCCTCGCGGTGGTGGACCCCGAGCTGCGCGTGCGTGATGGCCGCGGTGGTGTGGTGCGCGGCCTGCGTGTGGTCGACGCCAGCGTGATGCCCACCATCACCAGTGGCAATACCAACAGCCCCACGTTGATGCTGGCCGAAAAAGCAGCGCAATGGCTCGCGCACGCGGCAGAACACAATTAAAAAGCGCCGCTTTTCGGGGTTTATGCCCAAGGGAATATCCTAGGAAAAAGGCTGTGCTACCGCACGTAAAGTACCAGCACTCAAAGCGATGCATGCATCGCTGATACGAGGGTCTGAGGAGACATATAAAAAAAGAAAAGGCACCGGGTCACCCTGGTGCCTTTTACTTTTTGTCAGGGGCTTATTTCAGCCCACAATCCCGCCATGGAAATTTTCTTCACCACGATTGCCTCTGCCTTTGCAGGCTTTGTCGATTCCATCGTGGGAGGGGGTGGGTTGATCTTTCTGCCCGCGCTGTTCGCGGCCTATCCTGCGGCAGCCCCAGCCACCTTGTTTGGCACCAACAAAAGTGCGTCGGTATGGGGAACGGCATTCGCTACCTGGCAATACAGCCGGCGCGTTCAAATGAACTGGTCAATCATGTGGCCGGCCGCCGCGCTGGCCATGCTCGGTTCGTTCAGTGGCGCATGGTTGGTGACGTTGATCTCACCCGAGTTTTTACGTCGGCTTTTGCCTTTGGTGCTTTTTGCCGTCTTGGTCTACACCCTGATTCGCAAAGACATGGGGCGGCATCACGCACCGCGGTTTGAGGGACGCCTCGAGCTATTTGCGGTCTGCACAGTTGGTTTGAGCATTGGTTTTTATGATGGCTTTTTTGGCCCAGGCACGGGCAGCTTCTTTGTATTTTTGCTGGTGCGCTGGCTCGGCTACGACTTCTTGAATGCGTCTGTGGCCGCCAAGCTGCTCAACCTGTCCAGCAATGCCGCCGCCTTGGTGCTGTTCACCCTGAAAGGACATGTGTGGTGGCACTTGGCCCTGCCCTTGGCCATGGCCAATGTGGCTGGCAGCTTGCTCGGCACGCGCATGGCCTTGCAACACGGGGCTGGTTTTGTACGCGGTATGTTTATCGTCGTGGTAGGTGCACTGATTTGCAAAACCAGCTACGACGCGTTCTTGCGCTGAACGACACGGCGTATCAATTCATCGTGCGCTGCTCGCGGCAGATTTTTGAGGGGCAGGGCTGACGACGGGGACTGACTTTGCCGCAGCAGGGGCAGCCAACAAGGGATCTTCGGCGGCTAACTCTGCGGCCTTCGGTGGCCATGGCACGCTGGCCACAGCACGGGGCTTACCAATGGGGCGCGTGGCCTGACCTTTTTGTACGGCCTCAATGTCTTCTTGTGACGGATACTGACCCATGATCACAAAGTCAAACACACGACGCGCAATGGGTGCCGCATTTTGCGCGCCAAACCCTGCGTTTTCCACCACCATGGCCAAAGCAACTTTGGGCTCATCGGCAGGGGCAAAGGCCACAAACAACGCGTGATCGCGCATGCGCTCGTCAATTGCGGCTGCGTTGTACTTTTCGTTTTGCTTGACAGTAAAGACCTGCGCCGTCCCGGTTTTACCTGCACTCACATACGGGGCGCCAATAAAACTGGTGGCTGACGTTCCCTCAATGTTGACCCCAATCATGGCCTTCTTGATGATCTCCAAATTCTCTGGCGCAAGGGGCAATTGACCAATGGGTTCTTTGGCCACCAGCGTCGATGCTTTGGTTTCGATATCGAGGACCTCGCGCACCAAATGCGGCTTCATCTTCAGACCGTTGTTGGCCACCGTGCCCATGGCGTGGGCAATTTGCAGCATGGTGAAGTTGTTGTAGCCCTGCCCAATGCCCAGGGAAATTGTTTCGCCCGAGTACCAGCGTTGCTGCTCGGGTTTTTTATAGGTCGTGCGCTTCCACTCGGTCGAAGGCAGCACACCCCGCGACTCGCCCAAAATGTCGATGCCCGTGATTTGTCCAAAACCCAAAGGCTTCATTTGGTCGTGCATCAGGTCCACGCCCATGTCACGCGCCAACGTGTAGTAGTAGGTGTCACACGACTCCACAATGGACTTGTACATGTCCACCACACCGTGACCGCCCTCTTTGTCATCGCGAAACCGGTGGTTACCAAACATGAAAAAACCAGGGTCCGAAATAAGCGCTTTTTCTGAACGCTTGCCTGTTTGCAAGGCTGCCAACGCCATGAACGGTTTGTACGTCGAACCGGGCGGATAAGTACCGCGCAGGGCGCGGTTCAGCAACGGTTTGTCGATCGACTCATTCAGGGCCTGCCAGTTTTCAGTGTCGATGCCGTCCACAAACAAGTTCGGATCAAACGTGGGCTTGCTCACAAACGCCAACACTTCACCCGTCTTGGGATCCAGTGCGACCAGGGCGCCGCGACGTTTGCCGTACAAGTCTTCCACCAGTTTTTGCAGCTTGATGTCGATCGACAAGATCACGCTGTTGCCGGGCACCGATTGGCTGCTGTTGAGTCGGCGCACGGCACGTCCGCCCGCAGAGGTTTCCATTTCTTGCACGCCGGTGATGCCATGCAACTGCTTCTCGTAACTTTGCTCCACGCCCAGCTTGCCGATGTAATCCGTACCTCGGTAATTGCCGGCATCTTCAGACTCTTCGATCTTGCCTTTTTCCGTTGGGTTGATACGACCGATGTAGCCGATCACATGACTGGCCAATTGGTTATAGGGATAGTTACGAAACAATCGGGCGCGAATTTCGACGCCCGGAAAACGAAAGCGTTGCGCCGCAAATCGCGCCACCTCTTCGTCGGTCAATCGGTTGCGAATCGGCACCGATTCAAAACTCTTGGATTCACTCAGTTGTTTTTTGAAACGTCGTTTGTCACGCGCCTGAATGTCAATCACGCCGGAGAGTTGATCAATGACTTCTTCGAGCGGCGCCACCACTTTGGACGCCGTAATTTCTAACGTGTAGGCCGAGTAATTGGTGGCCAACACAATGCCGTTGCGGTCCATGATGACGCCGCGGTTGGGCACGATCGGCACAATGGCCGTGCGGTTACTTTCTGCTTGCGCATTGAGTTCGTCATAGCGCACCACTTGCAAATAAAACAGACGCATGGCCAAGAGGCCAAACAACATCAAAATTGCGCCCGTCACCACCACCGTGCGCGACCTGAACCGTCGCAGGTCGGACTCGATGTCGCGAATCACACTCATAGGGGTCGATTCGCGTCAGGGTTAGGTGCGCGACGTTGTGGTGCCAACAAAAAGACACTCACCACCGGCCACAACAACGCCTCCAGCAGCGGCGCCAAAAATATGGTCCAACCGGGAAACAAAGCACCCGAAATCATGCGCACCATCAGCTCAAGTGCATGAGCTGCCACAAACATGGGCAACACCTGCATTGCTTGTGAGGGCACGGTGAACCACAACAAACGGCGATGCATCAAGATGGCCATAAAACTCAAAGCGGTGTAGGTCAAAGCATGTTGGCCCAACAGCGCCGATTGATGAACATCCGTAGCCACGCCAAAGAAAAATGCCACGCCAACACCCACCAAACGCGGTTGATGGATGCACCAAAAAACCAAAACCAGCGCCAAGAAATCGGGCATCCAAGCTGCGTTGCCCACCATGCTGATATTGGCCACCATGTTGGCAAACAAAGCGGCAATCAAGGTCATCAACACAAACAAAGGATTGGCTGGCAAGAGCAGCTGCTGGCCACGCGGCATGATCATCGACGGCCCCCTTTTTGCACAGCCATTGGCACGGGTTTTTCAATTTGAGGGCGGGGTGGCAATTGGTCACTCAAAGGCTCCAACACCATCACATGACGCGCACCTTGCACGCGACCCACAGGCTCACACAAGATGCGCGCAAACGCGGTTTCAGCGCGGCGCTCAACCTTGGTGACTTTGCCCACCAGCACGCCGGGTGGATAAATGCCATCAACACCGCTGGTGGACAACAAATCACCCACCTCGATGTCCGCGTTGGTCGCCATGAAGCGCAACTCCAACAAAGGCGCGCCGCCTGATTCGCCATACGCCACGCCACGTGCACCCGTACGGGTGTTCAACACAGGAATGGAGTGTTCACGATCCGTCACCAAGGTCACTTCACTGACCAAGGGCAAAACATGCGTCACTTGTCCCAAGATGCCGTGTTCGTCCATCACCGGCGAACTCGGCTTGATGCCGTTGATCAAGCCTTTGTCGATGATGAGTTTGCGGGTGAACGGGTCGGCCGCGTCGTACAACACCTCGGCCGCCACACCTTTGGTTTCTAAGCGTTTGCTCAAGTTGAGCAGTTCGCGCAGTTGTTTGTTCTCGAGCACCAATTGCTCGACTTGACCAGAACGGCGCGCTTGCACCAGCAACTGCTGACGCGCATCTCGCTCAGAAGCTTGTGCGATTTCACGCGCCTGCATGTAATCACTCGAATACTCAGCCAAAACTTGCGGGCGCATAGCCAGCCATTGGACCGGATAAAGCACCACTGACAAACTGGCGCGCAAAGGCTGGGTCACCCCAAAACGCACGTCAGCCACCATCAACAGCACCGAAACGGCACTGAAGAAAAGTAATTTGGAAACGGCGGACGGGCCTTGCTTGAAGAAGGCCGGTGGGGAACTGTCGAGGGTGCCCAGTGGCACTTAATTATTCGCTCGTAAAGATGGAGCCCAAACGCTCCATGCGCTCGAGGGCCAAGCCGCAACCACGCACCACGCAGGTCAGCGGATCTTCGGCCACCAAGACGGGCAGGCCCGTTTCTTCAGCCAACAAGCGGTCGAGGTCACGCAACAAGGCGCCACCACCGGTGAGCATCATGCCGCGCTCGGCAATGTCGGCGCCCAGTTCGGGCGGTGTTTGCTCCAGCGCGTTTTTCACAGCGGAGACGATGTTGTTCAGCGGATCGGTCAAGGCTTCCAAAATTTCGTTCGACGAAATCGTGAACGAGCGTGGCACGCCTTCTGAAAGGTTGCGACCTTTGACTTCCATTTCCTTGACTTCTGAGCCGGGGAATGCTGAACCGATTTCTTTCTTGATGGCTTCAGCCGTTGGCTCACCAATCAACATGCCGTAGTTGCGACGGATGTAGTTGATGATGGCTTCGTCGAACTTGTCGCCGCCGACGCGCACGCTGCCTTTGTAGACCATGCCGCCCAAGCTGATGACGCCGACTTCGGTGGTACCACCACCAATGTCCACCACCATCGAACCCGACGCTTCCGATACCGGCAAACCTGCACCAATGGCCGCGGCCATCGGTTCTTCAATCAAATACACCTCCGAGGCGCCAGCGCCCAAAGCGGACTCGCGAATCGCGCGACGTTCCACCTGGGTCGAGCCACAAGGCACGCAAATGATGATGCGGGGGCTGGGCTTCAACACCGAGCGAGGGTGCACCATCTTGATGAACTGCTTGAGCATTTGCTCAGTCACCGTGAAGTCGGCGATCACGCCGTCTTTCATCGGGCGAATGGCTTCGATGTTGCCGGGCACTTTGCCCAACATGGCCTTGGCTTCGTGGCCCACCGCTTGAATGGTTTTCTTGCCTTGAGGGCCGCCTTCGTGGCGAATAGAAACAACTGAAGGCTCGTCCAACACGATGCCTTTGTCGCGTACATAAATCAGGGTGTTGGCGGTACCTAAGTCAATCGCCAAATCGGTGGAGAAATACCGACGAAAAGATCCAAACATGTCTGTCCTCAAAGCTTGCCCGCGGGCGCGGACACAAAGGCGAGATAATACCGCATCGCCCGCAAATCGCGGGTTTTCCCCCTCATAAAAGTATGTCCCTCAACGACCAAGACATCCGCCGCATTGCCAACCTGGCTCGGCTTGAACTGCAGCCTGACGAACAGGCCCGCATGTTGCACAAAATCAATGACTTTTTCGACATCGTCGAACAAATCCGCGCCGTGGACACCACGGGCGTGGTACCGATGGCTCACCCCGTAGACGCCATGCCAGGCACCCATATCGAATTGCGCCTGCGCCCCGATGTGGCCAGCGAGCCCAACCAACGCGAGGCCAACCAACAAAGCGCCCCTGCGGTGGAGCGTGGCTTGTTTTTGGTTCCCAAAGTGATTGAGTAAGGCCACCCCCATGACCCAATTGCACAACATGACCGTGGCCCAACTGGCCCACACCCTCCAAACCAAGCAAGCAAGCGCTGTTGAAGTGGCCACCGCCTTTTTGGCGCGCACCGGCGGCAACCCGCACAACGCGTTTTTGGACATCAACAGCGAAGTGACGCTGGCCCAAGCCCAAGCCAGCGATGCCCGCATTGCCGCAGGCACAGCCGGCGCGCTCGAAGGCGTGCCGATTGCGCACAAAGACGTGTTCGTCACCCGCGACTTCGCCACCACCGCGGGCTCCAAAATTTTGAGCGGCTACCGTTCCCCGTTTGATGCCACCGTGGTGCGTAACCTCGCCGCCCAAGGCATGGTGACCTTGGGCAAGGTCAATTGCGACGAGTTCGCGATGGGCTCAGCCAATGAAAACTCTGCCTACGGCGCCGTAACCAACCCTTGGGACACCTCCCGCGTGCCCGGCGGCTCATCGGGCGGCAGCGCTGCGGCTGTCGCCGCACACTTAGCACCCGCTGCCACGGGCACCGACACCGGCGGCTCGATTCGCCAACCCGCCAGCTTTTGTGGCATCACCGGCATCAAGCCCACGTATGGCCGCGCCTCTCGCTACGGCATGATTGCCTACGCGTCTAGCCTCGACCAAGCGGGTCCGATGGCTCGTACGGCCGAAGACTGCGCGTTGTTGCTGTCGGCCATGTGCAGCGCAGACCTCGACCGCGACGCCACGTCGCTCGATGTGCCCACCGAAAACTTTTCGACCCAATTGGGCGACAGCCTGCAAGGTCTGCGCGTTGGCATTCCCAAAGAATTTTTTGGCGAAGGCCTTACATCTGATGTGCGCACGGCGATTGACGCGGCGCTCAAAACACTCGAGGCCCAAGGCGCCAAGCTCGTCCCCATCACGTTGCCCCGCACCGAGTTGGCCATTCCTGTTTACTACATCATTGCCCCCGCCGAAGCCAGCTCGAACCTGAGCCGCTTTGATGGCGTGAAGTTTGGCCACCGTGCCAAGGACTACACCGACCTCGTCGACATGTACAAAAAGACCCGCGCCGAAGGTTTTGGCGAAGAGGTCAAACGCCGCATCATGACGGGCGCCTATGTGCTCAGCCACGGCTACTACGACGCGTATTACCTGCAAGCGCAAAAAATTCGCCGCATGATCGCCGATGATTTCCAGCGCGCTTTCGCAGACTGCGATGTGATTGCAGGTCCAGTCGCGCCCTCCGTCGCATGGAAACTGGGCAACAACGCCAGCGATCCTCTGGCCGATTATTTGGCCGACATCTTCACCCTGCCCGCCTC
>JACCEB011852051.1_pt1 | contig 16939 bp, 11 predicted proteins | sample 7454761 | NCBI WGS metagenome assembly JACCEB01 (sample SAMN15323454, study PRJNA562643) | freshwater metagenome | isolation source: river surface water | place: USA:Blue River Watershed | collected 2017-08-18 | reverse complement strand
TGCACATTAATAGATGCATTAATACTTGCAATAATCAATAAATCTCAGTTGTATGTTGTTAAAAATGCATGGGATAAAATTGATTCTTTTGATGATTGGCAATATGATGAGTTTATAGTTGATTGGACTAATGAATAAAAAAAGCCCCCCTTTCGGGAGGCTTTTTTATTTCTGAAGCTAGATTATTGAACCCAGCAGAAGAAGTCGAAGTCAACAGTGAGAACACCTGTGGAAACTGTGAAGTTTGAGGAGTTAACAACTGTTTTTGATAAGTCGATAGAAGCAGGGAAAAGACTTGTCCATGCTGCTGCGATTGGGTCATAAATCTCAAGTAAGAAGGTTTGAGCTTCGTATACTGCAACACCAGGTCTTTGGAATGTAAGGTCGGATTGCCCTTTACCAAGTCCAAGGTTGAGAGATTCGTCAAGGTTACCACCTTCTGTGTTATAGTCGAAGAAGTAGTAGTCACCGTAGTTTGGTGTTCCTGGTAAGTCCTTAAGAACAACAGCGGCCTTACCTTGTCCACTGATTTTGATACCAGAAATACCAAGGAAAGGGAATTGGTAACCAGCAGCAATATTACCACCGATTGTTTGAGTAATACGAGCTTGAGTTACAGAGTCTGTAATTGCTGCATCGTTAGGCACTAAGAAGTAAGCTTCTGTAACGGAAGAGTTAACATTAAGTGTTGCTTCCATGATGAAGTATTTTCTGTTTCCAATTTGAACTCTGAAGTCATAGAAACGAGCAACTCTTGAAGGTCCGCCAGCACCATTAGGCTTAAGCTCTTCAATTTCTCTACCAGAAACTTCGAAAGGTCTTGAAGAAGTATCAGTGTTGCTGCCTGGGTCACCGTCAGATTTGAGGTTGATTGTAACACTAGCACCTTCAGGACTTACTTTATATGTGGCAGATTCGAGGACTGGAAGTGAAGCGTTGTTTGGGTCTAAAATTTCAGTAATTTTAGCATTTGCTAATGATCTTCCATCAACAGATTGTCCACCACCAACAAGGATAGGAGCGGTGATTGAAATAGATTCTTTTGTTCCACCGATGTTAAGAACACGGGACTTAGGTGAACCTTGTACGTAGTTCTTTGCGTCTACTTCCATTTCAACCTTTCTGGTTGCATTTTCAGCAACGTAAGTTACACCACTTACCCTAAGTGACTTATAAACACCGAATAGATTATTATTAAGAGGCATAATAAATCTCCCTTTACCAATTTTTCTTTATAAGATGCAAATTTTTCCTTTATTACATTTTTGTAATATTGTCTTCTTATTCTTGGAATGTAAAAAGGCCTCCTTGCTTTAATGGTTGTGCAGGACTAATCATTGCATTCCATTTAGTTTTTCTGGTTAAAATTTTAGATGTTAAAGGCAATTCTGCAATCTGAAACAAAGGAACATTATAAGTTGCAGTGATTGGACCAATGTTAAATTGCATATTTTCATTAACCATCCAACCACCATGTATATGAGTTTCTAGCTCAGCTCCAACCCTTACAAATTCAGAATATTCACCTGTCCATTTAGTTTCTTTGATACCTATGAGGGTAACCTGATCACTTCTTGTGGTTCCAGTTCCTTCATATGGTAGTAAAAACGCAGGGGTTTCAATCTCATTGTTAATTTGCAAATTGAAGTTAGAAATAGTTCTCATGGTAGATTGATATCTTGCTGCGTCACAATCACCCCATGTCAAAGACCTGCCCATAACTCTATTTTCGTTTGGTACAGCATAATCAGAATCAGATCTGACATCAATCATTCCTTCAAAAGATGCAGATACTTTTATTTGATCATCAGTAGAACAACTTATTGTTAGATTTTTCAAAACCATCTGATCTAATGTTAAGAGTGCATTATTATCAGTGCCGCCATTTTCAGCTGTCAATCCCAGATATGACAACATATGGTTTGTATCTAATCTTAGAGTGTAGGTTGGATTTTCAGCATGTTGTAAAATAACTTTCACTGCTGGATCTAAAATATTATCTTTATCAACCCTTATAGGAAAACTTAACTCTCCAGTAAATTTTTTAGCACCAATGTTTGCTACAGCTGTTCCTGGTCCGCCTTGAATATAAAGCTTGTTCATATCAATTTCTTGAGTTTGATTGATCGTACAATTATCAACTAATAGATAATTGCCATTGACCTTTACACTTCTGATTAGTAAACCAGTTGCAAATTGTACTCGTGAAAGCGATCCAGGATAGCTCATTAAGACCACCTAGAATTGTCAACTTCAAAAAAGCTCTTGAATGCTGCTTGTATAGTCCCGCTTGCTTCCCATGTATATTTATATCTACCAGCAGTTGAAGGTAAGTATTCAACATAGTAAATACCGGTTGTTCCACCTCCTGATTTCAAAAGAACGCCATCACCATATGTGTAGTTTATAGTTGACGCTCCAGAACCAGGCCCAGTGATATAAAAGTCTAAACCTGATGGATCAACATAATTTCCATTCTCATCTTTTATTTTTGCATAAATTTTGATTGTAGAGTTTGTGTATATCGGATTTTGTGGCATTTTAAATCCTCGCTAATTTATTTTTCCACTTCTAGTTGAATAGAAGATGTCATTTTCATCGACATAAATGTTGCTGCTTATTTTATATTTTTGCTTAATATAACTTTCTAAATAGTATTCTGTTTGTCTTGCGGTTAAAGCTGTTTCCTCAATAATTTCAGCTTCAATATCATATACGACATCTATGGATGATGAAATATCAAATTTAGAGTCAATATAAGAATAAATTGCTTCTGGTCTTGCTTGGTTTGAAATAATTTTTTCAGAAATTTTTGTTATGTTATCTAGAATGTTTTTTTGTTCTATAGTAACCAGAATGTTATTTACGACTGTAGTATATCCATAAATTAAACCCTTTTTTATAACTGAAGGAGGAGGAGGGCCAAGTATTATCCTTCTACCAAATGTTTCTTTTGATGATATACCAGTTGAAAGAAGAATATTAGTTAATGCACCCAACAGAGTAAATTGTGTGTTCTCTGGAGATGAAAACGATGAAATAATACCTGTAGTTAAAAATATGCCAGTGATATTTCCAAAAATGTTTGTATTTTCTAGGGTTTCGGATGAATCTATAGCTGAGGGATAAATATTATTTATCGAATAAATTACATTTGAGTCAGATAAAAATTCTGCAGAATCTATAGATGTATCTGCATTGATATAAGTATTAGAGCCAAAAGAATGAGTTCCTAAGGCTTCTAAAGACGATATTCCATTCCCAGAAAAAGAGATATAGCTTACTCCAGCTATAGTTGGAGAAGTAAAGCCTTCACCGGATTGAATAGAGTTTAGAGTAATTCCAATTGATGAATATACAGTTGGCAGTATTAACTCAGAGTCTCTCAGAAGCTTGGTAATCGAAGGAACTGAAAAAGTGGAGTTTAATCCAAAAGAGTTATTATTAAGAAAAATTTCTGAAGAAGCTATGCCTGAATTTAAAAGCAAGCTATTTACAAAGAATAATGAAGAATTTGTAGATATTCCTGCTGTTGATACAATCCCAGAAGAAACTGTTACTCTCGAATTGTGAGCTAATGTTACAGTGCCAAAAGCTTCCTCAGAAGGAATTGAGGTAGCGCCAATACTTTGATTTGAAGCTTGCGCTTTGAAGTCATCAGCGCTCATTTATTGATAGATTAAAGCTTGCCCATTTCCTCTTCGGATTGGATGCTTGGTATTGACATTTGAGTTGGAATCATGTTGCGAAGAAGTTCAATTTCTTCAGGTGACATTTGTGATAATTTATTTTCAAGCTCTTGATTTATAAGCTTTTCTCTTAAGGCATCAGCAACTTCATTAAGTTCATCTTTTGCAGTTTCAAAAGCAGCTTCTTTTTGATCTTTAAGAGTAGTGAGTTCTTCTATTGTATATGTTGAATAATCCATAATATCTCCTAAAGTTTAAAGATTCTATTTGAATCATTTGACCAAGTTAATGTAATGTCTCCACCATTTGGAGTAATTGGTAAGTTAATAGCTGTGTCAAAAAAAGCAACAAGTTGTGATGTAGCTTCTACACCAGTGTCTCTATAAATTACAAACTGAGTGACTTGTGAGCCGGTGACTGATGTAAAAGTTATATCACTTGCATCAGCCACTCCAGCTCCGGGTAGTAAAGTAGTTATTGCAGAAGAAGTAGCAACTCTTGCACCACTTGGAATACTAGTTAAATACTGATGTGTTGAAAGGTTAGCAGTATATGAGCTTGATAAAAGGACCACTTTAAAAGTATTGGAGTTCCAACTCAAGTCGCCTCTTAAAAAAGCATTTCTTCCAGTATCGTACAGTGCATTTGCCATATGTTTATATCCTTAGTAAGATATATTAATATTATTCTACTTCTTCTACATTTTCCTCTTCAGGCTCTGTTTTAACAACTTTGACTGTTTGAACAGTATCTCCATTATCAAGAGAAACAAGGGTTATTCCCATGTTCGCTCGTCCTTTTGACTTGATATCAGCAACACGATTTCGGATCATTTTGCCTTTTGAAGTTAAAGTGATGAAGTCATCATCATCTTGAACAATAGCAGCAGCAACAATCTTGCCATTTCGGTCTTTCTTAACTTGATTGATAGTCTTAAGGCCTTTAACATATCTACCTGATGTAGATCGATAGTCAGCAGTGTCAGTTCTTTTTCCAAATCCTTGCTCTGTAATGACCAGCACAGATGGATTTTCTTCTGGGCTGAATGTCATCATTGCAACAATAGAATCAGTTTCTCCAAGAATCATGGCTTTGCAGCCTTGAGAATTCTTTCCAGTTGAGCGTACTACTTCTTCATTATATCGTACTGCCATGCCGTCACCCGTTACAAACATAATGTCTTGATTGCCATTAGTTATTTGAACAAAGGCCAACTCATCATTTTCAGTTAAGGTGATTGCTTTCAAGCCACGTTTTCTTAAAGATGAATCGTAATCACGAATTTCACTTCTCTTGACTAACCCTTTTTTAGTTGTCATTATGAAGAATCCATCAGAATCAAGAGTTTTAAGAGTGATGGTTGAAGAAACCTTTTCATCTGGATTAAGATTCAGGAGATTTGCAAGGTGCATACCCTTTGATGTTCTTGTTGCCAGAGGAATTTCGTGTCCTTTTTTCTTCAAAAGATTGCCTTGGTTTGTGAAGAATAAAAAGAGATCATGAGTTGACCCTGGAAAGATATCTGCAGCTTCATCTTCTTCACGAGACTTGACACCAATAACACCTTTTCCACCACGGTTTTGGGCCTTGAAGGTGGTAGTAGGCACTCTTTTGATGTATCCGTCTTTTGTTAAAGATACGATGATATTTTCTTCTGGAATTAAATCTTCAACAGACAACGTACCTGCAGATTCAATAATTTCACAGCGTCTGTCATCACCAATCTTTTCTGCAAGTTCTAGCTGTTCTTTGGAGATCAACTTAAGCATCTTTTTATCAGAAGCAAGCTGCTCTGTAAGCCATGAACTTCTCTTGGTAAGCTTATCAAACTCATCACTCATTGCACGGGTGTCAAGCTTAGTAAGGTTTCCAAGAGTAATCTTTAAAACAGCGTCAGCTTGTTCCGGTGATACAACAAATCCGCCATCAATCAATCCTTGGAGTGCAATCTCCCTATTATCAGCTTCACGAATAAGTTTGATAACTGCATCAATCTTAGAGGTAATGCCAATGAGACCATCAAGGATATGAGTTCTTCTGTTGTTTTTTGTAAGTTCTGCATTGAATTTTCTTGTTAAAACCTCTTTGCGATGATTAACAAAAACCTCAACAAGCTTAATAACTGGAACATTTTCAACAACTTTCTTTCCATCCATAAGTACAGTGGAGTTGACTGAAAAGTTTGTTCGAAGAGTAGTATGCTTAAGAATAAGATTGAGCACGACATTAGAATTTGCATGTTTGCCAACCCAAATGCGGATATCCATTCCTTTCTTATTTGTGAGGTTCTTAAGGTTAGTAATTCCTTCAACTCTTTTAGATTCAACAAGCTCTTTGATTTCTCTGCAAAAGCCTTCTGCTGAACCACCATATGGAAGGGCAGTCACCTTAATAAATTGCTGACCATTTTTCTCTTGCTCAATAGAATAATAGCCTTCAATTTGGACTGTTCCACGACCAGAGGTCAAATAACTTCTGATTCCATCTGAACCCAGAATCTTACAAGGAACAGGAAAATCTGGTCCAGGAAGAATATTCATTATTTCATCATCTGTTATTTCTGGATTTTTGATATAGGCATCAATCAAATTAGCAACTTCACGTAAATTGTGAGGTGCCATATTTGTAGCCCAACCAACAGCAATACCAGAGCATCCATTAATGATTAAGTTTGGCAACAATGATGGGAGTACAGTTGGCTCCATTAACTCATCATTGTAGTTTGAGACGTAATCAACAACTTGGTCAGATAGTTCAGAAACCATTTGATCGCCAAACACAGAAAACTTTGCTTCTGTGTAACGCATAGCAGCTGGTTTGTCTTCTGGTGCTGGAGAACCAAAATTACCCTGAGGAGTAATTAGTGGATATCGTAATGACCAATCTTGAGCCATACGAACAAGAGTTGGGTAAACCACAGCTTCACCATGTGGATGGTAGTTACCAGATACGTCACCGCAAATCTTGGCACATTTTTTAGTCTTACCAGATGAACGAAGGCTTAAATCGTTCATTGCAACAAGAGTTCTGCGTTGGGACGGCTTCATACCGTCCCTTGCATCTGGTAGCGCACGATCTTCCATCACTGCAAAAGCATAGTTGGTAAATCTTTCATCAATCAAATCAATAAATTCTTTTTGAATGATGTAATCTTCAGCTGTTGAAAGTGTTTCAACTTCAGCGTTTTTTGGTCTTCTACCCATTATTCATCTCCGCTGCACGAATGGCAGACTTATTAACAATATGCTCTTTGCGAGGTCCAACATTACTACCCATTAATACAGATAGAATTCTTGAAGCTTCATCGGCATCATCGACAGTTACTTGAATGACTTGTCTTTTGCCAATTTCCATAGTTGTAACACCAAGTTCATCAGCATCCATTTCACCAAGGCCTTTAAATCGAGTTACTTCTATTTTATCACCATACTTTTTGCGATAGGAGTCTAGCTCTTCATTTGTATGAATGTAAAACTTTTGATTCTTTACATTAACCCGGTATAGTGGTGGTTTTGCTAAGAACAGATGACCTTCAGTTATTAATGGCCTCATAAATCTATAAAAGAATGTCATTAAAAGAGCAGCAATATGAGCACCATCATCATCTGCGTCAGTCATAATAATGATTTTTCCATATCTAAGGTCATTGATATTGAAATCATCTCTAATTCCAGTTCCCAGAGCTGAAATGATGGCTGCAACCTCTTCGTTTTGCATTAATTTAGCATAGTCATTCTTTTCTGGATTGATGATCTTTCCACGAATAGGCATAACAGCTTGGAATTCTGGATCTCTACCACCTTTGCATGAACCAGCAGCAGAATCGCCTTCAACAATATAAAGCTCTGTTGTTGTTGCATCTTCAGAGTTACAATCAGAAAGCTTTCCTGGTAAAGAACCTGATCTCCCCAGAAATCCTTGTCGCTTGATTGATTCAGAAGCTCTTTTTGCTGCAGCCCTAGCTTTGGCTGCTCTTAAAGCTCTTTCAGCAATATTTTTGACAATGGTAGGATTTTTCTCAAAGTATTCAGTGATTGCTTCAGAAAATAATCTGTTCACAACACCTTCAACTTCTTGCGAACCTAACTTACCTTTTGTCTGTCCCTCAAATTGTGGCTGAGGAAGACGTACAGAGATGATTGCAATAATCCCTTCACGGATATCTTCACCAGTTAAATTTGGTTCTTTTTCTTTTAGTACACCAGAAGAACGAGCAAATTGATTTACCACTCTTGTGATAGATGTTTTAAATCCACTTAAATGAGTTCCCCCATCTGCTGTATTGATATTATTAGCATATGTGTGAATTGTTTCATCATCTTCTTCACCATATTGAAAAGCAACTTGGACATTAACTTTTCCACTTTTATTGTCAAAGAAAAATGGTTTAGTTGGGAATACGCCTGTCCTTGAAGATGCTAAATAACTTACGTAATCAGCAATTCCGCCTTCAAAATAAAACTCTTCCTTCGTACCAGTGTGCTTATTCTCATAAACAATCTTCAGGCCACCATTAAGATAGGCAGTTTCACGAAGGCGGCGAAGAAGAACATTTTCATCAAATTGAATGTTGTCATTTGATCTCTTGAACCAAATTCTGTAAATGACATCAAGGGATTGTTCACTGATCTTAGTTGATTTAAAAATATCAAAAAATATTGATCCATTGACTTCGCCATTGATTAAAGCCTTGCGCCATTTACCAGAGCATTCAGCAAAAACTTCATCTACTTCGAAGTCATCAATCAAATGTTCACGGAAAGCATCTTCTACTGCAAACTGACCAAAAATATTAAAGTCAGGAGTAAATATGATTTTTGTCCCAGTGCTTGATGAGCTCCCAATTTCTTTAATAGAGCCAGTAGGAATACCTCTTTCAAAATTAAGTTGGTATTGTTTTTTATCTCTGCTAACTTCTGCAGTTAAATTTAAAGAAAGAAAGTTTACACAGGAAGCACCAACACCATGCAAACCACCAGCTGCTTCATACCCAGACCCATCATCTCCAAACTTACCACCAGCATGAAGTTCTGTTAAAACAATTTCAAGGGTGCTTCTCTTCTTAGGATCTTCTTGCTTGACTGCTGTTGGAATGCCACGACCATTGTCAATAACTGTTAATGTCTTATTGTCAGCAGAAACAATAACGTTAATCTTTGAACAGTGACCAGCCATGTGCTCGTCAACTGAGTTGTCCAAAATTTCCCAAACGAGGTGATGAAGACCTTTCTTCCCAGTATCACCAATGTACATTGCAGGACGGGTTCGTACTGCTTCTTGACTCTCCAGAATTTGGATTGAGTCTTCATTGTATTGATTTGCCATTTTAGCTTCCTGTCAGGCATTAAAAAATGCTGTAATAATTTATCTTACCACAGCATTATACCGAAATTGGCTAAAAAAATCAAATATTTCGCATTTTATATCATTTAAAATGTATCAAGTCTGCAGAGCGATAAAATCCGATTTTATCAAGTTTTCTGGCTATTTTTACCATATTATTGTGTCTTGCAGCCATTGGCATTCCGCCTCCGCCTGCAGCTGCGCCTTGGGCTTTGATTTCATTTTTAACTGCATTTGCAGCTATTCCTTGAACTTCAGCTGTCATCTCTTCTAAAGATGTGATGTCAATGATTTTTTTACCAGATGGTAAACGTTCCCATCTTGAATCTTCAGTTCTATCCTGTTCAGCTTCTTCCTGTTCTTTGGTTACATCTTTCTTTTTGATACGCTTACCTAATCTATCTTTCATAGCTCCGCCGTGTTCATCTCCACCATACATAAGCCAAATAAATAGTGCAGTATCTTCAGCTTCGTCACCTAATCTTGAAAGAAGCAGGGTGGTAACGTCAACATCATAAAGAATTTTGCCCAAAGAATCTAATGGAGATCCAATTTCTTCTCTACTAGTTGGGGGTGCTCCAGGGGCAGCCATAGGCATTGTAGGTGGTCCGCCCATCATGCCTGCCATAGGATCCATTGGTGGAGCCATGCCTGCCATTGGGTCCATTGGTGGTGCTGCAGGCGGAGCTGCTTGTGCAAACTTTTTAATCATTATCTGCTTGGACCTGAAAGTGAATCTGATCTATGTTTTGGTTTTTCAGTGAATAAATCATCATCTTGCATTCCACCGTTCTCAAATTCAAATAAGTTAGGGTCTTCAACATCTTCGTACATATCATTTAGAAGATCTGGATTTAAAACGTTTGTTGTGCCCCAGTCAGATGATGGTTTTGTTTTAGCTGCTTGTCTGATTATTTGTGATGCAGATAAACCTTTTGCATTTATATAGCCAGAATCATAATCATCTTCCCATTTTGAAATAGTCCCCATTGCTTGTAAAATACATTCAGTCATTTGGGCTTCTATGACTCTTTCGTCTGTTCTTTTTGCATATCTTCTGGAGTTGAATTTGTCAAAAATAGAACAGGCTTCTGCAATGATTCTGGCTTGTTCATCTTTTGTGTGTACTTCAGGTGCAATGTCTTCTAATAATGAATGGAACTTAATTTCAAGGTTCTGCATTTTTTCACTCACAACAATCAAGATAATAATTTATTATATTACTTTAATATACTGTCCTTCCTATGATTAATCTTTTGCTATATCGTATTCTACATTTATTTTTTGGTTTCTTACTTTGCCATTTGAAGATGCTAACTTGCCAGATACTGTAGGAACGTATATTGCTATAGCAAAATCAGAGCTTTCAGCATAACCAAATTCATTAATTTTTGCACTTTGAAGATCTACGGCTGTTGTTCTATTATCAGGTAGATCTTTCCAATTCGCTGGATTTGTGTTAAATAGTTCGGCATAGTTGTAGTTAGTCCATGATATTGCATCTGTGTCTAAAATATATGGGTACAAATTTGTGTCTGTGATTGTTCTTGGTAATGAAGTCAAATTAATTACAAAAATCTTTTCAGCATTGACACTACCATTCACAATATATGTGTTTAACTGCGGTACTAATTGAAAACTAGTATATAAATCAGATGATCTTTTCCATTCATTAGATTGTTTATTAAATAGATAATAAATACCATTTTGACTTGAAGTACTTTGATCTTTAACTAATATTCTGTCATTCACTTTCAATTCATATCCATCAATTGTAGTTGGAGGACTTGATAAGTTGATATTTGTTGTTGTAGCACAAGCGCAATCATTAAGCTTGATGCTTGAATATTGTTTCAAGAAATATAATGCAGTGCTGTCAAGAGTTGGTACACCGCTATACCAAATTCCATATTTTGCAGACCTGCTTGCACCTTCATCATATGTTGTAACTGAAACTCTAATATTGTTCGTTATATCTGCAGTTTTTGCTAAAGATGAATCTCTTTTTAGCAACATTATATTTGTAGATGCAGTATTGTAAATTAAGTTTTCGGATTTTAAAGTTTGATCTTTAATTAATAATGTGTTGCCCGGAGATAAGGATGTCGGAGTTGGATCAAATTTTGCTAATTGGGTATTTAAATCAGTGGTCAAATCTACATTAGCATTTGAAATATAATCAACTTGTGCGTAATTTACAATACTGGTTACTGGAATAAAATTAACTGAACCTACACCTACAGTTGTAGCTGCAGGATCAAAATATGATTCATATGATACACTTGAACCAGAGCCAGAATATTGTTTTACTCTTAAAGATCTTATGCTAAATTCTCCAGATGTTGTACCGCTTGCAACTCTTGTCAATGAAGCTTGGAATGTTTTGTTGTATCTTGCCAAAACTTTCTCTGTGAAGCCAACCCCAGTTTGGTATGATGTTTGTCCTAAAAGCAAAACTTTATCAGTATCATTAGGGTTATATCCATCTATTGTATCTGGTATATTTGTAGCAGATAAAGAATAATTTGCTGTTGTGGCTACGCTTGCGAATACATTTGGACTTTCATTATAAAACTTAAATATAAGGTTAGTTCCGCCAGACCCACCATAAGTCCAAAGAGTGTATGGTTTAGAATCAGGTAATTGCAGTTCGTAATCACCATATCCAGTAACTTCCACTAATCCGTATGGTACGAGCTCTGAAGCACTATCCATGTCTGTGGCTCTAGTCAAATCCCAATAATTGATGTTAGAATTTATATAAATACCATTTTTGGTATTGTCAGTTTGATCTTTCAATAAAACCAATGTTGAAGTAGTTAATGATACACCATTTAATGTTGTAACTTCGTTATTAAGATCAACATTTGACGTTGATGCAACTGCTGCATTAGCATAAGTTGTAATATTTGAGTCTTTAATCCAAGATCTTGCATGACTTGCTCTTGATGTCGAATCAGGATCATAATTCAAGAAATATGTGCTTCCGCTGCCGACTCTTACTCTTTTTGGAGATAATGTGCTTGGGAAACTTACATTGTCATAAGTAAGTGTATATGATTTTTTACTTGCGCCTTTGAATTGAAGTACATATTGATCATTTTTGCCATATTTTGTTCTATAAACAGGCGTTGTACCTTTGTAATAGAGCGATTGCTGGTCTGTTGTTAAATTTCCAGCTTTTGTTGATTGAAGAACCAATATTTTGCTTTCGGTACCACCACCGCCAGCATAAAGTGTTTCAACAGCCGAAATTAATGATGTTGAACCAATAGGAGTATATGTTGAATACCAGGGGGTTGCAGTGTTTGACTCTAAGCTCCAGTCACCTATATAGTTGCCATTATTAAATGTTCCGCCTGTTGTTGCACCACCACCATAAGAGCTATCTGAGTAAATTCTTCTTGTGAATAAATAAGAATTGGCTGTTCCTGAATAAATATTTGAGCTATTAATAATATAATCTACAGTCGTATATCCAGTTGTGATACCTGATGTAAATTCATTGAATGCTGTAAGTTCAACAGTTGTATTAGCGTCTTTTTGTTGCCAATATCTCTTATCTACTGCATATGCAGATAAGTTTGTATTATTTCTTGCAGCTGTTGTACCTACGCTGGCTCTGGTTGTTAAAATTCTTTCAGCTATAAAATTGTGATTGGTAAGTTGTGTGCTTACTGTTTGAGTTTGTTGCAATCTTACTTTTATAGAAGATCCGCTTGTAATTCCACTTCCAGCGGCAACTCTTAATACACCACTTGTTGCTCCAAAAGATGCTGTTCCACTAAAAGTGGTGAAATTTGATCCATCATTTGAATATAAAATAGTTGAATATGGATAAGTTAAAGGATGCCATTTATAACTTGAATCTTTTGTTGTTTGCAAGTTAAAAGTTATTGTTCCGCCAGTGCTTGAACCTGTACCGTTATTAGTTAAATCTTTGTAATAATCTACATGCCCAGCTGTTTTGTTGTATGGAACTTTCCTTAGAACGTAAGAAGGCACTCCGTTAGCAGGGCTAGTACCACCAAAAGCAACACAATGATATACACCTGAAACTTCATATGGAGAAGCATTTTGGAATAGTGGGTATGCAGAATTTTCTAAACTTACAAGAACTCTATCACCTGCAGCTAAATTATATTGGGTTCCTAAGCCCGCAATATCATTAATAAATGAAGATTTATTGAATTTTAAAGATGTTCCATATAGTGGATCATTCTTATCAAAAACAATATTTGTGGGATAAGGATCTGGAAATAGAGAGTTGTAATTTATAACAAATTGAACTGGGGCAATTTTTGGGAAAGTATGTAAGTTATTATAATCATAGGATATGTAAATATTAGAGCCTAATATAAAATTCTCGCTTCCCTCATCTCCATCAGTGTATGTACCTGACACTCTGGTTTTAAGAGCACCTTGCATATAAAATACTGATTTTGACATAGCAATAGATTGCCCAAATCCAGAAACAAACCCGTCGGTAGAAACCACGATAGTAGGTCTTTCATAGGGTGATGCTAATGTTTTTGTGCTTCCTGTGAATACAGTTGAATAAGCCCAATCAGCATGCTTTTCAAAGTAAATATTCCCAGTATATCCAACTGCACTACTTACCCTTGCTTTATATATTCCATTATCAGGAGAAGCGAAATTGGTTGTTGAACCGAAGTCTGCAGATGTATTCTCAGGATATAATTCGTTGCAAATTACAACAATGTTATCGCCATCTTCAATTGCGCTTGAACCAGATGAAGAAAAAACTTTGTACAGTGTAGATCCAGTAGCTGCTGTTGAAGGCGGTACTGATGTACATGCAAATGCAGCTCTTACATAATATTTTTGATAATCTTGTTCAACCCAATTAATTTCATAATTTTCAAGCTGCCTATCATCAAATGAAATTACAGTTTTTTTGCTTGTCAGCGCTTGAGGTATATATATATTTCCCTTTGTTGAAGTTTCAAAGTTATTTACATAATAAAGCGAATTATCTTGACCGATAAAATTAACTTCAATTCCTCCGCTATCAGTCTTAGAAACATTATTCCACCAAGTCGTAAATGAGTTGTTAAAATTCCATTTGTATGAAGTGGTGCTTCCAAAGCTTGCTGTGTAAATTCCACTTTTTGTACTACTGGACGAATTAATATTAACTAAAATTCTGTCACCACTATTGATTGGAACATCAAAATCTTCTGGGCTCGAATAAGAAGAAGAAATTTTGTCAACTGTAGTCATTGCTGCTACAGTTGTGTATCCAGATCCAGTGTACGCCGCATTGTAGTTAAAAAATTTGACTGTGTTTGATCCTGGAGTTGTTCCATTAGATGCACTAGTGAATAGCATATAAGTGGTAGCAGAACCAGCTGTACCACCTGTCACGTAGATCAATCCACCGTTTTGAATAGTGTATGTATCAGTATAACCTAATCCTGTTTTTGTTGTTGGACCAGATGTTGCTTCCCAAATACCGTTTTTGTATGCGTCTGTCTGATTTGTGATTAAAATTCTATCATTTAAAGATACTATTCCCTTGCCAGTAATTTTTTCAGAAATATAAGTTACGCCGTATCCGCTACTTATATTTGATAAAATAATGTTTGATACTGGAGAATATCTGTATTTTATATTACTATCAGAGATTGCTATCCCAGATATATTCAATGTAAAGTTCTGAGCTGTTTGGTCAGCTCTATTCATATAAAAATATTGACCACCATTAATATTTTGATTTAATGTGGTTTTTATAGCCAAAGCGGAAATGCCTGCTCCAGAATTATATGCATTTGATCTTCTAGCCACAACTGAAGAACCAGTTGAGACTACAGTATATATTCCATTTTTATAGCTATCAGGTACTAAAATCCCGTTTTGATATCTGGTGGTTGTATCTTTGATCAGTACAGTGTCATTTGTTTGTAAAGCATAAGTAGTTCCGCCAGTTGCTGAAATAGTTACTGGTAGACCATAAATTGTAGCAGCTCCACCTGAAACAAATTCAAAGCTTCTCAAATCCCAATTTAAATTTGTCGTATTTAAAACAATAGGTCCTTGTGTATTTAAATAAAAAGTACTTTGAGCATTGACTGTTCCTGAAGATACATACACAGGGGATAAATCGATAGATGAATAGCTTTGATTGAAATCACTTGTTCTTGTTAACACCCATGTAGTGGCTGTTCCACCTATTGTACTTAATGCGTAAATTCCATTACTTGCACCAGTGCCTCCACCTTCATTTTTAACTAAAATTTTAGTGCTAGAAGATGTAACATTAACGCCATCAATCACTAATGTTGTGGCAGCCCCAGTGGCAGTAAAGGTATTTGATGCTGCAGACCATATTGGAGAGTCAGGTAAGGTATTAGTAGTTGCTAATCCTACTGTAATTGTGAAATCATCTGTTGTTTCAAGATATGCAGTAACAGATGTGTAAGTGTTATGATAAGTTGTTTCTGACCAATTTAAATCTCTATAATCAGGATTTGCTGAGGCTGAATAAGCTCTAAAATTTCTTCCACCATATGTTGTTCCATTTAAAACGGCAACATCGAAAGCATCACCAGCTTTTATTTGAGATGTAACTCCTGTTGATGATGTCCAATATGAATCTAAAGTAGAAGTTGAGTTTCTTGGATCTGAAAATGAGTTTTGATTTGCTGCATATTTTGATGCTACTTTGTAAACTCCATTTTCAGTGTAGTTATCTTGACTTTTAACTAAAATTCTGTCATTAACATTTAGGCTTGTGGCTATTGTGCTACCTAGATATTGGGATGCAGTTATAAGTACAGTTTTCCCTGAGCCTGATCCTACAGTTGAATGATTTATTGATGTAGCATATTTAACATCATCTAATAAATCATTAAAGTTTCTCAAAACCCATTTTACTTCATCTACAGTGTAAGTAATGGTTGATAACGGAGCTTTTGTCGTGCTATAAGCTAAGTAATATGAAGTACCTGTACCTGGATTTGCGCTTATTCCATATCCTGCTCTCAGAACATTATTAGATAAATTTGCTCCTAAAAAACTCACACTTTTTTGTGCATATACTTTATAAATACCGTTATCTTGGGTGCTTCCAATTGCTTGTTGATTTTTAAGAAGAATTAGATCATTAAGCGCAGGTGTGTAAGATCCGATACTTCCTAATATTCTGAGTTCAGATGTATCAGGATCTCTATCAAGTGGAGCAAATGTTGAAGCTATGCAATCAGGTAAATTTTTAGACTCAAATTGATTTAAAACTACATACTTATATTTGAAACCATATCTTTTTACTAAATCTTCAGGATTTTGTTGACTTAATCCATCAGGTAAGACTCCAACATCTGCAATAAAAGAATCCACCCAGAGTTTTACATTTTCTACAGATGTATTGACCCATTTTAAACGAAATAACTTTTTATTCCAACTTCCTTGACGAATTGTTCCCATATCAACATATGGTAGTTGAACAGTTGAATCCGTAACATTTCCGTTGTTATAATCTAATTCGTGCCAAACAAAAGCATGCGCCATATTTACATCTCAAATAATAGTTTTATACAATCCAGCTTTTTTATTTTTTTTTGCTGGATGTATTTATCTTCTTTGTGCTTCAGGTCTGTTAAAAATTTGACTTGCAACTGCTGCAAGTTCTGATCTTTCGACCTTGCTCAAAGTAACTGTAGAAACTAAATTGCTGAATTTTCCGCCTTGAACTGCATGTGATAAACCATTTGATTTAGCATCAAGGTAAGGATTTTCAACTTGTGAAAGATCTCCAAGTAAAACTATCTTTGATTGTTTACCACATCTTTCAACAACCATTCTTGCTTCACGAGGAGTGATATTTTGACATTCATCCATGATGACAATAGCATTAGGAATAGAACGACCTTGAATAAAAGCCATTG
>JACCEB010105949.1_pt1 | contig 16942 bp, 18 predicted proteins | sample 7454761 | NCBI WGS metagenome assembly JACCEB01 (sample SAMN15323454, study PRJNA562643) | freshwater metagenome | isolation source: river surface water | place: USA:Blue River Watershed | collected 2017-08-18 | reverse complement strand
TTAAGAATCATTTATTTTAAGTTAAAAAGAGTACTTAAAGAACTTATTTATTTTAAGTTAAAAAGAGTACTTAAAGAACTTGTTTGTTTTAAGTTAAAAAGAGTACTTAAAGAACTTGTTTGTTTTAAGTTAAAAAGAGTACTTAAAGTATTTAAATAAATACCTAAAAAAAATAATAACGTAAAAAATAAAAAAACTGAAAAATATTTTATCAGTATTTTATTTTCCTATAATAGCAAGTGGACCTGTAGTATAACGGTTTAGTACATTCGTCTTATAAGCGAAAAAAGCGGGTTCGATTCCCGCCTGGTCCACCATCATAATTCATAATTAAAGTATATAAAATAGCAATTAATATTGTATTTTATATATTTTTTACGTTAATAATATATAAAATAAAATTAATTAAATAATTTTTATTTTTTATCTATTTTTTTTATAAAAATGTATTAGTTAAATGAAAAAAAAAATGATTTAAAATGAATTTAAAAAAATATAGATAATATTATAATATATAATTTTAATATAAAATGTCTACAACAAATAATCAACAGATAAATCCTAGAGAATTATGTGTTCAAAAATTGAAAGAATTTTTAAATGATGATAAAATATGTAAAAGAATTGAGATCTCTATTTACAATTATACTTTAGAAAAATCAAAGGAAAGATGTATTCAACAGAATATTAATGATAGTTTTTTTAAAAGAATTTATATTAATAAATTACATCAAATATATTTAAATTTAAATCCCGAATCTGGTCTTAATAATAAATTCTTTATAGATAGAATTATGTCTGAAGAATTTGATATTGATAAAATAGCTTATTTAACACCACAACAGATGCATCCTGAACATTGGAAAGTTTTACTTCAACGTCAAAATGCAGCTGAAGAATTAGCAGTTAATTCAGGTTCAGGTACTTTAACAGAAGAATTTACATGTGGAAGATGTAAAGGAAATAAGACTAAATATTTAATGGTACAAGATAGAGGTGCGGATGAAAGTGCATCTATTTATATAACATGTTGTTCATGCAATAAAAAATGGAGAATTAGAGGATAAAATATTTTTTACTAATTAAAATATATTAATTTTTTTTATAAATAATTAAATTAGATAATCTAATTTTATCTAAATAAAAAGTATAAAGAATGAATATTACAAATTGGATTGAAAAAAATAAGAAAACAATTTTAATTATTGTATTAATTGTTTTAGTTATTTGTATTTATCGTTATTATTATGTAGAGAATTTTGAAAATAATGATAATGATAAAATATGTTGTCCAAGTGAATATCCTAATTATTTAATAATTAATGATAAAGGTAAAGGATATTGCTTTAAAAATAAAGATGATATTTATTTAAAAAATGTAGATTGGAGTTCTAATTATTCTAGTAAACCAGTAAATGTTGATGTAAATTTAACAACAACAGAATGCAATAAAAACAAAAATTTTATAGTAGGTAAAGGTGATAAATGCAATTTAAATGAAAACAGTTGGGTATTTTCTAGAAAAAGAACTGATTGTAAAAATAATGAAGTAGAAGTAAGTGCAAGTAAATAAATTTATAAATTTAATATTTTCCAAGTTACATTTTCATCTGATAAAAAATTAATATCAGAAGCATAAACATTAATTTTCATTTCTTTACTAATTTCAATGTTTTTACCTCTTAAAACATTATTAACATCATCAAAAATCCAATAAATATTTTTTAATATATTTTTACTTAAAACAAAACCATCATAACCCAATTCTTTAATATAAAATTTAAGACCATTTTTTGTTATTTTTAATATAGATGCTTCAAATGTTTTACTATGATGATCTAATAAATAATTTGTTAATTTCCATTTATAATATAATTCTTCTATCTTTTCATTTAATTCTTCCCTTTTATTTAAATGTTTTAATAAATTTTCTATATTACAATATTTATAACCAGCTAAAATTCGATGAATAATTATATCAAAATATCTACGAATTGGACTTGTAAAATGACAATAACTATTTAATTTAAGAGCAAAATGAGATGTTTTAATATTATCATAAAATGCTGTTTTTAGTTTAATAATTTCATTCAGTTGTTCTTCTAAATTTAAATGCTCAAAAATATTTAAATCAACATTTTCAGTTTTATCATGATATCTTTCAGGTATCTTTTCAAAACTATTTAAATATTCTGTTATTGTTTTATTTGTCAAAATCATCAACATCTCAATTAATTTATGACTTATACCACTATTATCTTCTAATTCTATACTTTCTATTTTACCTAAATTATTTATTTTATAATTTGGTACAGGTAAAGCTATATGTCTTTTATAAATTTTTGATGTAAAATCATATAAAAATTGAATATCTTCATTGATTTCTCTATAAATATTATCATAATCATATCTCTCTTTTATTTTTATAATACTTTTGTATATTTCAAATTTATTTATTAATGGTAAATTTGTTGTATTATTATTTATAGAATTTTCAATATCGATATCATACTCAACCGTTATAACATTTCTAATTTCATCTTTGATTAATGATAACTCTCTTTCACTATATTTTTCTTCAAACATATTTAAATTACCTTCATTTAAATATAATGTATATCCTAAATTACCTGCTCTTTTATCATCAATACTATTAATAGGTATTTGATTTATATCAACAATATGAACATAAATTTTATTATTTTCTAAATCAACTGATATTGCATCATCAAAATCTTTTGATAATGTAGGATCAATATTAAATGTGTTTAAATGAGTTAAATCAATAATATCATTTTTAGTATAATAATTTTTATTTTGAATATTTTCAATAATATTAACTAAATTTTCATTTATTAAATTAAAATTAGAATAAACATCAAATAATATATTTTTATCATCACTTCTATCAAAAACATTTGAATATTTTTTTTCATCAATGATTTTATAAAAATTATCTACATTATAATTATTATGAATATCTTCAAAATATACTAATAAACGATCTCCAATATCATATTTTTTATCATTTAAACTTAAATTTAATTTAAAGTTTTTAGATAATAATGGTAAGTATAACTCATAATAATGATGATGACATCTCACTGACACATCTTTATATTCATAATTTTTAATAATAGCTAAAGTATAAAATGATTCTCTTTTTATAATTTTTGTGATAATAATTTTATTATATTTGTTAATATAATATTCAATAATATCATCTTGTAAAATTTTTGAACTTAATTCATTTGATTCACCAAACGCAATCTTCTCAATTGGTTTTGATTCTAAACCTAAAAATAACCCTTTTTTTATAATTTTATCAGTATTTAATATTTTTTGATTATTATTTTCTAAAACATTTTGATTTTGAATTTGATTTTGAATTTGATTTTGAATTTGATTTTGAATTTGATTTTGAATTTGATTATCCATATGGTTAATAAATATAATTTATATATTTTATTTTTGTTTTAAACGAATATAAAAATAAAAATTCATAAAAATAATTAATAAATATTTAATATTTTAGTTTAATTAAAAAATAAAAAACGAAAATAAATATAAAGACAAAGATAAATATAAAAAATGAGTAGATTTTTCAGTTATGTATATTTATACCCATTATTAAGATCTAATCAATATTCAATAAATTTATTTTATCGTGAATTTGAAAAAAAATATTTAAATGATAAAAAAAATAATGAAGATAATAAAGATACAAATAAAAATTATTCAAATATGAATATTTATAAATATTTTATAAATAATTTAGATCTAAAAATTAATAATAATAACAATAATAAACCTTTTAATCAAAAAGAAGCTTATGATAAATTCTGTTTTGTTTGTATGATGTATATATAATTTAAATTATTAATATGGTACATTTTGTAAAAAACCATCTGTATAAGTTGTTTGACTACCACGAATATTAGAACCAGGCCAATTTGGAACAACTGAATATGGATAACCAGGTTGAACAGAACCCATTGCATTCGAAGTACCTATTTGACGATACCAATAATTAGAATATTGTCTTTGTTCAGCTTTAGTTAAATTAATATTTTGTGTAGAAGATATAATAGGATATTTTTGAGGATTGATACGATATTGATTTAATAAGTTTTGAGAACGATTAAAAGCTCTTTCATATTGACATTCTTGATTAGCACACTTTTTTGCCATTGCACATTCATTTTTAAGGAAAGTTTTTTTATCTTTAAAATAGTTTTCATATGATTGGAACATCCATTTTTGACATAAACGATTAACTTCTTGTTGTTTTTTTCTTTGTTGTTGTTGAAGTTTTAATTCTTTTTGTTTTCTAACACTGTTACGATGAATAGGATCCATTTTAATATTTATTTATTCTCTAATTTAATTGAATATTATTATTTTCTTCAAAAAATTTATTATAATAATTATTATAATATTTTTTTAATTCTAATTCATTATATTTTTCAAATAATTCTTTATGGTATTTTTCATAATTTTGATAAACATCTATAACCTTTGATACAAAATCATTATATGGTATAGTTATCATATAATCTTTTAAATAATTTGTTTCGGGGAAAGCTGATGTTTCACTAATAACAATCATTTTATTAAATATACAACGATTGCATCTTATTTCTTCAAATATTTTATAACCAAAATTATAATGAATATTTAAAATAATTTTATATTGAAAAAGTTGCATATCACGAAGATGACCATAACCTTTAATAACATCAACTTGTATTTTATTTTTTCTTAATTGATGTAAAACATTATGTCTTCTTATTGATCCATTTCCTGGAAAAATCATACAAATATCTTTAGTTTTTGGTATATTTGAAAAATCTTCTTTAGGATTAATATTATAAGGTAAACAATATGAAGTGCGTTTTAGTTGACTTATTAAAAAGAAGTTTCCTAAACTATAATCAATAATTTTAATATATTTAGGTAAAGATTGAACATATTCTAGATGATGTTCTAAAGAGAGTTGTTCAGTATTTAAAAAATAGATTTGTATATTATTTTTTTCATAATATTTAATTCTTAATAAAATACGAACTGGTATTCTATATAAAAAAATATGAATAGATTCTTTATCTAATAATTTCATAAATAAAGTATTATCAAAATAATTTAAAACAATAATTTCGTCATTTGGTCTTTTATTTTCAATAATTGTTTTATAATAATCGTCAAAATTCTTTTCATTCTTTTTTTTACAATATATTTTATATCTCATATTCTTCTATTTTTATTTTTTATAAATTATATATTTTTTGAACTTTCAAAAATATTATTCTAAAAAACATTTTACTTTATTTTATATTATTTTTTATTTATATTATTTATTTATGATGTATAAAAACAAGGATAATTATATTTAACAATAGCTTGATATAAATTTTGAATACCATTTTTAACAGCTATTTCAATATTAGATGAATAACCATTTGATGGACATTTTTTTGGATCTTTATAATCTTTATAAACTATTGAATATGTATAGGCAATTAAAGAGAATGGTACCAAAATAAATAAAGTAAATATAATAATATAATTCATAAATTTATTTTTATCTAATTCAGAATATGAATAATTTATTAAACAAAACATAATTAAAATATATAAAAATGGTGCCATAAATGTAAAAAATGTGTATCTTAAATTTTTATTTACATTATCTATATAATCTTTATCTTTACCTATTACATATTTTTCAGCAGTTTTTAATGGATTAACCATCTTTGGATTAAATAATGTATTTAAAATAATCTTTAAAACACCAAAAAATAATAAAAAGTAAATACCAAATTTAATCCATGAATTTTTTTCTATATCTCTTTGTGTCCAATCATTTCTTTTTATAATATAATGTATTAATAATGGTAAAAGCATTAATAAACCTAAAAATAAATCATATGAATTAACTTTATTTGCCTCTACAAAAGGTGAATCATTTATTTTTGATACTGTTGTAGGTTTATTATTTGGATTTACATTACTATTTGTTTGAATAGCTCCAATTATCATTTGAAAAACTTGTGTAGATACTAAAGATTTTAAAATTAAAATAAAACCAATTGTATATATTGTAAAAAGAATAATATATGATGTGTATTTTAGACCTACAAAATTAGTATTATAATAATCAAAATCAATTAGTTTAAAATTTTTATAAAAAGGATGTGTTATATCTCTAAATCTATTTTCAACTGAGTAAAATTTAAAACCATTACCTTTAAATTGTTGTACATTTAATGTTGATGAAAAATAAAAATAAATAATAAGTATTATATAATAATAAAATATAAATGTCACATTTGCTTTAATAAAAGATGATTTTAAATGATTTGTATTTAAAGAAAATGTTTTGTTTCCTATATTAGGATCTTTATCTGATTTTTTTTTAGTCATTTAATTATTATTAACCTCTACTTAATAAATATTTTTTATTTTTTATTTTTATTATTTTTTTGTTAATTTAATTAAAAACTTTTTTGCAATTCAAAATGGACTTTTATATTTTTATTTATTTTTTTTAAATATTTACCAAATTTATTTTTTATTGATTCAAATTTATCAAAATTTTTTATACATATTTGTGGAGGACACATTTGAGCAAATATTTCACAATATATTTTTTTTTTATATTTATTATCATATGATACACTTATAACAGGTCGTAAAAGATATTTATATTTTCCATATATTTTATTTAAATCACCTGCACATACATAAAAATCTCCTAAATCTTTAGCAAATTTTTTGGTAAAGGATTTATTTAATTTATTTAAATCATAATTTTGAGAATGAAGAAGAATACGAATACCATATTTATGATTATCGTCAATTAAATAAAATGGATAATATTTATTTAAAAAATTTATCATATTTTTTATAAATAAATTTGGTTTATTAAATTTATGATGTATAAATAATTGTGCTAATTTCCTTTTTTTTGTTAAAATTAGATATAGATTTACATATAATTCAAAAAATCGATAATCTTTATTATTATAACTTTTTTTTGATAATAATTTATTTATTTTTTTTATTAACTCTTTTTTTGATATTATTTTATTATTTTTTATCATTATCCTAATTTTTATTTAGAAAATATTTTAATTCTTTAAGTATAAAAATGAACTTAAAGAAAATGATTAAATAATAATATTTATTTAAAATAATTCAACTTAAAGAAAATGATTAAATAATAATATTTATTTAAAATAATTCAACTTAAAGAAAATAATTAAATTATACTATTTATTTAAAATAATTGAACTTAAAAAATTGTTAAATATATTTTTTTCTTTTTGCGATCCTTTTTCTAAAGCTTTAGCGCATAAAAAAAAAAAAGATCTAATAGATATCAAATAATCCGCAAATAATTAAAGCTATAAAACAAATAAAATAAAAGAATGAAGCCCAATTACCAGTTGCTGTACCAGCTTTTAACATATCAACAACTTCGTACATAGAACCTATTTCATGAATGGTTGAAGAAGTATTTTTTGCTAAAGTAAAAACATTACAAATAGAATAAAAGAAGAAGGTTTTAATAAAAGCATTATAAACACCGTGACTAGAAGGTACATAAGATGTATTATTTTCATTAGAAAAAGTTTTTAATCTATTTTCTAAATAAGCTAATAATTCATTTATTTTTTGAGTATTTGATTTTTCACTACTTAATGATCTTTCTAAGAAAGTTATAGCGATTAAAATAGCAGATGTATAAACTTCATTTTCTTTTAATGTTTTTTCATTTTTATTAATATAATCATAAATTAAATTACCAATTGCAAAATAATTTTTAGGATCACAACATTCAGTATCTTTAGTTGAAGGTACTTTAATTTTAATTTCACCTTCTTTTTCAGTTCTGGATATATTATTTATTTGTTCTGTAAATTTCTTTTTAAACATTTCTTCTGATGGTATTTCACATCCGAATTCAATTAATGAATTTATTAATGCAGTTGCTAAATTTGATGTTTTATCTAAAAATCTAAAATATAATCCAGTCATCGGATTTGTTACTGCTGAAAAATATTTTACTTTATCATATCCTTTTTTAAGTGTTTCTGTTGCAGGTGCTAATGTGGATTGTGTATATTGATTTTTTTTAAACAAATTTTTTAACCAATCTAAATTTTGACTTGTTGAACGATATGAATTATAAATTAATAAATATAAAACTGTCAATATTAATCCAGTTATTGTAGCTGCATTATATGGAGAACACATTGATTTAGGAGAATCAGTTATTAAATGTCCTTTAAAAACAAAACATAATAATAATAAAGGGAAAGTAAAAGATACATAAACAATTAATATAAATATTATTAATTTTATAATAGATGATATTAATTTTAATCTATTATATAAAGAATATTTACCTAAATGAGTTGCTAAATAAACACCAATTTTTTCAAATGATTGATCAAAAATTATTTTTAATAATGATGCAGTTATAGGTATTAAACCTAATGGTAAATAAATTAATGGTAAAGCTGCAATTAATAATATTACAATAACAATAAACCAATGTTTTTTAAATAATTTAAAAAAACTTGCTATACCACCACCTTCAAGACGATAATAAAGATGGACAACATCATTTTCTTTTAATTGATAATAATCAGGAGATAAATTTAAATCTAAAGTTTTATTATTTAAAGAAAAATAATATTTATCTTTATTATCATCATTAATAAATGAAAAAGAGTGTAAAATTGAATTAAAAGATTGATAAGGATGAATATCTAAAATAATATTTGAATTATTTTTTGTTGAATGATCTATAAATATTAATTTCATACTTCTAATTAACTAAGATAAAAAAAATAAGAAAAAAAAATTTTATAAAATAGAAAAAATGAGTAAACCTCGTTTAATGACACAATCCTTTATTAATAAAGTCTTAACAGAAAAAAATGAAAGAGTTTTTAATATTAAAAGTATAATTCATTCAAAGAATTTTTATGTTTTTTTAGGTATTCTTTCTGTTTGTTTATTATTATTTTTAATGTTTAAATATTTTGATAAAAAAGAAAAAAAGAAGAATGATGAATTAAGAAAAAAAGAAGAAGATTTAATACAACAAGAATTATTGAAAAAACAACTTTTAGAAAAAAAACAAATGGAAGAACAAGAGATAGGATATGAACAAGATGATGAAGAAAAAGTGACAAAAATACCTTTAAGAATTCAAAAACAAATTCATCAAAATGAAAATCAAAACGAAAATCAAGAATATTTTGAAAATCAAGAGAATTATGAAGAACCTTTAATTGAAGATTATGAATCTGATTATTCAGATGAAAAAAGTCAAAAAATAAATCTAGCGCTAGAGCTTTTAAATCAAAAAAATAATCAATTCCAAAATATACAAGAAATTGAATATCCTTAATTTATATTTTTTTCTAAGTTACATTTATAAGAAATGGTTTCTAATAAATCAAGTCAAAATGGCGGAAGTTCCCATTATGTTCAACAATTCGCAAAACTTCATCCTGGTCAAGTAAAAGAAGTATCAGTTTCTGGATATCAAGATTCAGATATGGGTTCTCCTTATCCAGCTGCTTTATCAATGATGGGTGGAAAAAAATCAAGAAGTCGTAGTCGTTCTCGTTCTTCATCAAAATCCAAAAAATCAAAATCTAAAAAAAGTACTAAACGTCGTTCAATGAGAGGTGGTGCAACTGGTATGGAAGGTGTATCAGGATTAGGTTCATCATACTTTTCTAATGCTGCACCTCTTGCTGCTGAATCTCAAAAGAATTCAATTCCTTTAGAAACAATTTATACACCTGACTGGACAAATCCAGGTCAAAAACCTGGACCTCCTCCTGGAGCTGCTGAATCATCTGTAGGATGGAATGAATATCAATTTGGAAGAACTACTCCTGACAACAAATTTATTGTAGCAACTGGTCTTGTTGAAAAACCTGGTGCTCTTGAAATGATTGGTGCAGGTAAAAAGAAAAAGCGTTCTACTAAACCAAAAAGAAAACATCATGGTGGAGTAGCTGATTTAAATGAAGCTTTTGGAGCTGTAAAAGATTTTTCAGATCCAAAAGATAAATTTGCAATGAAAGGTGGTAAAAAGAAATCTAAATCAAAATCTAAAAAATCTAAAAGAAAACATCATGGTGGATTTGCTGATTTAAATGAAGCTTTTAAAACTCAAAATCAAACTGTTCAACATCAAAATCATTCTGTTCAACATGATAATGTTCAAACACATAATTCACAACCTCAAACTCATTCTACTCAACATACTCAACATCAAATGCCTCAAAAAGGTGCTGGTAAAAAGAAATCAAAGAAAAGTAAATCTCATAAGTCAAAATCAATGTTAAGTTCTGCAACTAAAAAAGTATCAAATACTGGAAAATCTATTTATAAATCAGCTTCATCAGTAACTAAAGGTACTGTTAAAACAGTATCAAATACTGGAAAAACAATTTATAAAACAGGTAAATCAACTGCTTCAACTGTAGGAGAAACAGTATATGATACTGGTAAATTTATTGTTAAAAAAACAGGTAATACATTAAGATTTGTAGGAAAGAAGACAAAAAATACTTTAGGTTATTTAGGCAAAAAAGGTAAAAATACTTATGACTACTTAAAGAAATCAACATCATCATTAGTAAAATCTGAAAAGAAGAAATCAAAAAAATCAAAAAAATCAAAAAAATCATTAAAATCTAGAAAATAAATAAAATAATCGTTTTTATGTAAATAATTTTTATATATCATATTTAGAAGATAAGATTTAAATATGACATCATTAATTCAAATACCTGATAATATTAAAATAGATGAATTATTTGAAGAACAAGAAAAGATTAAAGAAGGTGAAAATTATAAAGAATATTTAGATTATTTACGAAAATTTTTTCAAAAAGATAAACATCAAAAATATAATAGAAAATATTCAGAAAATGATGATTATATATTGATAAATCGTAAAAATGAAAAAAGAGAAATCATCATTCATCCAACAAAAGTTTTAAATTTATATTTATATCAAAAAGAAATTATTGAAAATTTAAGTGAAATATTATATCAAATATCTTATTTAGTTGAAAATTTTGAAAATATCACTGATGAAGAAAGAGAAAATTTTGATATATTAAAAAATAATTATATTATTTATAAAAAACATTTAGATGAAATCAAAAATATCGAAAATAATTATACCTCAAAATTATCTAAACTTTTTGATGAAAAAATTAAAAATTTACTTCTTTTAACACAACAACTTCAAGTAAGACAAAATGTTTTTAAAGATATTCGAGCAAGAATATCAATAAAACAAAAGAAAACTTTAATGAGAAAATGTAATGAAGGTTTAACATCAATGAATCAAGATCAAATAACTCTTTTAGCAAAAGATTTTCAAATAAGTAATGAAGATATTGAAAATTGGATAAAATGGATTTATGCAACAAAAGATTATATTCAAATTCAAAAAAAACTATCAAATATCGAAAATGATATTATATCTATAAGTGAAAATCATAATCTTAATATGAGACAATTTATTTATCGAGCACCCTCAATTGAAAAGAAAAAAATATAATTCTATATTAGAAATAAATATAAAATATGTTAAATTTTACTGATTATATTAATCCATATGCTTTTTTTATATCATTATTTATAGGACTAATCATTCATATTTATTTTATGAAACCAAAAAAATATATTATCAAATATCCTAATCCTCAAGAATCAGAAAAAACAATATATAAAGATGCTTCAGATAATTGTTATAAATATAAATCTCAAGAAGTTCAATGTCCTTCTGATAAATCTAAAATAAATAATATACCCATTCAAAATATAAAAGAAGACAAAAATGAAGATGATCTTATACATAAATTATCAAATGCTTTAGATTATGATAAAAAATAAAAATAAAACTTTAAAAAATTATAATCTATTATTATATATAGATATATCGAAATTATGATTGAATTTTTAAAACATCCTTATGCCAAAATTATTTTAGGTATTCTCTGGGGATTTGGTCTTTCCTGTTTATTTGCGAAATCCTGTAATAATCGTAATTGTATAATTATGAAACCTCCTAAAAATTCAGATGTTGATGATAAAATTTTCGGTCAAGATGAAAAATGTTACCGTTTTGTCACTGTAAATACTCAATGTCCTTTAGGAATACCAACAATAGAAGAATAAAAATAATAATATTTTTTTAAGTATATTTATTTTATAAATAAAGAAAAAATTATAAAATAAATTTTAAATTAATTATCAAAATAATTTGACTTAAAATAATTTTGCGTAAAAATATGTTTTAATTATTCTTTTTTAAATTTAATAAGTATTTATCGAATGAGTGATGATCAAAGTACACCAATTTCAGCTTTAAATAATGGTTCAAATGATGATTCAGAAATTGTATCACAAGTTTTACAAAAATATAATAATCTAAATGATTCAAATCGTCAGGATCACCAAATGTTAGCAAATCAATTAGTACCTCAATCTTCTCCTCGTGATATTCCTGAATTAAGATCAATGGATCCAAGACAAGATAGATTAGAAGAACAATTTGAGAATAGAGATATGAATAAACAATTATATAATATGAATGGTCAAGATCCTATGTTAATGGCTCAATATCAAAAAGATATGCAAAAATCACAAGAATATATTAGAAATGAGAGAGGAAATCAAATGCAACAAGGTGGAGATGAAGATTATGAAGAATATGAAGAAGTAGAATATATAGAAGAAGAACCAATGTGGAGAAGAACAATTAATGAGATTAGAATACCATTAATAATTTTTATATTTGTTTTTATCTTCTTTAATCGTAATTTTCTCTTTGATAAATTTTTATGTAGATATAGTTTTTTCGGTGATTCACAACATTTTGAATGTAATTGGAAAGGTATTTTAGTAAAAGCATTTATTGTTGCTATTTTATCTTATATTGTTATTCGTTTTATAAAAATATAATTTAATATTTTTTATGTAAATAATTTTTAATAATTATAATAAAAAAATCGTTTATTATAGTAGAAAAGATACGAAAATGAAAGTTTTAAGAAAAATGAGTGACAAAACTAAAAAATTAATAAAAAATGCTGAAGATTTTAAATTCGGAAAAATTAAACTTGATAATAATCTTTTTTATGGTCTTGTTCTTTTAATTGGTGTTATTTTTATAGCTTTCCTTTTAAGAAAAATTATTGAAGAATGGGTTGAATCTTTATTATTATTTGTTTTATTATTTGCTGTATTAACATTAATCACTAAAAATGTATTATATGCGGGTATTGGTGCTTTTGTTTTATTCTTTATTTTTAAAAGTTTAATGAATACACAAAAAAAAATAGAAAAATTTGCAAATGAAAAAGATGATGAAAAAGATGATGAAAAAGATGATGAAAAAGATGATGAAAAAGATGATGGAAAAGATGATGAAAAAGATGATGAAAAAGAATCATATGAAAATAAAAAAAAAAATAAATTAGAAAAAACAAATTTAAACATTGAAGAATCACCAATAACAAATAGAGAAAAAAAAGATTTGGATGAAGCAGCAAAAAATATTGAAAAATTTAGTGAACTTTTAAGTGGTGGTATTAAATTAAAAGATGATGACCTTAATGAAACAAAACCTCTAGATATTGATTTTAAAAATGCAAAATATTCAAAAGAAGGAAAATCAGCATTAAAACAAGCTCAAATTGAAACATATGAATTAATGGATACAATGAAAAACTTACAAGATACTATTAATACATTATCACCTGTATTAACAGAAGGTAAAAAAGTTATGAATATGTTTAATAATTTTAAAATGTAAAATTTATGTATAATTATTTTTTTTTTATAATTCTATTCATTAGATGAATAGATTTATTAATTTTTCTGGTATTTTTTTTTTCAGATATTTTTTTTATAGAAAATTCCATTTTTTTCATAAAGTTTTTTTTATTTGAATCCGTTTTTTTATTTTTTAATTTTTCATTTTTAATTGATTCTATTTTATTTTTTAAAATATTTTTAAATACTTCATAATTATCAATAAAATCATCTAGTTTAAAATAATTTTCTCTTAATTTATTCCATAATGATAAATCTGATGATGATTTTAATGAATTAATACAATATATAATAGGTTTTTTTTCAAATATATATTTATATGATTCTTCGTTTATATATTCAGTATGATAACTATCATAAAAATTTTCAAATTTTATAACATTTAATGAATTAGCCATTAAACTATATAAAATTAAAGTATTAAATAAATTTTTATTTTTAAAAGGCACATTTGGGTCTTCATATGTTCTTACCTTTAATATAGATGTTTTATTTAAATAAGGTTTAAATATATAAAATGCTAATTCACAAGAAGGTTTATGAAAATTATAGAATACATGTGATAAATCTAAATATATATTTTTTTGTTTTTTAAAATGTGAAAAAAATAAATCAGATGCATTTTCTCTACCAATTAAATAACGTTCTTTTCTTAATTTTTCGTCACTATATCTATAATACCTTATTTTTTTTATAAACATTTTAAATATTCTATTTTTTGTAAAAAAATCAGAGTGATATATGTAATTCCCTAAAAAAAAATCATCATTCATATAAATAAAATAATCACTTAAATTAGGTATTTTCCACATATACATTTCTATAACGTTACTATTAAAAGTTGGTAAGAATTCGAGTGGTATTATTGTTTTATGATCTATAAAAGATATTTTTTTTGAAAAATTTTTATCTAAAAAATCAAGTAAAAAAGATTGTTCATCTGATATAATATATATATGATTAATCCAGTTCATAAATTTTTGAACAGTTAATAATGAATAATATATTTCACCAAAAAAATTAAATCTTTCGGATTTTTCATATTTTCCTAAAGTTTTAGATATCTTATTAATCCATTTTGGATCATCTGTATTAACATATGTATATACTAAATCTATTTTTTGATCTTGAGGTGCATGAATATACATTTATTTTTTATTATTCTCTAAATATAACTCATAAAAATTCTTATATAAATCATAAAAATTCTTTTTTATAAGAATTTTTAATTGAAAAAATTAATTCAGAAACTCGTTCTGTATTTCTTGATTTAATAAATTATCACTTGAATAATATACTTGTTTTAATCCATGTTTTTCAATAAATTTATTTATCATATTTGTACACTTTTTACATGGTTCGGAATTCATAAAAAATGGATGCAAATCACTACATCCTAATCTTATAACATATAACTTTGCTCCTTCTAATTCTTTAGGATCAGAATTTCTTAATGCATCTTGTTCAGCATGTATTGAATATCTTCCTTGACTTAATGATTTATCTTTACTAAAATCTCTACCCTGATATTTATTATTTCCTAACGTTCTATTATATCCTGTTGATATTATTTTTCCCTGTTTTACAATTACACATCCATGTTTTGTTCTCATATTACTTTTTTTAGCAATATTAACTGCTTCATGTAAAATCATATATTCTTTTATTCTAAATTTTTTATTTCCTAAAGATTCTATTCTTCTGGGTTCTTCACCCATTTTTATTTTTTTAAATTTTATATATTTATATCATATTTTTTTAAATTGATTTTATTTTACTAAAAAATATTTTTATTTAACTAATCTAACTTTTACATTTTTAATATCAAAATTATCATCATTTATCTGATATTTAAAACTATCCATTAAATCATTTTTTGATAATTTAATTAAATAATTTGTATAATCACCATAACCTGAACTTATTATAAAATCTTCATTGACTTTAATAATAGACATAGGAAAACTTAATGAAAAATTATATTTAAAATCGGGTATTGGAAAATAAAAATCTGACATTTTTAATATTTTTTTGTTTAAATCTAAATATATAAAAAAAATACTATATAAATTTTGAAAATGAGGTTTATAATTTTTACCATATTTTTCTCTAAAAGAAAAATGAATTGAATCTCCTAATTTTTTAAAATACTCATTTTTTTTATTCTTGTTTATATTTGATTTATCAATATTATCATCATTTATGTCTTTTATAAAATTTATTTTCATATGACCAACAAATATAAAAACATCTTTTGATATTGTAGTAGCAGTAGAACCAACAGATAATCTACAATTATTACATGTTGAATTTATTGGTATTATATCTTTTTTATATGGTATTAATAATTTTTTTTTACATTTATTTGTTTGAGGATAAAAATCAACACCATATAAACCATCATTTTCAAAATCATGTACAAAGTGAAATACTGATTCTTCTAATTTATCATTTTTCTTTGAAAATTCTATTGAACTTCCTGAATGATTGGTCTTAGGGACATCAAATTCAATATTTAATAAAGTCCAATTTTTTTCAAAAACTTTTTTATAATCATTATTTTGAATAACATTATTATTTGAAAATCTATAATTACAAATATGTTCATATTTTTTTTCAAATTTTAAATATTTATTATGTAATAATGATATTTGGTGAATCTCGTTTATATATGAATCGTAACAATAACATTTTCCATTTTGAAAAAATAATCGATAATCTTCTATTTTAAAAATATGTTGATTCATTTTTATTTTATTTTTAAAAGGTTCGTTTATTGGAAATGCATAAAAACTATTAAATTTTATAAATGGTACAATTTTTTTATCACATTTTAATTTTAAATTATTAGGGTCTAAATCACATACAAAAAATATTGTGGATTCAATTGTAGATTTCCAATCCCAAATTGTGTATTCTGAAAAATCACTATCTATAAAATATTTTTCTTTTATTTTTTTAAATTCATCTGTTATTTTAATTGGTAAATCTAATCCTGGTTCAATTTTATGATTATTATCATATAAACATGAAAATGGTATTACGTTTCTTATACTTA
>JACCEB011062801.1_pt1 | contig 16954 bp, 38 predicted proteins | sample 7454761 | NCBI WGS metagenome assembly JACCEB01 (sample SAMN15323454, study PRJNA562643) | freshwater metagenome | isolation source: river surface water | place: USA:Blue River Watershed | collected 2017-08-18 | reverse complement strand
TTCTCGGCCATGTTGTGCCACCAGTGGTCATCGTCCATCGGGTTGGTGTCCATCCAGATGCCGTGCCAGGTTGCGCCACCGTCGCGCTTGGTCGGGTATCGACCGACCCGGTGCGTCAGGCCATCAATCACAGCCTTGGGGAGCTCGCGGGCTTCATTGACCCATGCACCGGTCAATTCCAGTGAGAGCAGCTTTCTAACGTCCTTGGGCTGGTCGAGCGCCAAAAAGATGACCTCGCAGTCGATCCCGGCAGCATCACCCCTTGCAGGCAGTCGGATGTGGTGGGTGATCGGTGGAGTCCACAGCATCGGGCCGAACGTGGACTCTGGGAACAGATCCAGCCAGGTTTTGATGGTTGTGGTTTTCAGCATCGGGTAGCTGTTCCTGACCACTGCAAACCTCGTATACCTCACGTTGTCGATCGGGGATGGCTTCTGCTTGATGGCCTTCAGGAAGATCTTGCTTGCGCAGCCATAGGACTTGCCCGAGCCCACCGGGCCCATGATGCCCTGCACGAACGCATTGCTCTGGATGAAGTCGTAGATCACTGGGCTCTGGCTGAAATCCAGGTTCAGGCCGGAGCTTGAGATCGCTTTGTCCGATTGTTCTTTCGTTCTTGCCACGTTTCCTCCAGAGACTCATTTTGACCTTGCGCGGATAGCTTCATACGCGTCATACCAAGCAATCGCTGCATCGTTCAGACGTTGGCCTTTACCTTTGGTCGAAGCAGCCATTGCCTGATCTTTGAATTCCCATGCTTTGTCGTAGCACACCTTCGCGCATTCCTCACGCTCGTATTCAATGCCTTTGCAAAAAGCTTGATACACCCACATTGGCGAGTGGCAATACAGCATTCCAGTTGCTTTGAAAAACAGCGCTCGGCGTTCTTGTTCCGTCATGCCTGCCCCCTTGCGCAAATAGTCTCGTCAATCATTTCCTCAAAGAGTCCAATGGCGTGTAGGATGTTTGCTGCGCTAACACCATCAAGAGTTAATCCGTTCATTTCCAGCGCATCTCGCACTTTTTCCCAGTCTGGCTTTTGGAATATACTTAATGGATACGCTTCGCGCCAAGTCTTTAATTGAGACTTTAGCGAGTAAAACTTCTCGCGTTCTGCTGCTGCGCCAGCGGCAAGCAAGGCAGGGGCAAGCTTTGACAGGAAATCTTCTTCACTGATGCTTAAATGCTCAATGTTCGGGCCATGAAAACGGCCTCCAGCCTCCCGCGCCATGCGGATAATGTCATCTCTTGTCATTGCTCACCCCTTGGCGGTGCTACCACGTTCACATCAATCACAGACGGCTTGTCAGACCCGTCGTCCGGGTTGTCCAGCAACCCAGAGGCCTTGGCCAGCAAACGCAGCACGCCTACCTTGTCGTACAGCTCGACCTCAAGCGTGGAGTTCCCATCCTTGTCCGTCTTGACCCGGATGTTCTTAATCGCCTGCAGCGCAGTTTCAGGGATCTGGTGAGCAGGCTTGACCTTCACATTGCCGTACTCGTCCCAGGTCATGATGTCCGTGATCTTCGTATTGGCCATGCACAAGAGCGCATAAGCCACCGCCTCACGGTTCTCAAGGATCGTGGCAGAGCGCTCCAGCCTTCTCTGCACAGACCTGACCCCGCCCCAGTTTGTCAATGGAGGGATCACATTGGTTTGCTTAGGCCTAGCCATCAGAACGGAATATCCGAATCATTTTGCGGCTGGTAGCCATTGGCCTTAGCCTGGTTATGCGCAGACACCTGAATCGAGCAGGCATCACCAATCTGGCAGCTGTAAAAAGCCTGACCAGTCGCATCTTCCTTACGCCACGCCTTGAACCAATGCAGCTGCCCATCCGGCAACATGATCCGACCATCCAAGTCAGGATCTTTCTTGCCCTCACGCTTCTTCTTATTCGCAAACAAACTGCCCTGCCCAGGCCGATGCTCAAATGCCATCTTGCTACCTCCAGTCAAAAACCCCTTGCGGGGAAATAGTCAGAAAAATTTTGGTGTGGTCCCCGCAACGACAGCGTGAGGGGGAGGGGGGAAAGGTGCTCTTTCGGCAACTGACTGCCAGCCGCCAGCCACCGCGACCGTTTGTCCAACCAGCCTGCGCCAGGCCGAGCTCCGACCAGACACCCTTTGACCCCCCCCGCCTGTCCAGATACCCGACGGACGTATGGTTTTTGGACAGACCGCTTTAAACGCTCTGTGAGCCGTTTTCCCTGCCCACCCATGTCTGCCTATTACCCGACCCATGATCGCGCCTTGTAGGTACCTTAGAACCCGCGGAAACGGCATCAGCATTTCACAGCTGGTCTGCAGATATGGTCAGCAGTGCCAGCAGCAGCTCCTCGCCCTCGGGAACGCCCAGACCCTCCGCTTGCTGTTTTGACAGCAGCGTCTGACAGGTTGCGCATAACTCATTGTCAGTTATACCACTATCAATTAATTTCATTGTCAGTTCATTGTTTAAAGTTACTTTTAATTCTCTTTCAATTATCTTGTTAAATAACCTATTAGTACGTTCTGTTAGGTTATGGTCAACCTCCGGGTTGTCAACGAGGTTGTCAATGGAGACTGTCTGCTGGTCAACCTTAGGGTTGTCAATGTGTCCCCCTTTGGATGCCTTTTTGGCAGCGATCTCTGCTTTCATTTTGGCTACTGTCACGGTGTCTCCTTTAGGCATTTGATAAGTCTTTGGTGGTGGTACGACTGGCTTGACTACGCCCTTAATCATGTCCTGGATGCGCCTCAATCCTTCCCGGTCAACCTCCTCTTTTTCCCGCTTCATGTCTGCCTCCTTCATGGCTGGTGATCTGGTGTCCTCAATGCTGCTGGTCACAGCGACTGCTGTCTCGGTGTCAATGGTCGGATCAAAGATCACCCTGACGGTATCTGTCCTCTCGGCCTTAAAGCCCTTCCTGACCACTTCGACATAGCCTCTGGCCTTCAGCTTGACGATCTGCTTGCTAATTGCCTGCTTTGTAACGCCCATGTCCTTGGCAAGTCTGACCTGGCTGACCCAAGTCACTCCGGCTCTGTTGGTGTAGCTGCACAGGATGCACAGCACGCGCACAGCAGCGTCTGAGAGCTCTTTGTCGGTCAGAGCGCGCAATGGCACGACACTGACCTTGCGCTGGTCTGGTGGTAATTCCTTTTCCCGAAGGCGTGGTTTTTTGGGTATCTGAAACTGAACCACGTTATTTACGGCTGACATAACGACACCGCCTGTCTGTAATCATTTTCATTCCTATGTCCCTTGCGTGTATTGCAACGCCAGCAAAGGATTTGCAGGTTGTCAAAGTCAAGTTCTAGGTCAGGCCTGTCGCGCACTGGAACGATATGGTCAACGTGCATTTTTCCTTCGGTTGTCGCACAAGCCATGCACTGCTTTCCGTAATGGGCAAACACCTTGCGGCGCAAGTCCCACCACTCTGGCGGTGGTGGCCGACGCTTTGAGGGCAGGGCGCTCATTGCTTTGGCCTGCCTCATAGGTCTGGATCAATCCAAAACCCAGCATGAAAGATCAGCGGGATAGGATCATATTCATCGCCTTCAGCCTCCATTAACTGCTTTTGCAGACCTATGCACTTCTCATGCAGCTCCAGTACCTTGGCGTAAAGCTCTTTGCCTTCCTCTTGGTACTTGTTATGCAACCTTTTCAGATCGTTGATCTCTTTCGGTGTCATGTATTTTTCTCCTTCAGCGCCCGTTCCACTGCCGCGCCATAAAACACCCAGTCAGCTGACGCGCAGCCAGCCTCAACGGCAATATTGGCGTGCTCCTGCTCTGTCAGCCCCTGCCATTCGCGCTGTAGTGGGGCTGAATTAGCCGGAACTACCCACATACTTGCAACAAAACCAGAACTTGGGTCTTGGTCATATACCCACGGCAACGCATCAATTTTTACATCTGGAATTCCAAGTCTCGGAGAAGTTTGCTTATATATCTTGAACGCCACCGGCTCCACGCTGGGTTCTGGCTGTGTCATTCTGTTCACTGCTTTGTCTACACTGGACTGCATTTGCTTCTGCATACCATCAATAAAACCACGCTTATAATCCGTATTATTTTCAGTTGGGTTGTACTCAGCACTCATTTCATCCTGAAATTCTTTGACCCAACCTGCTGCGTAAAGTGGTATTTCGTAAGTTTGTCCGTGGTCTACAAAATCCCTCATGTGTTTTTGAAAATGCACTTTGTTTGTGCTTTTATCTTGATACATCCATACCACCGGCTCTTGTTTTGGCAACGGATTTACAAGCCCGCTAGTCATATTATCAATCTGCGTTAATACACCAAGAGTGTCATCAAGCGGTTTCCATTCCGGCGAGTCTTGTCTGTAGTGTTTTTGATAGATGGCTTCTGCAAGACGTTTTGCATAGCCATAAGCATCCTTACCCCAATCTCGATTAAATTGAGTTTTGATGCTCTCGGCTTCTTCTCGACTATCACATTGAATGCAAACATCCCATTTTTGCCGCCACTTAATCCCGCCAATAGACACTTTTTCGTCTGCGGCTTGCTCGTATTGTTTTATCGTAATGTTCATCTTTTATTTTCCTTGTTTACAGTTTCATCCAACCACGCTTGCACTTCGCTACCACTCCACATCTTGCGCAACATCGTTGGAAATTTCACTCGTTCTCGCTGTAGCCGGGTATCATGCGATGCCTGATCCATCATCACTGTTCTCGCTAATGCTTCGCAGGTTTGACATGGTGTTGGGTCTGTATACAACGGGATGTACTTCAAATGATCCCCACGCTTATGCTGTGCCACGCTGCAATAATTTAAGTCAATCACACAATGTGGTTGTGCATCAGTCAGATTTTCTACCCACGCCACCGGCTCTTGCTTCACCGCGTCCTTCAAACTCACGCTTGTTTCATACACTGGAAGGGTTCCAAACAACTTCGCCACCGGCTCTGATTTAGACTGCTGTGGTGGGGCGCTGTAGAGTAAAACCAAGTTTTCTGCTGGCTCATCATCGCAATACTCTGACGTAAACCCAAACAAATTTCCGCTTGAAACATCCCTATATGCCCACGCCACCGGCTCCGGTTCAGGTGCGCTTAGTCTGGCGCGGAGTTGTTTTATTAGCCAAATTGTTTGATGAGACTTTGGTTTTTCCAACGCATCCAGCACCTGCTGCGCTTCCTCTCTGGTCAATGTAATCATGCTGTCCCCCGCGACCTGTAAATGCTCACCGTCTTGCGCTCAACGCAGCACTGACAGACCCACCTGGCCGTGCTCCTGAGCCGCCTAAACTCCCCGCCTGCAAGCTCTCTGACGGCCTGACAACTGGTGCAAAACCTCACTCCCAGATGTCTATCACCAGCGCCAGGAACGCTGCAAAGCCCGCCATCATCACCAGTATTCCGCACAGCATCGCCACCACGCCTGCGATCATCATGTAATTGCCCATCGGTGACTCCTTTCATTTTTTGTATCTCCTCACCATCTCGTTGCGCAGCTTGGTTCTCGCTTCCGTGCCGCGCTCTTTTTCGATCCCGTTCAGGTAGTCCAGCTTGCTGATCCGGGGCTTTCTGGCTTTGTCTGGCAGGCGCAATGCCCACCTGACTTCGCACTCATGCCGCCATGCCTCGCTGTGCGTACAGACCTGCACGCCGTCGAGCTCGACCGTCTGCGGCGACCAATGGCTGCGGTTGCAGATTGGACAATACTCACAAACCAAGGAAGCGCCTGTGATAACGACGCGCAGCTTTCATTGCTGCAAACACACCCAAGCCGCTGCACTTCCACAGCCAGAAGCAGCGCCAGAACTTGCGTACTTTGGTCATTTGACGCGCCTCATTTTCTTGGCCTGCTCGTCCTCGATCATCTGCTTGCGGATGCGCTTGAACTTCTCAGCCAGATCCATTGCGGTGCCGCCAGGCTTGTACTTCCAGTTCGGGTTCCACACTGATGGCGTGGTGTCCTTTTCCTTGGGCTTCTTCACTTGCTCAGGTGCTAACTTCAACTTTGGTTGCATTGCTTCTCCTTTCCACGCACCAGCTGCACATCCAACGCTGGCGCAAACCATCTGATGACTTGATGTATTTACCGTCTTTCCGGTATCTGCTCTGCTGGCAGCTGCTGCACCACTTGGCCGACAATGCCGATGTCAAGATGGTGCTGTGTACCCATGACCGCAGCTTCATTTGTCCACGATTCGCCACAGGTTGATCCCCTTTCCGCTGTTATCTGCACGCGCCTGCCGCTCCATCTTCAGCAGGTTTCGCCTGGTCATCTTCTTCAGCACCCCGTACATCGCCTCGTAGCCCACCGCATGGCCTTGCATGACCAACTCCTCGTGCAGCTGCACCGTGGTCATGGCACCGAAGTCCGTCAGGATCTCCACGATGGCCTCGCGCACCTCAGACTTCTCCTGCTGCCCCTTGTTGTAGTGGCCAAGGCCGACGCGGATGACCTGCCTGCCTTCGGTGGCAGCGAGCTTCACTTTCTCGCCTGCCAGCTGCCTGACGACGAGATCCCAGTTCATTTGAGCTGGTCGCGCATCATTGGAATGAAATGCTCCAACCGCAGGCACACGCGCCAGGGTTGCCCATTGCGCCTGTACATCAGCACCGGCACTTCGCCGGGTGACGCGCAGCCCTCGACCTGTTCGCTCCATTTGTCCACCTGTAATCGTTCCTGACGCTTCACTTCGATGCGGAACTGGGCGACCGTCAGATCGTCTGCCCCGTCCCGCGCTTGTCCCAGGTTGCGCTTGACCACAAAACCCAAGTGCTCAGAGAGCAGGGCGGCGAGCTCGCGCTCTCCCACGGCCCCCTTGTTGCGCTTGCCCCTGCCGTTCACGCAGACCTCAGCAGCTTGTCCAGGCGGCTTTCGGTGGTGCTGTAACGCTCCCTAAGTGCCTGGTGGACGAGCTCGTCAACGATGGATGCCCTCGAGCGGCGCTGATCCCGCGCAGCCTGGTCGAGCAGGGCGCGTGTTTCAGGGCGCAGTCGCATCATGAAGTGCTTGAATTCCGAACGCATGTCCAATCTCCAAAAGGTAGTATTGCGCGACGGTATACCAAAATTCAAACGATGCCAATGGTTGCAGCATTGTTAACGTCGCGCAAAAGATACGTTTGAATGCTTGACAGATGTATCGGCGAGATATATTTTTCGTCTTACGGTTATTCCCGACCGCGACCACCGAGATCCAGGAGTCGAAACATGGCACCGCACACAGGCAAATTCGTCGCCTACTACCGAGTCAGTACAGACAAACAGCAGCGCTCTGGCCTTGGCCTTGAGGCACAGCAGGAGCTGGTACGCAACTACCTCAACGGTGGTCGCTGGTCTGTCATTGGTGAATTCACCGAGATTGAGTCAGGCACCCGCAAGCGCCTTAAGAACCGTCCAATGCTCAAGGCAGCGCTGGAGCTCGCCCGCAAACAGAAAGCCACGCTGGTTGTCGCCAAGCTCGACCGCCTGGCGCGTGACGTTCAGTTCATCAGCACCTTATTGAACGGCAATGTGCGCTTTGTCTGCGCTGACACACCGCACGCTAATCGCGTCTATTTGCAAATGGTGGCGGTGTTTGCCGAAGATGAAGCACGCCGCATCAGCGAGCGCACCAGCGCTGCGCTGCAGGCCTTAAAGCGCCAGGGCAAAAAGCTTGGCAGCCCATCGCCCGAGATCGGCAGCGCTGAGGGCGTTAAGGTTCTTAAAGCCAACGCAGATGCTTATGCCGAACGCGTCGGCCCTATCGTGCGCGACATCATCCGCAAGACCGGTTCTGGCACCCTGCGCGAGATCGCCGCAGCACTGACCGCTCGCGGTGTTGAAACCCCCCGCGGCAACACTGACTGGCGTGCCAACCAGGTCAGCAACCTGCTGAAAAGGATCAAGTAATGGACAAATTCATACCAGCGTTGCTGGTGCTGGCTTTCTTTGCCAGCTATTTCGGCCTGGCTTATTTGATTGGCCTCAAGTGGGCATTTGGCGTGTACTTAACCGGCCCATTTGTTGCTGTGGTTCTGCTTAGGAAAGCAGCCAAGCGCCGCCAGCAACGCATTGCAGCCGAAAAAAACAGGCTGATCGAGCAGTTTGCTGATCGAGATATTGCTGAGTGATATACTGTTCTTTGATACAGTATCATTATTTTAAGGATAACCATCAATGACTTACCAACCTGTTAAGCCGCTGGACGGCATGAAAGATCTGGATCGAAAAACCGTCGCCAAGTATTTCAACCGGGTTGGCCGTGGTTTGAACTGCCGTTTGGATGTGCCCATTTTGGTCATTGATGACATTAAATGGGCAGCCAAGATCTTCGGCGAGCTCTCCAAAGACCTAACGCAGATTGCCTGGGAAGATGACCGCACCGACATTTGGCGCGTGCTCGAGGCAAGGTACGCGATGGAAGCCGCCAAGCGCGAGCTGCACCAGCGCAACGAGAAAAAGATTGGCAAAGCAGAATACAAAAAGCTCACCAACAACCCCTACAGGTAGTAGCTCAAACGGAAATACCCGTTTGAATTTTTATAACGCTGTTTAACCACATGGAAAAGGAGAAAAGCTTGGATAAACATAAGCAAACATGCGGTGTTTCCCGCGCATATGTGTATTGCGGTTATTCAAACCGCAACAACTACATACGGTGTTTGTCGCATAATTTGTATTCCGGTTATTGGAAGCGCAAACACAAGATTCTTGCGCTGCACAATGACCCAGACACCCCTGTTCTGATCGTCAGCTCCATCGGTCTTTTGGCCGTGGTTGCCCTGGCAATCCTTACCTGACGGGGGGTTTTCATGGAAGCCGCCACTTTGGGTCGCGCCCTGCGCGATGCCCAGCTGACGCTTTTTGAGCACAGAGACACAGAGTTCCTGTGTCGCTGCCGAGCACTAGCCGTTGAGATCGCCCGCCAACAAGGCACGGTGTGCATCAATGACATAAGAGCACAGCTGCGCTTGCCCTCAGAAATGCACCCCAGTGTCCTTGGGGCTGTTTTCAAATCAAAAAAATTTACCCCGGTTGGTTACACCGAGGCCACCCACAAGGCGGCTCACGCCCGCGTTGTGCGCGTCTACAAACTCACGGAGGAAAACTAATGGCTGGTAAGAAAACCCCCGATGACATCATGTCTGCATCCCGACTGCCTGCACTGCTGGGTCTGTCGCGGTATGCCACACCGAATGACGAGCTCGCCTATTCGATCAATGCGATCAAAGGCAACGAGCGCGAAGATAAGTCAAACGAGTCCATGCGCTGGGGCGACCGCCTTGAGGCGCTGATCCTGAAGGAAGCAGCAGAGCGCCTGCAGCTGTCCGAGCTGGCCACCGAGTTCAATGCGGCTTTCTACCACCCGACCCTGCCGCTGTGCTGCAGCCTGGATGGTTACGCAGACGGTCGCGGGCAGATCATTCGCACGGACGAAGATGCAGGCATCTATGTCATTGGTGCCGAGCAGATCGAGCTCGCAGGCCACGGCGTGCTGGAAGCCAAGCTGACAGCTGTGTCGCCTGAGGAAATACCTGCTTTGTACCGCGGCCCCGTCCAGCTGCAAGCACAAATGGACATCATGTCTGCCAAGTGGGGAGCAGTCTGCGTGCTGTACCAAGGCACGGCGCTGCGCATCTTCCTGTTTGAGCCGCACGCCCAGACGCTGGCAACCATCAAAGCTGCGGTGCTGGAGTTCCAGGACAAGCTGGAGCGGTTCCGCGCTGACGGCACGATTGATTACTACCCGCCAGCAACCAGCGAGGACGCTGATCGGTTGTGGCCAGCAGCTGAAGATAAGGTCGTGCAGCTCGACACTGAGGCTGAATTACTGGCCGAAAAAATTGCAACAGCAAAAGCCACAATTACCAAGGCCGCAAAGGATTGCGCGGATGCAGAAAAGGATCTGAAAGCATTGCTTGGCACCGCCAGCAAAGGCATTGCAGGCCGGTTTGAGATCCGCTGGCCGATGCGTAATTACCAGGCGCAGCCCGCAAAGACAGTGCCTGCAAAGGCCGCGTACACCATCCGGCAGTCCACCTTGAGCGTGAAGGAGCTGGCATGAAAAGCCTCGACCTGCGACCGCTGGAGCTCGCCCATGCCCGCGCCGTCAATGCACTGATGGGCAACATCCCGAAGCTGTCCAACGATGATGCGTGCGAAATCATTGAGGCAATGATGGCCGTCGTTTTTGAAACGCTCAAACAATACGCACAGGAGGAAGATGATGCAGCTGACTACAACTAATCGCCAAGGCTTTGCCCCGACCACGCTGGGTGAAGCGATGGACTTCAGCCACATGCTGGCCAAGTCCCAGATGGTGCCGAAGCAGTATCAGGGCAAGCCGGAGGACATCATGGTCGCAGTTCAATGGGGATATGAAATTGGTTTGCAGCCCATGCAGGCGCTGCAAAACATCAGCGTCATCAACGGCAAGCCGAGCGTATACGGTGACGCAGCGATGGCGCTGGTGCAGGCCAGCCCCGTCTGCGAAGGCGTGGACGAAAGCATCGAGGGCGAAGGCACACCGAACCCGGTCGCCGTCTGCATCGCCAGACGCAAGGGCAGGAACCCGGTGATCGTTCGCTTCAGCGTTGAGGATGCCAAGCGGGCAGGGCTGTGGGGCAAGCAGGGGCCGTGGCAGGCGTATCCCAAACGGATGCTGCAGATGCGAGCTCGAGGCTTTGCCCTGCGCGATGCCTTTCCTGATGTGCTCAAAGGGCTGATTACCGCGGAGGAGGCTCAGGATTACCCAGACGAGGCCAAACCCAGGCCGATCAAGGATGTCACGCCAATGCCAGCCAACCCGCTGGATGTGATCGCGCCGCCCAGCCTGCCGGAGCCGGAGCCTGAACCGGTCGAGGCAGTAACCGTGGACGAGTATGTGCCAGACCTGGACGAATCAGATTTGCAGAACGATTCTGCAGAATCTGCAGAACCTGCTGCAGAACTCGATGTGATAGACGGCGTGCCGATCATGGTGCCTGGCAAGGCCGAGCCGCACGCAGTGTTTGCCAGCCTGGATGACTGGGCAGCTGCGCTGGAGGATCTGTTCGACAAGACCGCCAGGGCAGGTAAGCGCCCGGTGCGCGAGCGCATGACCATTTTGAAAGAGTTGCGGCAGCTGAACGAGGAGAACTTGCAGCGCGTTGAGCTCACCAAAAAGACGGCACTGATCTCAATGTACGGCAGGCGCATCAGGGCGCTGGGTGCGCAGCTGACTGAGGAGGAAAAGGAAGCGGAGAAAAAAACCCCGGCCTAAGCCGGGGCAAAGTCGCGCCGATCACGGCTGAAGGATCACTTTGATCTTAAGGTTTCGTATTGGGCGTAGCATTGTTTGAGGGCGGCTGTGAGTTCGTCGGCTTCTCTGGCGAGCCTGACAGCCACTTCAGCGTCCTGTCGGTAAAGCTCTCTTGGGGTACATCCACCTTGTCCAGGGCCGGTGGCACCGGGCAAGGCACTGCCCTCGGGGGGGCGGTCGGCGCGCTTGCGCAGGCTGTCAATAGCACTGGCAGAACGCTGATTGATAGCTTTAAGTTCATTGCTCATCTCCTGTCTCAGCTGGTCTGCATTGGCCTGCAGCGCCTGCTCTTTCTCACGCGCAGCGGCCATCGCCTTGGCGTGCTCCTCTGCGAGCTGCGCACGCTCACGATCCCATGCCGCCTGCACCTTGGCCTCGCCAGCGTTATGGCCGCGCCAGTACCCGGCACTGCCAGCAACGGCAGCCACCAGTACGCAGCCAGCGGCCATGTGTAAAGGGCTCATTTCGGTGGCACCTTGGTGCCTTCCAGTTTCTTATGCACGGTGATGACCTTGCAGACCTGCTTCTTGGTCTTGGGATCTTCCTTGCAGACTTCTTTCTTTTCGCCGCCAGCAAAGGCAAGGGCAGGCAGCAGGCACAGCAGGGCAATCAGGTTCTTCATCAGTCGATCTCCGGTTGAGGGGCCGGGGGAGGGGCAGGCTTGCCACCGAAGCCAGTCACCACAGGCGGGGCTGACAGCGGTGCAATTGTCGGCTCAGTGCGTTGTACAGGCGCAACAGTTTTAGGCGCAGCAGGCGGCGTGTCATTCCAGTCGCTGGCCTTCGACACACCTGGCGGTGGATCGATCAGCTTGGCCACACCATCCTTGCCCTTGATGGCGAGCAGCGTGCCGAGCGCACCGAGGATGTACTTGCTCATGTCAGACAACAGCAGGAAAAACTGCTTGTCAGCTGGTGCCATGCCGACCATCGGCTGGGTCACAAAGACCACGCTATACATTGACAGCCCGGTCATGGTCAGCACGACCAGGCAGAACGTCGTGCCAATGATTAGCTTGAGCAGCGAATCCATCTGCTCAGGGGCTAGGTTTTTCATCTTTCATGTCCTCCTGTTTGAGCAGTTGATCTGGGCAGGTGCCGGTGATGGCGCAGTCTGGGCGCTGGCACTCAGGCTTTTTCCAGTTGGCCTTGTCCATGCACGGATACCTGAAGCGATCTTCGCAAGCAGCGAGCGCCAGCAGGATCAGCAGGTATCGCATCAGTGGCCTCCTTCCATGACCTTGAGCGCATGGTTGTAATGCTTGATGCGGTCGTTCAGTCCGATGGTGCCGCCGTTGATGCGCTTGGTCAGCGTCAGGATGTCGCCCTTGTCTGCAAACTCATTGAGCTTTGCTTGCTCCCAAAAAAAGCAAGCGCTCTGGGCTGCTCCCTCGAATGTCTCTAGGTATTCGATAGCTTCTTCTGGCGTAATGCTGATGCTGTCAGCAAAGTTGGTTACATTTGTTTTGCCGGTCAGTTGGATAAGACCTCGGCCACGAAACGCGAAACCATCACCGCTAGACTCGTCACCATTGCCCATGCGATTAGCGTAGATGCGGTTTGCAATGGCCTGCTGCTTGTTTGGTTTGGATGCGTACTGTTCTGCGAGCTCATCGGTGGGGAAGTATTTGGGGAACAGCCGACGCAGGGCGCTGGCCTTGTAGTTCAGGTTTTCTTGGATGACTGTGAACTCAGCCGACTCATGGGCGCACTGGGCGACAAAAGCCGCGATGCGCTTTGGCGTGTTGATGTCGTAGTCGGGCAGCAGTTGTTCCAGCGCCTTGTGCCAGTAGGACACATACTTATTGCGCGGGATCATCTCCTTGAGTTGTTGTTCGGTCAGCATCCAGTCGCTCCTTCAAAATCTTTAGCCGCAACTCCTTCATCTTGCGGATTTCATTCAGCGCAGCATTAGTGGCGTTGTTCATGTCCATGTACATGATGCCCATGACGGGCAGCGCGATGACTAGCACAAGACACATGACCACCACGGTGACGAGTAAAGTCCACGGTATGTGCTGCTCATTCGTAGCAGGATCAGGAGGCCGCTGAACCACGCCAGGACGAACACCACTGCTCCAATCCATACCGCCTTTGCCCGTAGATCCGCGAGTGTCCTTTCCCGTTGCCATCTCGCTACCTGCGCCTTTCTCATTTCCTCAGCCAGTGCCGCGTTCTGCTCCTGTACGATCTGCTGCCACATCTTTTCAAACCGAGTCCACAGGTCGCCAAGTTCTGGCGGCGCGTTGTAGACCATCTGCTCGCGCACCTCAGCCAGCATGAAGTCCAGCTGATGCCTCACCTTCAACCGCTCCAGCGCACGCCTAGCAAGTGACATCTCGCCGCGGTAGACCTCCTTGGAGTTCACCTCGCTGGCGATGTACGCCTTGACCATGATGTCGTACTGGTCAACGAACTGACCCAGGTTGTCCCAGACGCTGTTCAGCACATCAGCAGGCGCGGCTTTGGCTACCTCCTGCACCCGCTTGACTTCCTCGTTGTACTGCTTCTTCTGCTCCGGTGTTGGGTTGGTGATCTTATGGAACTGTTCCTTCAGATCCTTCAGAATCCCGCCGACCTCGCCGCCCGTCTGCTTGATTTCTTTGTAAAGGGCGATCCCTTTTTTTGCGAGTTCAATGCACGATGTCGCTGTCTTATATGCCGCGGCAATCGTTATGGGATCGATCACATCAGGTCACATGCAGCTTCTGCTTCAGTTCCATGATCTCTTGGTGCAGCTGGTCGTTGCGCTCCTCGCACTTGCGGTTCTGCTCCTCGACCGCAGCCAGGCGCTGCGACAGGCGCTCGACCTCCTCACGCAAGTTCGTAATCAGATGCTCAATGGCCTCGTCGTGCAGCGTCGCAACCTTGTCGTGACGCAGGTCTGCCAGTACCTTGCGGTACATTCCGTAAGCGCCAGCACCAATGCCCGCAACAGCCGCACCCAGGGTTGTCCAGAAACCGCTTTCCATTTTTCACTCCAATTTATAACCAATAGAATCTATTGGTATTTGTACTATGGCGATAAGCCGCCGATCTGTTCCGAAGTCATGGCGATAACATCCCACGCTTGCGTCGATTCGTTCCAGCTGTACATGCCACCGTCGGTCGGCATCGCAACTGGCGGCTGCCAGTTGGCATCAGCGTCCAGCGTCCAGCTCGCATAAGGCTGCGGCGGTACGAACGCATCAAGGCCAGCGTCGTATGTGTAGCCGATGCCAGCGTAGTGCTTGCGGAAGTTGCCGTTGTAGCTGGTCTGCTTCCATGTGCCGCCGAACAGCCGCTCGCAGAAGGCCGCGCCAATGTGTTCTTTCTCCACGCCATTGGCATCGCTAGTATCTTTGTTATCAACAACGATTACTCGCTGTACGATACCGTTGTCATCAATTTCAGCGAAGTGCGCCATCTCAAGCCTCCAGTTTCAATCCGGTCAAACTTAGTTCGTCGCCAACAATTCCAACAGGGAACGTATTGAACGACATGCTTATCCTCGTTTCCTCACCTTGCACACTAGGAACATTATGCTCAAGCGACGAAGGAAACAAAATCAATCTGCCAACTTTAGCCTCAAACCACCAAGACTCAGAGTTGTACAAGTTCCATTCTTCAGGCGGGAACTTAATCTGCTGCCAGCCAGAACGATAAAAGTAAATCTTATCGTCAGCATTAGTATTTAGATAAAACACACCAGAAACAAAACTATTCGGGTGTGCGTGTTTGTGATGCCATTGACCTTGCTCAGAATAATTAAACCAACTTTGAGTAATCCTTAAATGAACGTCATGCTTAGGATCAGTTGTTGCCTTAAAGTATTCTGCGACACAATCTTCTATCCATCCTCTAAGAGAAGTCATATCTCTTAGAACAAAGTTATTTACACTAGTTAAGTTTCCTTCATTTGGCCTAGTTTCCTGACCTCTGACAAATAAAAGTTCTTCATCAGTAAGTTCTCGGTTAAGGTCAAACATTCCGATAGGTATAGGGAAAAGATTATGAATCATGCCATTGCGTCCTCAATCTCTTTAACCTGTGCTGTAAATTCCTCTAGTTGCTCAGGAAGCCAGATCGTAGGAATAGCATCTTCAAACTCTTTGATCTTCTCCATTACATAGTTCACTTCATCCATGCTAGGGCAAGGTCTTTGATCTTCCCAACGGGTAAACATGTTGTTGCTAATTTCCCATTTAGCACCAGGACGAAGAAGCTCCATTGCCGTGTTAATTCCAAAGTATCGATAGACTTTGCTTTGCATGAATATCCTTATTGGTTAATCTTGATGATGACGATGCCAGAACCGCCGTTATAACCACCAACAATATCGCTTCCACCGCCGCCGCCAGTTCCCGTGTTAACTGTTCCTGCACTTCCTGCGGTAGACCCCCCAGCGCCATTTCCACCATTTGCTGATGAACTTCCACCTGCACCGCCAGTTCCGGGAGCAAAACATCCACCGCCACCGCCGCAAGCATAAGTCACAGAGCTACCGGAAAGACTTGAGGCCGTCCCATTGCCGCCAGCACCACCATTTCCACTTGCCGATGATGCCCCAGACCCACCAGCACCACCGCCGCCACCGCCAGCAATATTTGGTGGACTACCGCCAGAACCACCATTGTTTCCCTGTGATGGTGACGTACTAGGAGAATTTCCAGTTCCTCCCGGCGATGTTGCATAAGTAGAACCACCCCCAGATCCTCCATTTGCTCCCGTAGTTCCAACAACGCCACTACCAAAACCACCGCCATTTGACGTAATAGTGCTAAATACTGAATTAGAACCAGATGTTCCGTCAGTTCCAGCAGCAGTATTTGTTCCTGCTGTGCCTCCAGATCCAACTGTAATTGAATATTCTGTCCCGCCAGTAACTGATAACCCTGTGCCAGTTCTATAACCACCAGCACCACCACCACCACCGTGACGAGAGCCACCACCGCCACCCCCAGCCACCACTAAATAATCCACGCTAGTCACACCAGTAGGAGCAACCCACTTAGTCGATGACTTGAACGTAAAGACGGTCTGCGATGCGACGGAGTAGGACAGGATGACGATGCCGGAGCCGCCTGTACCTCCAGTACCTGAGTTAGCACCTCCACCTCCACCGCCGCCAGTGTTTGCAGTTCCGTTGCTACCTGCAGTAGAAGATGGAGCAGAACCATTACCACCACCGCCAGAACCTCCAGTTCCAGCAGTGCCTCCACCGGGGCCGACTGCACCTCCACCTCCACCACCAGCGTAAGTTACAGATGATCCTGATATAGTTGATGCAGTTCCAGATCCACCATTCCCAGCAACAGTAGTAGAACTATTACCTCCAACGGAACTAGCACCACCACCAGCACCAGCACCATAATTAGGGCCGCCAGAATTTGATCCGCCATTATTGCCTTGGCTTGGACTTGTTGAAGGAGTGTTTCCAGCACCTCCACTAGTTGCTGTTCCAGCACCGCCACCACCGCCTCCTGAACCACCAGCAGCACCACTAGAGCCTAATGTCCCACCACCGCCTCCACCAGCAGAAGTAATAGTAGAAAAAACAGAATTACTTCCACTAGTTCCAGTTCCACCTGCGGCAGTATCTCCAGCCCCGCCAGATCCGACAGTAATTGTGTAATCTGTTCCAGCTGTGACACTAAGCCCAGTCCCAGTGCGAAATCCACCAGCTCCACCTCCACCACCAACATCAAGACCACCACCACCACCACCCGC
>JACCEB010644970.1_pt1 | contig 16963 bp, 26 predicted proteins | sample 7454761 | NCBI WGS metagenome assembly JACCEB01 (sample SAMN15323454, study PRJNA562643) | freshwater metagenome | isolation source: river surface water | place: USA:Blue River Watershed | collected 2017-08-18 | reverse complement strand
TCTCATACTGCTAATCTTGATCTGGAGCAAATCTATCTTATCTTTGCAGCAGCGTTAGAATACATGGAATCTATGGGGGAAGCACCTCCAAAGTTCCTGAATTGACAGCCTGGAAAGACAGGCATTTTATTAACTTTCAAAGGAATTGAAAAATGAGTGATCTTAAACCCGTTAAAATCTCTGGAGAGCTATTCTGGTCCAAGTGGATGGCTGAATTCAATAAAGCTTTTAATGAGGACAATGACCGTTACGAGTGTACCATCGGTAATATCTCTGACGCTGACGTAGCCAAGCTCACGGGCCTTGGCATCCGAGTCAAGTACAAGGACTCCCAAGGTAACTACATTGTTGTCAAAAGCAAGTTCTTGTTTAAGCCCACTGACGCTGATGGCAACTTCATTGCTGTTGATGCTTTGGGTAATGGTTCTAAGTGCGAGGCACTGGTGACTGCATACAAGCACAAGATGAGTGCTAAGTTCGGTCTCTCACCGAGCATCGTGGGTAACTCTGAGAAGACTGCCCTGAAGGTTACCGAGGTGAAGACCTACGTGCCTGATGCCAAGCAAGAAGATGATGACCTCATCTGAGCTTCCTAAGCTAGCTCTTATAGACGCAGACGTTATCGTTTATCGGGTAGCGTTTGCGTCTGAAGAAGAGACAGAGGAGATCTGTTTTGCAAGAGCTAAAGAACTCATCTTTGAAATAGTTTTTACGGAACTAAATTGCGATGACTATAAAGCCTATCTCACCGGCAAAGGGAATTTTCGACAAATGGTGGCGACCACAGCCCCATACAAGGGAAACCGAAAAGACTTCCAAAAGCCAAAGCACTACGATGCCCTCAGAGCCTACCTCCAGCGACTCGGAGCAGAACTCGTCGAAGGACAAGAAGCCGATGACGCCATCGCCATCGAAGCCACGAAAGAGCAGGACAAATGCTGGATAGTGTCGATTGATAAAGACTTCGATCAGGTCCGAGGCTGGCACTATAACTTTGTCAAGAAGGAAAAGTACTATGTCACGGAAGAGGAAGGAATCCGTAGTTTCTACACCCAGATTCTGACTGGAGATCGAACAGACAATATCCTCGGGATCAAGGGGATTGGACCTGTAAAAGCAGCTAAAATACTAGAAAACTGCACGACCGAAAGGACTTTTTATGATGCTTGTGTTAAAGCGTATGATGGGAATATTGAGCGAGTTACCGAAAACGGTGTACTGTTATGGTTAAGGCGACACCCAGACCAACTGTGGCTTCCTCCTTTACCCTCGCAGGATTCGACTGGACCGTCAGGTTCATTGAGGGACTTAGCGAGTACGGAATCTGTGACCCAGCCAACCAAGAAATCAGAATCAAAGCAGGAATGAATGAGCAAATGACGCAGCAGACCTTCTGCCACGAGCTGGTTCATGCAATCTTGTTCACGATGGGTAAGACTAACCATGATGAAGAATACACAGATGCTTTTGGGGCATTTTTGCATCAATACGAGAGGACAAAAGCTTGAAAACCAGTAGCGCAAAGGCAAAGGGACGGAACCTACAGAAGTGGGCAGCAGCAAGGCTTCTAGAACACGCTCCAGAGCTTGAAGGGGATGATATTAAGTCCACCTCCATGGGAGCCTCTGGCGAGGATGTTATGCTGTCTCCTGCGGCTCGTAAGCTCTATCCCTGGCAGATTGAATGTAAGAGTTATGCTCGTATCGCCGTGTATGACTTCTACAACCAAGCCTGCTCACACGGGACGCATGAGCCTGTGGTCTTCATCAAACAGAACCAGTGTAAGCCTCTTGTTATCGTAGATGCTGAATATTTTGTAAGGAGTTTTAGAAATGGAATTCAGACTAATCAAGGAAAATGAAGACGGATCAGCAGACTATAATCTGCACGTATCTTCAGAAGAAACCTCAGACATCATTCGTTCTGTAATTATGAAAGCGCTGTGGGAAGCAGCAAAGGAAGGAACTTTTCATGACCCATGTAAACTTGATATGGTTGACACCACAAGCGGAGGAGAAGATAGCGTACATGGCTCGGGTGAGCAACCCAGCGAACCAGAACAACCCTCAGACGGCTTCAAAACTTCTCAAGTACTTGGTTAAGAACAAGCACTGGAGTCCGTTCGAGATGGTCAATGTCTGCATGGAGATTGAAACCACCAGGGACATTGCTCGTCAGATCCTGAGACACCGTAGCTTCAGCTTCCAGGAGTTCTCTCAGCGTTATGCTACGGCAGAAGCTTTTGAGACTCGTGAGTGCCGTAAGCAGGACATGGTTAATCGCCAGAATAGCCTAGCCCTAGACATCTATGGCAACGAGAATGATCGTTACCTAGCCACTTGGTGGGACGGAGTGCAGCAGAGACTGACCAAAGAAGCTGAGTTTCTGTATGAGGCTGCTCTTCATAAGGGTATCGCTAAAGAGGTGGCACGAGCACTTCTTCCTGAAGGTCTCACAGGCTCTAAACTGTACATGAATGGAACCCTGCGTAGCTGGATTCATTACATCGAGATTCGTTGTGATAAGGCAACACAGAAGGAGCATCGTGAGGTAGCGGAACAATGTCGAGATATAATCTTTGAACATTTCCCTTCGCTAGAGGAGGTACTAAATGGAGCTTGAAGACTATTTTCATCAGATTCAACAGGAGAAACCTATGAACCAAAAAGACACAGTGGTAAGTATCAGCATCGATCAGGACAACTCTGATCTGTCTGACTTTCCTGACCAGTACATCCAGCAACGTATGAGCTATTCCTGCACTACATGGATGCAGATGCTAGAAGATCTCATCAAAGTGCTGGAACTGCATTATGGCTACTCGATCAGAGAGAACGTGTTCTATGCGGTTAACTTCCCGATGTTTGACCACAACCATTCAGCCGCCCCAGGCCGTGAACTAAAGAAGGATGACTTCTTGCAGTTGTTGGCCGAACACCCGGAGCTTAACAATGGCGGTAAGCATCAGCCGATGGAATCATATTCTGATTCTGAAGAATGAGAATCCTTGTTATACCGGATTGTCAAGTCAAGCAGGGTGTTCCTTTGGAGCATCTTACTTGGGCTGGTCAGGCTATTACGGATTACCGGCCTGACGTTGTTGTTAACCTCGGGGACTTTGCTGATATGCCTAGTCTGTCTTCCCACGATATTAAAGGCTCCAAGTACTTTGAAGGGCTTAGGTACAAGTCTGATATCGACGTTGCGAAGCAGGCTATGAAAATGTTATTAGATCCTCTTAAGTACCTACAAAATCGTCAGAAAAAGAACAAAGAGAAGGTCTACAAGCCTCGAATGGTTCTGACTCTGGGCAACCATGAGAATCGTATCGAGAGGGCTGTTAACAATAATCCCACCCTTGAAGGGTTGATCTCAACAAAGGACTTAGGCTATGAATCTGACTGGGAAGTACATGGGTTCTTACATCCTGTTTTCATTAATGGTGTTGGTTTTAACCATTACTGGCCTGTCGGTGCTATGGGCAGACCTGCATCGTCTCCTGCTGCTATTATCAGTAAGCTACATATGTCGTGTGTTGCTGGACACCAACAAGGAAAGCAAGTCGCCTATGGTAAGCGAGCTGATGGGCGACCTATCACAGCTATTGTGGTTGGTAGTTATTATCTGCACGATGAGAGTTATATGGATCAGCTTAGTAACCGTCATTGGCGGGGCCTTCTCGTGATGAACGAGGTTCAAGACGGCCACTTTGATGAAATGTTCCTAAGCATTGAATACTTGGAGAAGAAATATGGACAGTTGGACACCAATACACTCAACAACAGTTCAGGAGATTGAGGAATATATGAGGTCATTGAATCTACCTGAGAAAGTGCCCCAAAAAGGTGCTAATGGTAAACAAGTCTCGGGGAGTCACTATCAACGAGAGATTCAACCTTGGGATATTATTCAGTGTTGGGGGCTTGGATTTTGGCGTGGAAATGTGGTAAAATACGTCTTACGTTCCCCGGATAAGAATGGGAAGGAAGACCTTGAAAAAGCCAAACATTACCTGGAGTTTTTGATTGAAAACTACGACACCATTGACCCAAAAAACATGTAAACGATGTAAAGTTGAAAAGCCGGTTCTTGACTTTGCGAAAGGACGTTCGTATGGTAGTCACGCATGGTGTAAACCTTGCATGGCTGAATATCAACTAACTTACAAGCAAAAGAAGGGAAAAGAGTACTTCAAAAATTACAATTTTATGTCAAAGTACGGAATTACGTTGGAAGAAGCTCAAAAGATGCTTTCAGACCAAAATAATTCTTGTGCTTTGTGCAAAAAAGAGGTACAATTCCTGCCCGGTTTTTCTAACGCAGCGCATATCGACCACTGCCATTCCAGCGGCAAAGTCAGGGGTATTTTATGCGGAAACTGCAATACTGCGTTAGGTAAACTAGGAGACAGTGTTGAGACCATCAAAAATGTATTGAAATATCTAGAACAAGGAAAATAATGACACCCTACGCCACTTACATAGCCAAATCGCGCTATTCACGATTCCTAGACGATAAAGGACGACGAGAGCACTGGCCCGAAACAGTTACTCGGTACTTTAACTTCATGGAAAAGCACCTCAAGGACAAGCACCAATATACGCTCAGTCCTGCCCTGCGTCATGAGCTTGAAGAGGCTGTGACTAACCTAGAAGTTATGCCTTCTATGAGATCAATTATGACTGCTGGTGAGGCTCTGGAGCGTCAGAACATCGCTGGTTATAACTGCTCGTACCTGCCCATTGATGATCCCAAAGCCTTTGACGAGGCTATGTACATCCTCTTGTGTGGCACAGGTGTGGGCTTTAGCGTGGAGCAGAAATATGTTAACAAACTACCAGAGATTCCTGAAAAGCTGTACGACAGCAATACTACTATTGTTGTTAAAGACTCCAAGGAAGGATGGGCAAAGGCTCTCCGTCAGATCATTGCTCTCCTCTACGCCGGTGAGATCCCGAAGTGGGATGTTTCCGCAGTTCGTCCTGCCGGTACACGCCTTAAAACCTTCGGTGGACGGGCAAGTGGACCCGAGCCTTTGGTGGAGCTGTTTAAATATGTTATCGCCAAGTTCAAAGGAGCTGTGGGGCGTAAGTTACACACCATCGAGTGTCATGATATTCTCTGTAAGATCGGGGAAGTTGTCGTCGTGGGCGGAGTGCGCCGTAGTGCTATGATCTCCTTGTCTGACCTCGGCGATGACCGTATGGCTCACGCTAAGGCAGGCAACTGGTGGGATGGTAATGGTCAGCGAGCCTTGGCTAACAACAGTGCCGTGTACGAGGTAAAGCCTGACGTTGGTCAGTTCATGCGTGAATGGTCTAACATCTATGAGTCTCACTCCGGTGAGCGAGGAATCTTCAATCGTTATGCTTCAGAACTTCAAGCAGAAAAGAATGGTCGCCGTAGCCTGGGTAAAGAATGGGGTACGAACCCTTGCAGCGAGATTATTCTTCGGCCTTATCAATTTTGCAATCTTTCTTCCGTTATTGTTCGTAACGGCGATGATATGGATCGACTTCGCAACAAGGTTCGCTTGGCAACGATTCTTGGAACTTTTCAATCGACGATGACCCACTTTCCGTACCTGCGGAAGATCTGGCAGACCAACACCGAGGAAGAGCGTCTCCTGGGCGTGTCTATGACCGGTATTCTTGATAATCCGTTGCTGAACAGTGCCTATGACTTGGACCTGCCTAAACGCCTTGAGGAGTTGAAGAATGTTGCTATTGATACAAATGCTCGGATGGCTAACGATCTTGGCATCCCTGTGTCTGCCGCTATTACTTGCGTTAAACCAGAAGGCACTGTGTCTCAGCTTACGGGAACTGCTAGTGGTATCCATCCCCAGCATAGTCAGTATTACATTCGCCGTGTGCGTTCTGACAACAAAGACCCTCTGACCAACTTCCTTAAGTCTCAAGGATTCCCGTCTGAGCCGTGTGTAATGAAGCCTGATTCAACCACTGTGTTTAGCTTCCCTCAGAAGGTGGGTGAAGGGGCGGTGCTGCGGGAGGATCTAAGCGCTATAGAGCACTTGGACCTCTGGCTGGTATTCCAACGCCACTGGTGTGAGCATAAGCCTTCTGTGACCATCTCTGTGAATGAGAATGAGTGGCCTAAAGTCGGTGCTTGGACCTGGGATCACTTCGATGAGGTCACTGGCGTGTCTTACCTGCCCTACGATGGTGGGACGTATCGTCAGGCTCCCTACGAGGAAATCACTGCTGGTGAGTACCTCCAGATGGCTCTATCAATGCCCGAAGACATCGATTGGGATGCCTTCATTGAAGGGACTGATAACGTGGAAGGCGCTCAGATGCTATCCTGCACCGCTGGCGCTTGTGAGATTGCATTCTGATGAATTGCAGTATCGACTTCATCCATGGACTCGTATTCGGTATCGCTCATGCGGACACCTTGTACGTTGAGGTTGACGAAGAAGAATTATATGAAAAGACAGGTATAGTAATATTACTTGGATTTGTTCAGATAACCTTCTTCTGGTAACTAAAAAGGCCCCTCACGGGGCCTCTTTTATGCACCTAAGAAAAGTGCTCTTTCATCGTTCCTTCGTTTGACCAGTCCAGGTAGTACCTTACCGCCTGCCTTGGTCCAGTCTAGGAAGCCTTCAGCGGCTCCTTCAAAGTCCCCACGGTTGTATTTCATCCGTATGGTGGACTTCTGAAGGTTCCCTAACCCTACGTTGAAGCTAAAGCTAGTGAGAGCGTCGAGGTGGCCTTGATTAGCAGCAGCGTTAGGACACAGGCGTAGAACACCTCTGACAAAAGACTCAAGATCTTTCTGAAGAATTGCATTAACTTCCTCCATCGTAAGCTTCCTGTCCCAGCCTTCAGGGACAGCAAGTTGTTTACGTTGTTCTAAAGGTACTTTGATATGATTCGGATCAATTACGTGTCCCACGCCGGTCGTCCATAACAAAGCTGGACAGCGGTAGGGGACAAATCGGACACCCTCATGATGCATCACCATTTTTATGGCTTTATCGCTTATCATTTTCCAAAGGCCCGACCACCAAAGTGGAAAGCAATAATGGAAGCAAACAGCGCCTGGGTTTCATTATCCCACAACTGATCTGCCAAAGTGGTGAAGTCTACATCCTGCCGGAAGCCGTGCCAGAACAGAAGACAATCAATTATAACCAGCAAGCCAAAGAAGCCATAGGTAATCAAGGGACGCACAAGAGCACGTAGGTTCTTAACCCACTGAGACGTACCCTCATTCAGGCTCATATCGTGGGCATAGATGGCCTGCATCTCAGCCTGCTGAGCACCAATAATGGCCTGGGTAGTCTCAGCACTGCTGGCTACTTTAATCTCGTCTAGGCGGATCTCTTCCACCTTAGCCTGTGCAGCGTAGCCCTTCTCAAGCATAGCAAGCTCACGCTCAGTCTGCATAGCAGCCAAGGCAAGCTCATGTTTCTTATCTGACCTATCCTGGAAGAAGTCCAAGAGCTTAGGTAGGCCACCCATGAGGAAGCTGATAAGGGTAGACAGTAAAGTTAACATAATTAGTCCTTTCTACAGAAACTTGGGAGCATCGTCGTAGCTTGGAAGACCTTCCAGCATTCAACATAATCAGGATCATTGATCCACAGGTATTCAAACTGTTTACGATCAAACTTATCTAGCAGCCTACGCTCCTGTGCATCTAGATAAAGACCATACATAAGAGTTGAGAAAACAAAGAACCAAAGAAAAACAGCTATGGATATAGCTGCTTTAATCTTAATCTTCTCTAGTTTCTTGGATCGTCTAGCCTCTTTTATTCGTCTCTCTTTTAGCTCTTGAGCCATCCTGTCTTCAAGTTCAAGTGTAAGCCTATGCCTCTCAGCAGTGAACTCTTTCCAGACCCCCGGCATATCCAGCTCATAGATAAGCATCTCCCTGAGTTCAGTCTCCATCTTCTGTAACTCATGCCTACGCATGATGTTCTCAAAAGCCTGCGCTTGGATGCTCTTGGCAGGGTCTGGAGGAGCTAACTTGGCCTCGATCTCTATCTTCTGGAGCTTCTCAGTGCCCTCCATGAACTTACCGACATGACCAGAGACTTCTGTGGCTATGTCAGCAACCTCTTTACCGGCTTGTTTGGCCTCTTTATAGAGAGCCGTAAGTGCCCTTACACCTTTGATAGCTCCTTGAGCCAGCGCAAAAGCACTTATGGGGTCGATCATTGTCCTGGTGGATTCATTGCGCCTTGCAGCAAGCCTCTCCAAGCTTGATTCTCAACAGGCATTGCCGTAGTTCCAGTCAGAAGACCGCTAATCGCTTGATTAGCTTGGCGAGTACGCAAGGCTCTCTGAACAGCGTCAGCGCCTAGACCACCAGCACCCAAGGTAACTGCCAAGGCAGGACTCTGAGTGGCAGTCAGTGCAACAGCACCGCGCCCCAGCTCACTACGGAATGGGTTAAAACCACTGATAAATGACAGCAGAGAGTCCATAGAACCTCCTTTGGAGACGCTACGGATTGCATTCTGCTCTGCTTCCGTGAACAGACGCATCTTGTCTTTGTTAGCGGCAAGATTAATAAACCCTTTACGGATCAGTTCAGCTTCAGAAGCCTTCGGGTTGTCAGCCTTTACCGCAGCAACATCAAGAATATCTTCAAGCACGTTGGCTCGGCTAAGATTACGCCAATCCTTACGAGCATTCATGACATTCTTAACAGCTTCGTCTAGGTTGCCTTTACCAGCGATAATATCCTTACCGTTGAGGTTGGAAATATAATCATCAAGCTTAGATACCATCACTCCACCAAGTCGACGTACATTGGGATCAGTAGATCCTTTGACATCATTGGCGAGGCTACGCATCTGTTCCAGCTTAGTGAAAGGAACACGTTTTTGACCGATAATATCTTCAAACTTATCCAGAACAACTTTGATCTTAGCTTGACCAGGATCTTGAGGAAGATAGTTAGCCTTTTCCAGACTGTTACGAATATCATCAACCATTCCCAAAGCACTCTGAGGCTTGACAGATACCCCAGCATCTTCCATAGCCGTGTAAGAGCGTTGAGCACGTTGTTTGACCTGTTCCATCGTGATTACAGGAGCTTTCTCAGCCGTTAGAGCACCAGCAAGCCTTCCAGCTCCCCCAGCAGCCACAGCACCTACGCCAATGCCTGCAATCGTGGCAGCTATGTCACTTCCAGTGATCTCTTTGGCAGCTTCAGCAGCAGGCTGAGCCACTGCACCGGCCGCAGCAGAGGCAGGCAGCGCACGAGCCAAGTCAGCGCCTAGGATAGTCCTAGGAGCCACTGCTGCAGGGATAGCCCCGCCAATTAAACCTGCCACGCCTCCTTGAGCCACTTTCTCAGCGGTTGTCTCAGGCGTAGGCAGACCCATCTGAGTCAGTCCTCGTTGCTGAACCTGAGTCATGGTAGGAACCCTGCTCTCAGAACCCAAAGCCTGAGCACCTAGGTTATAAGCACCAGCAAGAAAGTCAGCCACGGCATTCACGGGTGCAGAAGCGGCTTCAATCGCTGTACGTGCAGTTAGTCCTGCCTGACGCTTAAGCTGGTCCGTTGTAGACGGAGCCTGAGCTTCCACAGAAGACTTGGCATAGTTTTGTTTAGCATATTCTAATACCTGAGCTTCTGTAGCCCCTTCAGGAGCAGTAATCTCATAAGTATTGCCGTCAGGGGCAGTAATTTGAAACTTAGGCATTATTGAACCTTTTTAATAGACCATCCACCAGTTCCGGTCGTTGCCGTAGAAGGGGTCAATGCACCAGCCCCAGGCTCAGGACGTTTTTCTGCTGGGAGTTTACCAAGAGTTGCATCACGCCAGCGAGAATAATGAGTTTTAACTTGCTCCAGATTGTTGCGGATACGATCAGGGGATTGATTCAAGTCCAAAGAAGATACTGAGGACTGTAAGGCTTCCAATTCCTTGACAGCAACCTGACCCAATGCCCCGCCAGTGGGAGAAGCATCACGCATTTGCTGAAGACGATCAAAACCGAGGTTAGCTTTAATGGTTTCAATAGTGGAACGGAGGTTAGCTCCAGAAGTTCCTGGGATAAACGAAGTTATAGAACCAAATCCAGTGGTAAGACCTGACACCAGCGGAAGAGCCTCGTCTACCTTACCAATGATACGGTCAGCCGCCCCTACAGCACTTTGTGCGGCTGCAATCTTTTTATCTTCACGATCAGAAGCTTTTTCCTTCAGGTCATCAATCTTTTGTTGAATCAAGGTACGCTGAAGATCAGAATTAGACTGACGAAACGAAGCCTGCAGGCGAATCATCTCTTCTTTAAAAGCACGATCACGTTCTTTCTCGTCAGCACGTTGTTGTGCTTTTTCTCTTTCCAACTGAGCTTTAGCTTCAATCTCAGCTTTCTTGACTGCGCTACGCTCAAGTCCAGCAACTACAGTCTTAGGATCTCCATACATACGCAGGACTTTAAGAATATCGTCTTCGGTCGCCCCTTCAGGCAGAGCAGCCAATTCAGATTGAAGTTTATCTTCCCGGCTATAGGCTTGCAACTCACGAGATGTCTTCATGGTTGTCAAAGCAGCTTGAGCATCTTGTTGTCTACGTGCAGCAAGCACTTGGCCTAACTGAGCAGCTTCTGCTGTCAATCCGTTTTGCTGAAGACGGTTAGCATATTCCTCCAAACCTTTGGTGGAAGAAATATCTACTCCTTGAGCAAGACTACGAACGGCTGTGGCTCGCTGAAGCATCGGGTCTTGAGCACCTAACAGGCCACCAATGCCTCCACCAATCTGGTTGGCTCCCAGGTAAATACCATAGTTAGCCTGCTGGAAAGGGTCCATTTGAGCAAACTGAGCAGCTTGCTGACGAGCAGCAGCCTGTTGCTGTAGTTGATAAGCCTCGGGAGTCATCCCGAACAAGCCTTGAACAATATCAGTAGCCATCAAATATCTCCTGTCCAAACACCGGGAGTCATCCCACCACCGCCGTAACCGTAGACATTCTCTGCCCCGTACTGGCTCATTGCCTGTCTAGCGTTAGCGTAGGGTTGACCGTACGTATTCCACAATCCCTGAGCAAAGTAAGGATTAGATCCAGCACCCTGCAAAGCAGCCGCCAACGGATTGTAAGCATTACCTTGTTGAGCAGTCCTAGCAGCAGCAACACCGCCTTGCAGCAGAGCATTAGCGCCAGTATTACTAACGTTCTGACCGCCAAGTTGCTGACCGATGGTCATAGCATTCTGACCCAGGTTCTCAACAGTGCCTGCAAGACCAAGGTTACTCTGGAACGGAGCCAAAGCACCCACCTGACCGCTGTAGTAGTTACCCAGCAGGTTAGCACCAGTACCGAACAAGCCAGAACCGAAAGCAACCTGCTGTTGACCAGCCTGTTGTGCATTAGCAGCCAACTGAAGATCCTGCATTGCACGGGCGTTAGCCAGAGCAGCAAACTCAGGATTAGCAGCCTGCAATCCACCGCCTTGAGCGATAGACAAACCAGTACGACCAGTGTTAGACAGTTGGTTTAGCAACTGAGCACTCTCACGCTCACGTCCAGGAGCCAACAAAGCCTGTTGTTTAGCTATATAGTCAGCAGCAACCTGCTCAGGAGACTGTGCAAGGTATTGTTGTCCCAAGTTAAACAAACCACTAGCAGCTCCGGTCAAAGGAGCGAATTGTTGTTGAGCTTGTTCAGCTTGAGTAAGTCCGCCCCCAGCCAAACCCATCAAGCGGTCTTGATAAGCCTTTAGCTCAGGGGAGACGGTATACTGAGCACCTGTGACATACCCCTCTGGAGAGGTCTGGAAGGAGCTAGTACCAAAGCGAGTGGTAACCCCTACAGGTCTAAACCTAGCTGCATTAGCAGCCATTTGAGCTGCCTGCATCTGTGCGTTTGCAGAAGTCTCTGCTGCATTTTGAGCGGAATTACCGCCCAAGACACCACCAAGGAGACTCAGACCGCCTCCAATAAGTCCTGCTTCAAGTCCCATTTTGGTTCCTCACAAAAAGTTGTCGCATTTTGTTATCTGCTCCGATGAAATCCATGAAGTGTTTGAAACCCAACATGGTGATAAATTTAAGGTGTTTCTTATCGTCAATCTCGTGGATGGCAAATAAAGGTTCTGTTCTTAGTTGACTTAACTTTTGTAAATCTTCTAGCAGGTTCTTTTTTACTGTTTTATTCCACTTAAAACAATCACAATGAATGAAGGTGCTTTTAAAGGCGAATTCTAAATACAGAATATAGTCATCAGTTACAATGACTGGTTGTTTTCTTGGAATATGAGCCATCAGAGAAGTGGTGAACTATCATAATTAACGCAATTCAGTCCATTTAGTTAGACCGCTGCCAGTAATGCTATAAGTAGTTGAAGAAGGGACGATGAAACTATGCGCTGTATTTGTATTTAAGTTAGCGGATGAAAAAACTGCTATAGTGACGCCGCCAACAACAACGGTGGCACTGCCAGTAGAAATATAAAAATCAACCATAATCGGCTTACCTGTACTATTAGTATATGTTGTACCAAAAGCACGGCTAGAGGTCAGATCTTGCCATGTTTGACCCCAGCCAAGTCCCATGCCATATACATGAGCAGTGGTGGCAACCTTGGTGGAATTGTCCCCATTAGATTGCGTTGTAGCCGTAACGTTACTGGCAATGGTTCCACCGCTGACTACGTTGGTTGCATTAGTAGCGTTAGTGGCGTTGGTTGCATTAGTAACCGTAGCTGCTCCAATAGCTGTTGCAATATCAGACCCGCTAGCAGCCGTAATTGCTGTAGTCCCGTTACCTCGCAAGATACCACCGTTGGTAAGCGTAGTAGCTCCTGTGCCGCCGTTAGCAACCAACAGAGTGCCTGTAACGCCTGTGGTCAAAGGAAGACCTGTAGCGTTGGTCAGAACACCAGCTGAGGGAGTGCCAAGGTTAGGAGTAACAAGAGTAGCACTGTTCAAGTCAGCTTTGGTGGCTACAGCGGTAGCAATACTGTTGAATTCAGTATCAATCTCCGTGCCTTTAACAATCTTCAGCGGGTTACCAGAAGCAAGACTGTCCTTGCTGGCAAAGTTTGTACTTTTTACATAATCTGTCATGGTTCTTCCTTAAACGTTTTTACCGTTCTTGTATTGGATTTCAATCTTTTGGATACTAAGCGGAAAACCGCTAATATCAGCTTCATAACCTGTTTGAACAACTTTACCAACACCAGTAGGATATGCTTTCAATGTCCTCAAAGCAGTTCCACCTGAATATTCAGCAGTTGTATTATATTCTGCTATGCCATAATATGCCATACTTTGTGTTGGAATTTGTGCTGTTTCGGCATAATAGTTACCAGTGAAATCAAATCCCCACTTGATTGCAATATACTGTCCAGAGCCGCCAATAACCACCACGGACAAGCCCTTCAGGATTGAAGTAACTGAAGGAGCTCCTAGATCAGTATGGTTAGTAAAATATTGAAAACGATAAGAAGTACCGTTGTCTTGATAGCCTGTATAAGTTCCAATATACCCTGTCTTTCCAATCAACATGGTTCCATCCGCCTTTTGACAGAAGCTCTGAGGCTCAATCGAGTCCCAAGTAGTTACCCTTGCTGCCCCATCTTGGAGAGAAGCCTTCATGTCAAAACAGTAGGTAGACTTCAGCGTAGGAAGAGTCAGCAGATAGAAACCTTCTCTTGGGTTATAAACTGCTCGGATAGCTGCTTTGTTTTCACCCACAACAGCACTCATCAGATCATTTCGGACATTCTTGGAAATATCACGTAAAGGGGCAGATTTCTCTTGGATGGTACGCAGAACACTACGAACACCCGTCTCAGATAGGAAAATAATATCAGTACCAGTCTCAACCACTGAGTCACGAGCAATACAACCAATACCAGTGATCGTATCGTACAAGGTCATCGTAGCAGGGGAGTTAGCACCCTGATAGACAAGAATGTTACGATACCCAAAGATAAACAAAAAGTTGTTATGGACAGCCAAGGCAGTAACAGTATCCCCACCTTTAGGCCACACCGTGGTGGTATCCAAAGTGCCTGCCGTACCAGAGCCAAACTTGTGAGGGTTCTTAATATCGGACCATTGAATAGTTACTTTATCAGTGGCGGTATCAGCATTCCAAATACGTCCAAGAGCGCTGATTACAATATTAGCCTTCTGAACAGTGCCGTTATAGCCTGCTTCTTGATCTACACGATAATAGGTGGTTGTGGACGAGTCAGGATCAAAACCAAGGGGGTCATGCCCTCTCTGATAGAAGTACATATCTCCATCAAGGTAAGCAGTAGACCAGTTATCGTCCGTAATCGTAGGGGCTGTACCAACACCGTTAAATGTCAGTTCAGTTAGGGTCGAGCCAACCAGTTTAAATAACCTATTATTACCTGCACACAGCACATAAGAAGTGCCGTCTTTAGTAACAAGCTCAGTAATGACCTTAACCGGATTAGAACCAAGAGCACCTGGAGTTGAACTATTAGCTGGAGTCCACCCCTTACGTGCCCCAATACGACCATACTGGTCAATAGTGGCATTGTTAGCCACTAGAGCAAATCCAGAAGCCAGATCCAAAGAGCTATCCTGGGTGTTAATACCCATGAAGCCTGGAGCAGAGATACTGGAAGTAAGTAGTTGTTCAGCCATTACGGATTCACCCAAACCATTTCTTCAAGATAACGGTTACGCTCAATAGAAACATAATCAGCCAAGGCCATCTTGTACAACTGATAAGCCTCAGAAGACAGAATACCTGCGTCCTCACCTCGCTCGGCAATAGCCTTAGCATAAGCTAGCAAGCACGTTAAATGCCCAGGAACAAGAATACGGTCAGTATCAAGTGCTAGATCTAACTGAGGTACAATTAGGTTAAACCGAAGTGTATAAACACCGTCAGGGATAGGGAAAATATCAACCTGAGTGTCTCCGTTAACGTCTACACCGTTAAAGTTATAATAAGCAGGAGAACCTTTGTTCTGGTCAATCAATAGAAACTGTTGATCCATCCAGTTGGTAGCAGCATAGTCCATCATAATGTTGGTGGTATCATTCAGGATGTCAATCACCCTAAAGCGAGTCCCTGAATCTTCCAACACATAGTTAAACACACCGTCTATTGTCTCTGCCGTAAGCGTGGTACTCAGAGAGTTCCAATCGTAAGCGTCTTCAACCTCTCGCTTAGCATCGTTAACGTAGATACCAATAAGACGAGAATAAGCACTATCCTGCACCGATGTTACTGTAGGCTCACGAAGCCTCGTAAGCACGTTATTAACTAGTTCAAGATACGTTGACATTTATATTCCTTTGTCACTTATTTTTTTTACTCTTGTTAGTAGCGGTACGCTGACCACGCATGGGCATATTAGCCTCGCTCATGGCAATAGCGATAGCCTGTTTACGGCTCTTAACCACAGGACCGCCCTTACCGCTATGCAGAGTACCTTCTTTGTACTCACGCATAACTTTACCGATCTTCTTCTCGCCTTTAGTCATCTTAGTAGCCATAATTCTTCCTTAAGGGGATATTTTTTGAGAAACCGCTGCGTAGATAGCCCCAAAGAAGACTCCAACGATCAGGATAGGTTTAACAGCCTTAGCCAGCCACTCAAGCACCGTAAAGGCCCCAGAAGCAGCTCTGAAAGCACTTACCATATCCTTGGTGTTGTTGTCGATCTTATCAACCTTCTGTTCAACCTGAACAAGTCTGTCATAGATCTCTTTGTGGCTAACTTCGTCCATTTATTCCTCTTTGGGTGTTTCTGGAGGCATTTGAGCTTCTGCTTGTTCTTTAATCTTAATCATCAACGGGTAAGCACCTGAGTTAGTTGGCAGATTACCTAGAACGTTTACAATACCTTGAACTTCATTAATATCCAGACTGAGGGTAATATTCATAATAAACTCCTGGTTAAAACCAAGAGCATACCATAAATATTAAGAATTGTCTATAGATGCTTGCTGTAACGGGGCCAAGTCCTCTGTAGTCCAGAAGTCCTTAGCCAGCATGATCTTCAGATGCTCTTTATTGCGCCGAACACAGTCAGCCCACTCTTGGTCACCCATCAACTCAGGCTTACCTGCGTTAATCAGGTTCACAGAGTCCATAGCTGCTTTGTAGTGCTGTGCAATTTGCTCAGGCGTCAGTTCTTCGTTCATGCTTGTCCTTTCAGTGCTGCAATTTCAGCCTTGGCTGCATCCAGTTCGGCTTTGAGTTCTTTGATGGCGTTGATGGTGTACCAAGTCAGGTTATCAGGATCGACAGACAAAACACCTGTGCTCTCCTGCTTCACGCAGTCGGGCAGTATCTGTTGGAGTTCCTGGGCAATGACGCCAAGCTGAACGCCTTTTTTGTCAATTGCATCATTGGGAGAAAGCTCTGGATCAATCTCTTCAGGCAACCGATATTCAAAGTTACGCACCTGAATTTGAGTCAACTTTTCAAGACCAACATTGTTGTCAACGATGTTTTTCTTGAGTCGGCGGTCAGAAGTTGTGGACCATGACGAAGAGTTGTTACCTTGATAAACTCCACCGCCCTGGGGGTTGATATATCCAGTGGTTGTTCCCTTACCAGTAAAATTACCACCACCAGCAGCAGAGCCAATCACAATTTCCGAAATGTTGCCTCCAGCACTTGGCTGAGCACCAATGCCGATATAAACACCATAAGAACCTGTTGTTAGGTTATATCCTGCTGTATACCCAAGAGATGTATTACCGCCACCTGTGGTACTATACCCTGCTTGATAGCCTAGTGCAGTGTTGTATGATCCTGTACTATTGGAAAACAGCGCAGAAAATCCAACAGCAGTATTTTGCGATGCTGTTGTGTTTGATTTAAGTGACCCTTCACCAACAGCAATATTCTTCTCGCCAGTTGTGTTGTTGTACAACGGAGAGGTTGTGTTATATGTGGAGCCAATTGCAACGTTGGATGTTCCGGTCGTGTTGCTATAAAGAGCACCGTTACCAATCGCAACAATACCGCCGCC
>JACCEB010203853.1_pt1 | contig 16971 bp, 30 predicted proteins | sample 7454761 | NCBI WGS metagenome assembly JACCEB01 (sample SAMN15323454, study PRJNA562643) | freshwater metagenome | isolation source: river surface water | place: USA:Blue River Watershed | collected 2017-08-18 | reverse complement strand
GGTACAAAGAGAATACCCCTAACTGAATGGATAACCTTATATTAATAGAATTAAATAAGATAGTATGAATATAAAAAAGAACTGTAAAGGTTTTAAAGGAATAACCCAACCAACTTACATAACTAAAGACTGGAATAGATTAAGTGGATATAAGAGTAGGGGATATTCAAAAAGAGTAAGGTGGGTAGGGATAAGTAGAATGCTGATTAATGAGCCCCAGATAACCAAACACATTAAAAGGAATAGAATCTATAAATTAGTATATCAATCCAATGCCCTATCAAAATCCATCTAAACACTAAAAGTGGGAGAAAGTGGTAAAAAGTGTGTAATAACCACCGATGTCTATCATAATATATATTTATATATGAATATAGGGCATACAATCAAGAGGGTCTAAGGGGGTATGGCAGATAGATTAGAGCAGCACCACACATTCACGCCGTGAGAGCAAAAAATTTTCTGTACTATATTTGGTAATTTGCTCCACAATTCGTACCCGATACAAATGTAAACAAAATAAATTTGGCTGATTACAAATGTAAACGCAACCTAAAAGCGTGGAGGCGTCTACATTCTGTTTGATTTGCTCCAGGGCGAGATAAAAACTATTGCGCTCTGGGAGCACTGATGGCATTGGATTATAGGGGGATAGTTGCGCTCTACTTAACATAATGCAAATTATATAACAAAACCGCATAGGATTATTTGAAGTAAAATAAATTTGGCAATATGGGTTTTTTTTCGTATATTTGTAGGGTGGGAGGGAGGTCTGTCTACCTGAATTGAGAATCAACGAGTTATATATTAGAAATTTTTTATCTCGTAACTGGTTGAAAATGAATAATTTACAACAAAATACGGGTTTTTTTGAATATTTTTTAAAAATAATCCATAAAATCCATTGCTATGTGCGCAAAATGTTGTATATTTACTATGTAAATGAGAGTTAATAATCAAAATCAGAAAGTTATGAGTTACGCATCTATGAATTATGAGAAGTTTGGTGAGTTTAAAAACATCCCAGCTAATAAACAAAGAGTTATTAAGGCAGGTGTTCCTGTTATTACTTTTACCGATATCTTTGGTAAGAATTATTTTTTCCCTTATCGTACTAAAAAACAGCGTTCCGAAATTTCCGAAATTTTGAGGTTGTTGAAATCTGACAATGTTACCCTTAATCGAATCCTTGCCGATTATTCGGTGAGGATGGGTAAGTATGTTAATGAAGCTAAATTGCGTAGAGAATTGAAAGCGGAGTTTGGTTTTACTAAATCGGCTATTGATTCAATCATTGCCGCTCATTAATCTTTTAACCATTAAATTTAAACAACATGGGTACACATATCAGTATTTTAGAAGCAATTGGTTTATCAGTAGGTACATTATTAGTGTATGTTCTTATTAAAACCTTATTAGAAAACCCTAAAAACAAGTAGTATGTTAGTTGAGAAGTATGTAGAAAGGATAGAGCAAGTACAGTCCGAAAGGGAACAAACAATGGCTACATTGGAGTTCCAACAATGGATGAAGGAGTTGAATGTATCCCAATCATATGAGGACCCTGCGGGCAAACTTAATGCTAGGGATATTATGAATCAGTACGATAGTAAACATTATTCAAATTTAAACTTTAAACATTAATACAATGAGTGGATATTCAATTTATAACAGGCATGCTAATATGGATGCTGAAACTTTAACTGAAGTGGGTAATCTTATTAGTGATGTCCGATTCGGTCCAAATGGTAACGATGGTGTTAATATGAATACTCAAACAGGCTTCGACTTGATAAATGAGTTGTATGGTTTGTATGATGGCTATTTATATGATAGTTTGTTAATTAACGCTGAGAATGCGAACTTGCCAAAAGAGTTATTCCGCAGAATTATAAAGGTTTGGGTTAAGGTTAGTAAATACCCAATGATACAATATTTCGCCGGTAGTGATGAGCCAGTAGAGCAGGAGCCGGCGGAATATTCACCTAATATGGGGATTGCGGAGGCGAAAGCATATTTGGCTAGTATTTCATAACTGATTGATTTTCAATGAGTTATAAATAAATTTGGCTATATCGAAAAAATGTCGTATATTTACATAGTAAACAAAATCAATCAGTTATGAATAAGATACCAAGAGGTTACACTATTACCCCAAAAGTGAAGTATTTTCGAACAAAGGATGGCAAGAAACGAACCAATGTAGTAGAGTTGGTCCACAAGCGTAAAGGAATTAAGAAACTATTCGGTAATGAAGAGTGGGCATTGAAGTTCATTCAATCCTTAGAAGCTAACAAAGTGGAGGCGAAAGCTCTTAATCTAAGTGGTTTTCAGCATGTTAAAGGAGTGGTTGCGGCACACAAAGATAGTGTGGCGGCAGTAGAGTTCACCGAAATAGTGAACGGATAATTTGGCAATATCGAAAAATTGTCGTATATTTGTATAAATCAACATAATAATGAGGTGAAGGCGTAGACCTCTATTCAACTACGCTGGATTAAATTTTAAACAAATGGCTAAGAAAGCAACACAATCAAAGAAGGCTGCTGTAAAGGCACCAGCAAAAACAATTCGTAAGACTGCTAAGAGAAAAACATCTTATGAGACTGTAGTATCTAACATCCAAAAGATTACTTACACATCTGGTAAGGTATCTTATAGAGTGAGAGTAGCTGGTAATTCAGAGTTCGCAACATCTTTGAAGAAAGCTAGAGAGATTAAGAAAGCAATGTTAGCTTAATCTAATAGGGTTATTTAGGACCGGTATAGGACTGGTCCTAAAATAATCCGACTTTTATTTGGATATATGGGAAATTATTCGTATATTTGTAGTATAAATTTAAAACAATATAAAATGAAAAAAGTAGTATTAGTATTTGCAGTATTATTGACTGTAGGTTTAGTAGCTTGTGGAGGCGGTAATGGTACAACCCAAACAACCGATTCAACAGCAGTGGATTCAGTAGCAGTAGATACGGCAGCAGTAGTTGCAGTAGATTCAGCTAAAGTAGATTCAGCTAAGTAAACCAATAGGGGACACAGTCGCCCCTTACAAGCGGTGTAAGTGTTACGGTAGCACACTACACACTCCAGTGTAGAGGAGGCGTTCAATTCGCTCCACCGCTCTAACGCATTCGGTTATTTGGTTATTCTCTGATTTGATTTACATTTACAACAAGCGTTATTCATTTACATAAGATGGTCGAGCCGAACGACCATCTTTTTTTATTTAAAACAAAATCGACACGAATGAATATAAAATTAAACAGCAAGTTAGACAGAAAGGGAGTAGTAAGGATAGGTAAGATGGCAGAGACTTGGTGTAGAAAGCATATGGGACTAAACAATAGAAAGAAGCTAGAACTATTGGTAACCTATAAGCAAGGTGATGATGCATCCTTAGTAGGTGAGTACGACCCACAAGAGCATGAAATCATTATATATTGGGATAACATCGACAATGTTAAGGAGTTATTACAAACAATGATACACGAATGGACTCACTCCTTACAGCCACTAAGTAGTAAATGGTCCGAATACAATGCGCAGGTATATAGTAGAAACCGCTTTGAAAAGGAAGCATACGATAATGAGAAGCGCTATACTGAAATGTGGATAGCAATAAAATCGAAAATAAACAAAATATAAATCAGCTAAATAATATATAACATATGAGAGAAGCAATAGAAGTATTAGAGAAAGCAGAAGGAGTACTTATGAAAAGAATAAGAGAGATGAGAGATGGTAAACCTAAGTACGCAGCTAGTGAAAGACTAAACGAATTAAGGTCCGCACTTAAACTTATTAAAACATATGAGAGAGAAGCGGAGCTAATGGAAGAAGAAGAAGATGCTATCCTAATGGAAGCACTGATACTTAACCCACCTAAAGCACAAGCTTAACCCCTCTAACCCATACAATATAGTAAAGAGCCCGTAGTGAGAAATCGCTATGGGCTTTTTTTGTGCCCTTACAAATCTAAGACCCCCCTAACTGAATTTCATGTAACTAAGAAAAGCAGACCTGGCGTGACACCCGGTCGGGTCCGCTTAAATACCGAGCCCGGTTTTTTCGCTATGGAAACCCTTTTTGATATGATGTGTGATACACATTGCTATCCAATTATACCCCTTTAACCCCCTCTTAGCGGTTTTATATTTTCCTAATTTGTGGATATTTATATGTGAACTAAATGAATGGGATATGTTAAAGCAAGAAGTATATGAATGGTGTTCAGATACTTTTGGAGTATCGGTGGGATTGGCAACTATTATAAGTTTACATAATAAGGATTCGGAAGAGGGAAAGGTATTTAGAAAGAAGTACAATAGGTTTGATGAGGAATTGGATATCAATGAGATAATAACGGATTCGATAGAGGAAGGAAACTATAAGGAACTACAAAGGGAATTATATAGATTAAAAAGAAAAGGGTTCTCTCCTAAAATAAAGGAAGTAACTATATATAAAAGAGCTTGGAACGAAGCAAAGAAAGAAGTAACTAATAAAGATGATATCAAAAAAGGAAATAGGGCAAAACCCACAAAGGTATAAATCGGATGGAGAGAAGTGGAGTGTTTCTTCCATTGCGGATTCACCTAACTCCAACTCCACTAAAGAGATTAAGGTATTGGAGTTCCCATTCGGTAAGTTCCAACCTTCAGATTCCCTAAAGCCAGTATTGGTTACGGATGGAATTGTTGTAACCCTATCTTCAGGCGAAACTCTTTGTTCCCCTAATACATTAAAATCTATAAAGGAATTTAAGAATCCACATTGGGATATTACATCTAATGGTACGATTAAGATAAAGGATAAGGAGGTAACATTGGGTAAATCTATTCCCGTTATCCGTTTGGATATTAATAACCTTACTCAATCTTCTATTTCGATGAAGAAAGGAAATTCAATCGCAGGTGTTGAATCCGTTGAGTGGATATTCGAAGGAGAGAAGATAAATGGTGTTCCTTCTAATCTAATTAATCAAATCGATTGGACTTTATCTGAAGGTATAGATAAGGGTGGTGATTCTTTCTCTATATGGGATTGGAAGTTATCACCTGATTCGGTATATTCAATAGAGCCGATATTGGTTTCTACTACGCAAGAGGATGGTAAATTTGATAAAAAGAAATTAGATACTTTCTTAAAGGAAATTAATTCTCGTATAAATGCACTTAATTCCGATTTTGCCGCAATTAAGAATACATTCTATAAGGGAGATACTCCTCCAAACTCCGGCGTTAAGAAGTTTCAAAGAGTTGTTGCTCAAACTACGGATGATACCCCATCTAACGATACATTCATAACGGAAGGGCCTACAACTATCCTTTCGGTTGATACTACTCCTAAAGATAAGGTTGCCGATTCATCACAAAAGGCGGTATCGGATTTGGCAACTAAAACGGCAGAAACTATTAATGTGGAAACATCTACACTTAAAGCTACACAAAAATCTCTACAAGAAAAAATCCAAGAGGCCGGTTCGGTAACAAGCTATGTTACTCAAGCGGGCGGATGGGATAAGTTTATAAGAGAGATGTACGATAAACAAACTACTAAATAATAAGTTATGAAACAAAGAGGAAAAGGTAAATTAATCAAGTCCGAAAAGGTATTGGAACTATTAGAAGGAATCGGTGTTGTAATGCGAATCCTTGCGTTCGGAATGTTATCCGTTCTTAATAAAGATACTCCATTTCTCCTAATGTGGATATGGAATACTATTGATGCACTAATTTTAACTTATTGCGCATGGGAAAGGGACAATCGCCCATACATTCTATTAAACATATTTTGGTTAATAGTAGGGGTGGTAGGTATTTACAACTCATTGTAACTCACCTACTTAACATCTTTATGGGAATTTTAATGATTCCGTTCATTCTTTTGGGGTTAATTTTGCTCCTAATTGGATTTATGATATATTATCCCAAATGGAAGTGGAATCGTTTAAAACGAAAATAAAAGGGTTCTATCAATAGAGATACCAAAAAATTTTCTTTTAAAAACGACTCGGCCCCCCAACCCCCCTTCCCAATGTTGATATCCATTTGTATCGGAATAATTTTAATAATTCTTCTAATTGTTAGAGTAATGTTTTATTTATTTGATGATATATAATATATATGTATATACATCATCCACATCGTTATGAATAGCAAAGTATTACAAACATTAGAAAAGGGTTACATCAGATTAGATTGGTCTGAATATATCAATAGAGTACATCTTACAACCGAACATCTATATACGATTGTGGAAATGATTAATAACTTTAAATCCAATAGAGGTGCGAAGGAATTGATTATATTTCGTTTTCAGGGTATTCCTGCTTATGTAATGATAAAGAGAGAGGAGTATTCTAAAATACTATTATGGATTAAGGATGAATATATACGAAGAGAAGAGTATGAAGGGTGTGGAATTATTATGAATTTATTATCACATATAAATAAAAAGAATGTTAGACCTAAAAGAAATATGGAAAGCTTGGAAACGGGCAGAGAATCCAACGCCTGAACAAGCGATTTTAGCTAAGAAGCGTTTTGATGTATGTGTTTCTTGTCCACATAAATCTGATTTTTCGGTGAAGGGAGTTCTTATATCATCCGTATGTGGTAAATGTGGTTGTCCTTTACATAAGAAGATATTTGCCGATAAACCTAAAATGTGGTGTCCAATTGGTAAGTGGGATGATATAAAATAAAAGATTTTTGTATATTTATATGAAATAACATTTAAAGTAATTTATGAAAGCTACTCTATTCACAATAGATTTTATAGAAGATTCTAATAATAATCTTCGTATTATGGAAATAAATACCGATACTGCTTTAACTCAAGGTGGGTTAAATAGTATTGATTTTACAGACCTTACACAAATATTATCAGATAATTCTATAACAGAGGTACATACTATTGCAAAATCATTTCAAATGAATTTTGTAAATGCCTTATCTCAAAGTTTAAACGAATCGGCATCTTTTGTGAATGTATTTGAAAATCACTTAGAAGAAGATACTACTATATATCCAACAGCTATTACCGATGCTTCTAATAAATTCATATTAAGATTGGCTTACGATGAATCTGCATTATTCGATACCGAATATGCTAAGAATAAATTAGGTCCTTTAGATTTGTTTTATTCAAATGGAGATAGTGGTTCTATTGTTGAATACTATGTATCATCATCGCAAACAGGTATTACTGATATACTTCCTATGGAATATAATTCGGCTAATATGCCTGATTTGGCTGTAAAGGATTTAGATAATGTAAACAATTCTATTTCTTTTTATAAAATTGGTAAATCAGCAGATACCGATGAGAATAGATTTACTGAATTGAAATCTACTTTAAGTGAGAACAGTCTTATTATTAAGTTTTACGAAAATGAATCCGAATCCGTTGTGAAGAGTATTCGTTCTGTAAACATAGTATATGGTAGTGATTTGGATTCAATTGTACTTGGTAGTTATGTAAATGATGGTTTATTTGAGAAACCAACTTCTATCGATGTTGATGATACTCAAGTATTAAGTAAAGTAAATACAAAACACTATTACGAATTAACAACAAACTATCCTAAGTTTTCAAATGTAAACAATTGGGGTGGTATATTCGAAGAAGAAGAGGTTGTTAAAGCGGATGGTACACCTATTTTAATAGGAAGTGCTTCAGTTGGTATGGAACTTAAATCTTATTTTATAGAAGGTTCGCCAAATACCGATGTGGTATCTGAATTTATGGATTGGTCTTACGCCGGTTCTTCTTTACCATCTGGCTCATATGAAACATCATCGATTGTTGTAAATAATATAGAACAAGAATTATCTAACAACACTGTTTTCCATTTAACTATGGAAGATGGTTCTTCGTTTAGAGCATCGGGTGGAGCACACTTATTAGTATATGATATCAATAAGGATGTGTTAAGATATGAATCGGTTTCTATGATAGATGAATCGCTTCATAAATTAGTTAATTTAGGAGGTGGATTGGTTAATATATCATCATCTGTTGGGGAGATATTAGATGGTAATTATAGTAGTTATATCATAGATATGGAAACCACCGATACATACTTCCTATATAATGGTGAATTGAGTGTTAAGATTGTTACTCACAACTGTTTCCCTGCTGGAACTAAAATTACATTAGCAGATGGTTCTGAAAAGAACATTGAAGATTTAACAACTGATGATAAGTTATTAACATATAACGAAAAAACAGGTGTGTTATCCGAAGGAACTATTGGAAATATTTTAAAGAAGAAAGAATTCTTATTAATACAATTAGAAACCGAAGATGGTTCTATTGTTAAATCTACTCCATTACATAAGTTCTACATTAAGGGGAAAGGATGGGTAGCAGCGCAAGATATCGTAAAGGGCGATGTGGTAATTAAAAAAGATAAATCAGAATCAGTAATTGTTGATAGAAATGATTTGAGCGGTGAGGTTGATGTTTATCACATTTTAGATGTTAAAGATAATCACACTTATTTTGCAGAAGGTATATTAGTTCACAACTTTAAATATGGTGGTGGTTCTTGTTTTATCGCCGGAACTAAAGTAACTATGGGTGATGGTTCTGGAAAAAATATTGAAGATGTAGTTGTAGGAGATGAAGTACTTTCATTTAATGAATCTACTTTACAAAACGAAGTTAAAAAAGTAATTGGCTTAAAAACTCCGATTCACAATGATTTGGTTAAATATGAATTTGCTAATCAAACTTCGGTAACATCTACATTCGACCATCCATTCTATGTTGGTGATTTAGAGTTAGCATCATTCGCTCCATTCTTAACAAACAAGCGTTATGAATTGGGTAGAGATGTTAGACAAATTAAAGTTGGTGATATGGTTTATGTATCTAATGGTGTAAGTAAAACTGCAATCAAAGATATTATCGAATTAGATGAAGTAGATACACAAACTTATATTATAACAATTGAAGATAACCATAATTTTTACGCTAACGGAATATTAGTACATAATAAATAAATTTAAAATGGCACAGGTATATAAAACATTTACAAAAACCGATTTGGCAAATAAAGGTTTAGTTCCTACAAATACTTTACAAAAGCAAAAAATTGCACAAATAGTTGCTAATTTTATTACTTATTTTAAGGCTAAGCATTTGTAATTTAAATTAAAAGGTTATGGTTGTATTCACTAAAGAAGATTGTGAGTATGTTAAGTCTTTCTATTATACAGAAAGAGAATCATCTTCCGATGATATACAACAATATGGGAATGTATCTATTAAATTTAGCAATTCATCTGCTAAATTTATATCAACTACTAACGAAGAATTAACAAATTTTTTATTGGATAAATTGAAACCATATGGTGTTAAATCAATACCATTGATTAAATTTATGCGCTATGAAGCAGGAGATAATTTAGCAAGACATACGGATTTCGATAAGTATGGTGTTGATAAAATTTATAAAACATTCTTAATACAACTATCTGATTCAGATGAATATGTTGGTGGTGATTTAATAGTTGGTAAAGATATACAATCGAAAGAGCAAGGTACTTTATCTATTATAAATCCAACGACTCCGCACGAAGTTACAAAAATAATTTCAGGTGAAAGATTATCATTGGTTTTGTTTTTAACTGGTGATAATTTGGATTTGAAGAAAACAATAATATAATGAGTATTTCGGATGTAAATAAAATATTAAAAATATTTCATTCTAAAGATTGGTCATCTAATTATGAATATCACTATGAAAATTGGAAACAAAATATATGGTTTAAAATAGGCGATGTAGATGAATTTAAATTCATAAAAGATTTAATTAATTCCGATTTAAAAAAAATAGATGAAGATTATAAAGTATCCGATTGGATTACATTTTTAATATATGAGGAGGGTGATTTTTTCGGATTACATACAGATGATGTGCTACAATATGATTCAAAAAAGAAGAAAGTCCTATATACGGGTGGTTATTTATTAAATGAAGATTTTGAAGGTGGAGAATTTATAATAAATAATCAAAAAAATGAATCAAAGGTTGGTGATTTATTTTTATTCGAAAGACATTTAAAGCATGAAGTTTTAAAAATAAAAAATGGAATACGATATAGTTTACATTTTGCAGTAGAAACTACTAATTTAAATAAAAAAATAAAAAAATCTATAATATAATGTATTCTTTATACAAATTTAAAACGAGAGGTGTTGGTGTAATATCAAATAAACAAATTGATAAAGATACATTTATTGGAAATTATTTTTCTAAAAAAGAACAAATAACATCCGAAAGTAGGTTAATATATGATGGCTGGATTGAAACAAATCCTTTGGGTAGATATTTAAATCATAATTCTGATTCAAATTTATATCTTATAAAAAATGGCGATAATATTGAACTATATTCTAAATATGATATTAAAATCAATACAGAGTTGACGGTTGATTATTTTGAGATAAAAAATCTAATTAATTTACCAGATAGTTTGGTTTTATCATATGAAATTTATAATTTTGATTATATAGAAGAAGAAATTGTTACAAATAAAAATATAATATAATGGTTACATTGGTATCTCCTAAAAAGGTAGAAGTTGGAACATCACCAATACATGGTTATGGTGTTTTTGCTATTGATAAAATAAATAAAGGTGAAATCATAGAGGAGTGTCATCTATTATCGATTCCATTTAAATTAGGTACATTTGATTCTTTTTTGGTGAATCATAAATTCAATTATCCTTCTTATGGTAAAGTAGAAGAATATGTAATTCCATTAGGATTTGGTGCAATATATAATCATTCCGATAATAATAATGCCTTTTGGAGAACAAATATTGAAAATAAAACTTTTGAGTTTGTAGCAATACGAGATATAGAAATTGGAGAAGAGGTTTGTACATACTATGGAGATGATACTTATTGGGAAACAGTGAATAAATTCACAAAAGAGAAAGTTAAAGTAATATAATGAAATTAATTTATAGTTTTACTACAAAGATGGGTAATTATACCGATAATGATTGGGTAGTAATTTACTATAAAGCGGCTATGCGTAGAGCGAGAGAATTGGGATATAAAATTAAATTCTATGGATGTAATTTTATGTATGAGAATTTAGTAGATGATATAGATGAATTTGTTAATATAGAAAATGAAGAATTTATATTAACGGATGATTTAAAAATATTCATACATCAAAAAGAAGGATTGGATTGCGTTACAATAGATGGCGATATTATATTAGAGTCTAAATTGGTTTTGCCTGAAGATTGTGATGTTTTATTTGAAACTAAATTATTGAATACTAAGAATCCAAAGTTTAATAGGTATTTGGATATTTTTAAAAAATACAATACATCGGAATATATAAACTCTTTTGATTATAATGGTTTACATGCTTGCAATGTTGGTATATTAAAATTTAATAATTTACATAGCAAAAATTTGTTGATAAATAGGTATTATCAATTTAGAAAATGGTATTTAGAAACGATAGAACCAAATGAGAATTTAACACAATGGAATGACCCATCTATTGTAATATGTGAGTATTATTTTGGTAGGTTGATGGATAAAACAAATGTATCCTATAAGTTTTGTAGGGATTTCAATGATTATACTCACTATGCATCCGAATTAAAATTTCAACAAAAATTTTTCAATCATATTAATGCCGTTTTTAATAAAAAGGTAATATAATGAATTTAATATATACTTTTGATAAAAATGTTCATAAGAATGATTCTCATAAATTTGATGTTATAAAATCATACTATATCAATAGTATAAATTCTGCAAAAAAGTTAGGATATACAACTCAAATATATACAAATTCTGAAATATTTAATGATTATGTAGATATAGTTAATAATATTTCAAACGAATTTACATTTTGGGATGGATTTAAAACATTACCTTTATTAGATGAAACCGATGGTCTATTGGTAGATGGAGATATATTGTTTCATTCTAAAATGCCAGATTTTACCGATGATGTAGATTTGTATTTTGATGGATGGGAAAGTTGGTTAGATTTGTATTCGGAATGTATAAACGAATTAACGGAATTAGGAATATCAAATATTATACCCGAATGGGATTCTACTCCAAAAAGAATTATTAATATAGGGATTCTTAAAATTAATAATAATGAACTAAAAGATTTATATTTGGATAGATGGTATAAAATGTATAAATTTTGCAATGATAATAAAAGCAAAATGAAATATTTTTATATGTGTTGTACCATCACATCTCAATATCTATTAACCTTATTATCTAAGGATTATAATATAAAAAATATATCAAATAGATTGGGAAAATCAAATGGTTATTATACACATTTTGTAGGTCAACAAAAATATAAATCTAATCCAATATCGATAGAAAAATCTATTATATGAAAATATATGTACACCATTGGTTTACCAATGAATTATTTATTAAATTAGCACATAATACTACAAATAGAATCTACGATTTAATAGATTTGGATTTACAGCAAATTGGTAGTGTTTATTGTGAATATGGTGATTTAAAAATAGAGTTTGTTTTTAATCCAGAATTGAATGATAATACGGATGGATATCATTTAATAGATTTTTTTACATCATTACGAAAAAGACATTTTTATGAATATTATAAAGATATCGATGTTAGCGATGGTATAGAAGATACTCCATTTATAAAAAGGTTTTCAGAACTTTTAGATGGGAGAACCGGTTGGATAATAATGCTATTAAGAACTGAAAAAATAATAGATACATTAGATACCAATGATTATTATATTGTTAAATTAGAAGAAGAGCTTTTGAAATTAAATAAACACATAATAATTACCGATAATTTTTTTATAAACGATAAGATAGTAGTAAAATATCCAAACATACATTTTGTATTATCAAACACAATATGGCAATGGAATGAATTGATTAATATAAGATATTGGTATGAATTTTCTAATATATTTTCAAAATTAAATTTTGATTATAAATTAATGTATTCTATAAGAAGGCATAAAAAGTACAGAATAGAAATACTTAAAAATTTAGCTAAACTAAATAACAAAGATATCTTTTTACAAAGAGCAGATTTTTTTAAAAACGAATCATATCATTTATATGATTCCGAATTAGTTGAGTTGGATAATATAAATTTAAACTCATTAGAAGGATTAAGCGATTTTCAAAATTTAAAACTATTAGATTATCAGATGTGTGTAGAGTATGAAGTATTTTTTAGATTTTTAAATTTAGCTAAAATGCAAATATTGGATGAAAGTTGGTCTTGGTATAAAGGCGATTTTACATCTCAATATCTTTCTGAAAAATCATATGGATTATTATTAGCGAATATTCCATTCATTTCCACACACACATATCCATTAGATATTATTCAAAATGTTTTAAAAATATCACCACACCCATTTTATAATTCAATAAAAAAAATAAAAGGAGATTCGAAGGAATTTGCCAATTTTGTATCAGAATTTTTAACAAATTTTGATGTAAATTATGAATTATGCAAACAATGGACAAATATGTGCCATATTAAGTTGATTACTAAAATGGAAAATGAAAATTGTTTCTTAAATTTATTACGAATTGGTTTCAATAAACCAAATAAATCTTTATTATAATTTGTTTTTGTAACAAAATTTTATTATATTTGTTACTATGATTATAATTCCGCAAACCCCAATAACAGAAGCTTCTTTTGAAAGATGGAAATGCCATCGATTAGAAATAGAAGATGAAGAAAGTAAATTTTATTATTACATAATCCCCCTAATAGATGTAGGTGAGGATGAAGTAGAAAATATAGAGGATGTTCCTGCTATGTTTAGTTCAATGTCTGATGAATTCGAAGATGAGAATGGAAATAGTATCTACACTATTAGATTATTCGATGCTGATATGCCTGAAATAACTTCGGAGGAAGAAGTTGAAATATTATACCAAATATTAACTAAAAAAGATATATTTTTAAAATAGTTAATCAAATATTTGGAAATTTGAAAAAATTTTTGTATATTTGTGGTATCTTTTTATAGTATAGTACAAGACAGCAGACAGCACTGACAACTAAAAGATTAAAATAAAACTTAAAAAATAAAAGTATGAAACAAAAGACAGAAAAAGAACTGACAGACAATTATGAGAGGTTTATTGCCATTATCAAAAAGTATTTTACTGGAGATAGATTAGAGAAACTTCTTTTTATGTATTCAGAAAATGAATTAGGGCAAAATCTTGCAATATCACCAGCTAGTGGCAATGCTGGTTATCATAATTGTTATACAGGTGGTTATATTGACCATATCTTTAATGTTTGTAAAAACTCTTTAAAAGTTAAAGAATTATTTATTCAGCTTGGTGGTAAAGTAGATTTTACAGATGAAGAATTAATATTTGTTGCACTACATCACGATTTAGGTAAATTAGGAAGTAAAGGTAAACCATACTACTTACACAATGAATCAGAATGGCATATTAAAAACCAAGGTAAAATATTTGTAGCTAATCCACAATTAGCACATATGACTCACACCGATAGAACCATATTTTTATTACAACAATATGGTATCGCTATTTCGGAAGCAGAATATTTTGGTATAAAACTTACAGATGGAATGTATGATGAAGATAATCAAAAATATTTAAAAGTATTTGATATCAGTAAGAGGATGAAATATAAAATTCCTTATATTATGCATTGGGCTGACCATATGAGCACTGTAATTGAGTCACAAGATAACGAAATATAATGACAATTTGTCAGTAATATTCTAATGGTACGGAAATTGTAATACATTAAGTATATTATTAACTTAAAAATTTAAAATTATGTTTAGTTCAGAAATTGAAAAAATTGCAGAAAGATTAACGGCTCATCCTTTATTCGAACAATTAACAACCACAACAACTTATGTTCCATCTAAATTTTCAGTAGATGTCAGCGAAGATAAAGCGGTAATAGCATTAGCAGTATTAGGACATGATGCCGATGATATTGAAATCAATTGTTATGAAGATAAAATTGAAATCAAATCAAATAAGCCAGAAGAAAAATCACCATATAATGATTTAATCTCTAAAATCGATGAGAGAGTTAATATTGGTAAGAATTTTGATGGTAGAAATGCAAAGGCAGTAATCAAAAATGGTATATTAACGATTACTTTAGAAAGAAAAGAGGAATCCAAACCAAAAAAAGTTACAATAAAAGTTGGTTAATTCAGTTTTTTGTGTTATATTTATAGGGTGGTAGCGAAAGTTACCACCTTTTTTTATTATAAAATATTTATTAGTATGATATATAACGAAAAAATACAAAACTTACTACAATCTTTAGATGGTAAATTGAGAATTATTCAAAATGTCGCAAATGGTGCTCAACAATTATCACCATCTGATATCAACACAGTAATAGATGATGCTAGAAAAATTATCGAAAGAGCATCTGAATTAGTATCAATCAATAGATAATGAATTGGCTTAAATTTTTAGTGGGTTTTTCCGCACTAATTATCGCAGGATGTGCGGCTTATTTCTCTGTAACGGGGTTAGGTGTATTATTTGCAGGAGCTTCTGTTTCTGTTATGGTAATGGCATCCTCATTGGAGTTAGCAAAATTGGTTGCAGCTACATATTTGAAGCAAAAATGGGATGAAATTACGGGTTTTAACAAATGGTATCTAACTATTTCGGTTGGAGTATTGATGCTAATCACTTCAGCAGGTATTTTTGGATATCTTTCTAACGCTTTTCAGGCACAATCCCTTAAATTACAAACAGTCGATAGAGAAATCGCTGTTTTTCAAACAAAAATTGACCAAAATACGGCTCAAATTACTCAATTAAACGAACAATTGAGTGGATTATCTCAAACTCAATCAACAATTTTAGAAAAAGGTAAAGTAAACAATCGTTTACTGCGTAGTATTGACAGTAAAGACCGACAAACTTCAAAAATTAACAAAAAAATCGAAGATTTACAATCGGAAAATGCTAAAAACACCGAAAAAATCAACGAAATTAAACTTGCTAACTTAGATTTAGAAAAAGAAGTAGGTGGATTCCGATTCGTTGCTGAAGCCTTTGGGGTTGAAATGAAAAATGTTGTAAAATTTTTCATATTTTTGATTGTAATTGTGTTTGACCCGTTAGCAGTAGCACTTATTATCGCATTTAATGGTTTAGTTGGTACAAAAAAGAAAACAAGAGAAGAACTTTTATCAGAAATAGCCGAAAATAATCAAAAAATGGGATTATATGAGGTTTATGGTGATATAGAAGAACGAAAAATCTATGATAGTGGAAAATATTCTTCAAAATTAGGAGAAAACGAAGTTATAGTGGAAAATATTTCTAACGAAAAAAAAGAAGATGAGAATATCTTACAAAGCGAAGAGGAATCTATTGAGTCTAATGATGTTGTGGTTGATGGTACATCTACTTCTGAAATTATAGAAGAACAAATGCCGGAATTAAAGTGGGAAGAATATATGCATCCCGAATTTCCGTGGAATAATCGTAAATTATGGATAAATAATCCAAAAGCAGTTAATTACTGGCTAAATACAAAAAAAGGTAGTGCTAGAGATTTGGCTAAAATTCGTAACGAAGAAGAAAACATAAAAACTTATTAAAATATTTGGTTTTTTGATATTTTTTGTTTATATTTGAGTATAATTAATAAACTTTAAAATATGAACTTAGGATACGCTTGTATTAATATGTCGATGGGTAAGAAAGTTACCACTAATCGTACAATGGTTAAAAGAACTTTAGAATCAAAAGGTTTGGATTATGTATCCGAACTGGCATTAGCTAATGCAAGTGATATTATTAAGATTTTAGAATGGAATAGATTAAATGGTATTAGTTTATTTCGTTTATCATCTGCTCTTATTCCTTGGGGTGATAATATTGATATTACTCAACTAAAAGATTACAAAGAAAT
>JACCEB010618707.1_pt1 | contig 16992 bp, 16 predicted proteins | sample 7454761 | NCBI WGS metagenome assembly JACCEB01 (sample SAMN15323454, study PRJNA562643) | freshwater metagenome | isolation source: river surface water | place: USA:Blue River Watershed | collected 2017-08-18 | reverse complement strand
GCGCGTTTAGTACCGATCATTCCTGATGAAGCTCGTACATTCGGTATGGATTCGCTGTTCCCAACGCTAAAGATTTACTCACCACATGGTCAGCAATACACCGCAGTCGATCGCGAGCTGATGCTTTCCTACAAGGAATCAACCGCTGGTGTAATCCTTCACGAAGGCATTAACGAAGCGGGATCAGTTGCTTCATTTACCGCAGTTGGATCTTCTTATTCAACGCACGATGAACCGATGATTCCGATCTACATCTTCTACTCAATGTTCGGATTCCAGCGCACTGGAGATGCTTTCTGGGCTGCTGCCGATCAGTTGGTACGTGGTTTCGTAGTCGGAGCAACTGCAGGTCGTACAACTCTTAACGGTGAAGGTTTGCAACACGAAGATGGTCACTCACCACTTCTTGTTTCAACTAACCCAGCTGTAGTTGCATACGACCCAGCGTTTGCTTACGAACTCGGACATATCGTTAAAGATGGTCTACGTCGTATGTATGGCGAAAACAGCGAGAACGTTTACTACTACCTAACTGTTTACAACGAGCCATACGTTCAACCAGCAGAACCTGAAAACTTAGATGTTGAGGGGCTGCTCAAGGGAATTTACCTATTCCAGCAAGGTCCAAAGCAACGCAAGAAAGTTGCGCAGATCTTGGCATCTGGCGTTGGTATGAACTGGGCGCTAAAGGCGGCAAAGCTTCTTGAATCTGACTGGGGAGTTTCAGCATCCGTTTGGTCAGTTACTTCATGGAACGAACTACGCCGCGATGGTCTGGCTGTAGATCGTCACAACTTCTTAAATCCTGCAGATCAGCGCACCGCATACGTTGCACATAAGTTGCGCAACGCTGAAGGTCCGGTCATCGCAGTTAGCGATTACATGCGCGCCGTACAAGATCAGATCGCACCATGGGTTAGCCAAGATTTCACATCACTAGGCACAGATGGTTTCGGTCTCTCCGATACTCGCGGTGCGCTTCGCCGCCACTTCAAGGTCGATGCCGAATCAATCGTTATCGCAACACTTGCAGCTCTCGCTAAGAGCGGCGATGTAAAGGCGAGCGTGGTTCAGGAAGCGATCAATAAGTATCAAATCAACGACATCAACGCGGCTGATCCGGGCAACACCGAAGGCTCTGGCTGAGGTAACTCTTGATAACTCGCATCCCTATTACAGATATATCTCCTGCGGTTAATTTCGGAGGCGAGTTAGTTCCTGTAAAGGCGGTTGCGGGTGAAGTAATTGCAGTTACTGCAACAGTTTTCCGAGAAGGCCATGATGCACTTGGCGCTCATGCTTTGCTATTTGATGACAAAGGTAATGAGATTGCCCGATCTCCGATGCGCGAAATCTGGCGTGGTGGAGATCGCTTTGAAGGATCTATAACAATTCCCGCACGTGGCGAGTTTAGTTACGCTATCGAAGCATTCGATGATCCCTTTGCGACTTGGGAGCATGACTCGGAAATCAAGATAGCCGCAGATATCGATGCTGAACTCTGCTGCACTATCGGCAAGTTAATCTTTGAAGAGAAACTTGAAGAAGATGCCTCTGCTAAGAAGTTGCTTTCCTCTGCGATCAAGGCGCTAACTGATTCATCACTTGCACCAGCTAATCGTTTCTCTCAGGCAACAACTCCAGAAATTCGTGCGTACTTTGCGGTCAATCCACTTCGTCGCTTAGTTAGCCGCTCTGAGTTAATTCCGGTTCGTGCAGATCGCGATCGTGCACTTGTTGGCGCTTGGTATGAATTCTTTCCGCGCAGTGAAGGTGCAGTTGTCGATGCCCATGGACGCATAACAAGCGGAACATTTGCTACTGCTGCCAAACGCATTCCGGCAATTGCCGCGATGGGCTTTGATGTTCTATATCTCCCACCAATTCATCCAATTGGAACCGCACACCGCAAGGGGCGCAATAACACTTTGACTCCAACCGATACCGATCCTGGCGTGCCTTGGGCTATAGGAAACGTCGAAGGTGGCCACGATGCGATTAATCCAGCGCTCGGCACGATGTCAGATTTCGAAACATTTGTATCTGTTGCCAAGAAAAACAATATTGAAATCGCTTTAGATTTAGCGCTACAAGCGTCTCCCGATCATCCTTGGGTTAAATCAAATCCACAGTGGTTTACAACGCGTCCTGATGGAACGATCGCATACGCTGAGAATCCGCCAAAGAAGTATCAAGATATTTATCCAATTAATTTTGATAACGACTACGCCGGAATTCTTGCTGAAGTTCTTCGCATCATTCGCTTATGGGTATCCAAGGGTGTAAATATCTTCCGCGTCGATAACCCGCACACCAAGCCAGTTCATTTCTGGCAAGAAGTTATGACCGTGATTCACAAAGAAAGTCCAGACGTCGTATTTCTTGCTGAAGCATTCACCAAGCCAGCAATGATGCACGCCCTTGGTAAGGCTGGTTTTCATCAGTCATATACATATTTCACATGGCGCACGAGCAAGGCTGAGCTAACCGAATACGGTCGCGAAGTTTCACAAGAAACCAGCGCTTTCTTTAGACCAAACTTCTGGGTCAACACTCCAGATATCTTGCCTTTCCATCTGCAATCCGGAAACCCTGCGATGTTCGCACTTCGCGCCGTGCTTGCTGCAACGTTGACTCCATCATGGGGAATGTATGCGGGCTACGAACTATACGAACATCGTCGCTTTAAAGATGGTGGCGAAGAATATTTGGATTCTGAAAAGTACGAGATAAAGGTTCGCGACTGGGATGGCGCAGCGAAGAAGGGTGTAACTCTTGCTCCATTTATTACTCAGTTAAACCATATTCGCCGCGCAAATCCCGCGTTGCTGCAACTTCGCAATTTACGCTTCCACAACACAGATTCCGATGCGATCATCGCTTACTCAAAGCGCACTGGCGATAACTTGATTTTGGTTGTTGTAAATCTTGATCCAACTTATGCTCAGGAAACAACAGTTCATTGGGATCTAAACGCCTTGGGAATTGCTGCTCACTCTTTCGAAGTGAAGGATTTGCTGGATGGTCAGAGCTTTACTTGGAGCCCAGATACCTTTGTGCGCCTAGATCCAGCGAGACCGTCAGGCAAAGTTGCCCACATTTGCCAGGTAAGGCTCTAACCTCAGATCATGTCTTTCTTCCAAAAGCTCTTCAAGAAGAGCGTTGTTGCGAAGGAAGAGATTTACATCGCGCCTGCAACATTTTTAAATCCCAACTCAACACTTGGTGAATTAGATTTCTATTTACTGGCTGAAGGTCGCCATGAAAAGTTGTGGGAAGTACTAGGTGCACATGTTCGACGTGATCAAAGCGGTGAATTACTAGGAACAGCATTTTCAGTCTGGGCGCCTAATGCGCACGCAGTAAGTCTGATTAGCGATGTTAATTTCTGGGATAAGAACACCCACCCAATGATTCGTTTAGGATCTTCAGGAATCTGGGAGATTTTTATTCCGGACGTAGGTGCGGGTACAAAATATAAATTTGCCATTTGCGGAATCGATGGACGTTGGGTTGATCACGCAGATCCCCTGGCTCGTCAGACCGAAACTCCCCCACACACCGCATCGATTGTTAATGAATCAAATTATCAATGGCAAGATTCAAAATGGATCGCTGAGCGATCTAAGTTTGAACCATGGCGCAGCCCGGTTGCGGTTTATGAAGTTCACCTTGGTTCTTGGAAGTTAGGGCTTTCATACCGCGATCTTGCAACCGAGCTAGTTGGCTACGTAACCGCGCAAGGCTTCACCCACGTCGAATTTCTGCCCGTTACCGAACACCCATACGGACCTTCTTGGGGATATCAAGTAACTTCTTTCTTTGCTCCAACTTCACGCTTTGGCTCTCCCGATGAATTTAGATTCTTGGTTGATGCACTACATGCCGCGGATATCGGTGTCATTCTCGATTGGGTTCCAGCACACTTTCCTAAAGATGAATGGGCGCTAGCCAAATTCGATGGCACCGCACTATATGAACATGCAGACCCACGTTTGGGTGAGCACCCAGACTGGGGCACTTTAATCTTTAACTTCGGCCGCAACGAGGTTCGCAATTTCCTAGTAGCCAGCGCTCTTTATTGGCTTACCGAATTCCATATTGATGGTCTGCGCGTAGATGCCGTGGCTTCCATGCTTTATCTAGATTACTCGCGTAAAGAAGGCGAATGGTTGCCAAATAAATTTGGTGGACGTGAAAACCTTGAAGCGGTGCAGTTGTTGCAAGAAGCTACCTCCACTGCTTACCGAACTCATCCCGGCATCATGATGATCGCCGAAGAATCAACGGCATGGCCAGGCGTTACTCGAGATACTTCATCTAGCGGCTTGGGCTTTGGATTTAAATGGAATATGGGTTGGATGCACGACACTTTGGAATATCTGAAACATGACCCAATCCATCGTGTCTATCATCACAACGAGATTACTTTCTCAATCTTGTATGCCTGGTCAGAAAACTTTATGTTGCCGCTTTCTCACGATGAAGTTGTACACGGTAAAGGTCAACTAGTTAATAAATTTCCAGGAGATCGTTGGCAGAAGCTAGCCACGTTACGTGCGCTCTACGGATTTATGTGGGCGCACCCAGGAAAGAAGTTGCTCTTTATGGGTTCAGAATTCGCCCAGAATGACGAATGGAGCGAGAGCGCCGGATTGCAATGGTATTTAACTGAATTCGCCGAACATAACGGCGTACAGAAAGTTGTTTCAGAGTTAAATTCAATTTACAAAGCCCAACCTGCACTCTGGCAGAAAGATACAAACCCCGAGGGATTTTCTTGGTTGGTCGGCGATGATGGTGCGAGCAACGTGGTTGCCTTCACACGCTGGTCTGATGAAGGCAAGCCACTAGTTTGTATAACTAACTTCTCCCCGGTTCCACATGAGAACTATCAATTGCCGCTGCCGACGGCGGGCGTATGGAGAGAAATTCTCAATACAGACAGTGTGGAATATGGCGGAAGCGGAATCTCAAATGAATCATTCGCTGTTGATGTTGATACCGATTTAAAGCGGACTTTCAGAGTTCCGCCGCTATCTACAGTCTGGCTTGAGCGCGTTTAAATAGGTCTTAAGGCGCGCACGAAAAATGCCGTAGACATCAGCATTAGCGCTGGAATTGTTAGAGCAATAGCAAGCGAGCCGGTGAATTGCGCAGTCCAAGCGATGATGGCTTTCAAAACAAAGACCACAATCATATTTACGACACCTATTTGACCAACCACCACGGCGCTAGGCAATGGAGATCGTTGATTTCCGGCGGTATAGAAAGATGGCGCCATTAGTGATGAACCCATTCCGGCAAAAGTGAAGGCGATACAGGTTGTTACGAAGGCCATTGTTTTGTAGTCCGCCGGAATTTGTACTGTAATCGTCAAAAAGGTTAGAAAACCACCCCCACCAATCAAGCCAAAAAAACGAACCGTTTGATCAACTCGAAAGCGCTTCGCGATAGATCCAGCTTTTAACCTTCCGATGATCATTGCAGTCATGAAAAAAACATATGGAAGCGCTGCCATTCCGGAACCAACTCCGATTCGTTCCTTTGCAAAGATCGCAGACCAGTCACCTGTGGCGAATTCTAGAAAAACGGCGCAAACGAGACCACCGCTGATTAACCAATCGATTCTAAATGATGTGAATAAAGTTCGAAGCGGAAGGTGTTCATTTTCATCTTCATTAGGTTTAATCAAAACAGGGGTCAAGTAATTAATCATCGCTGTTAGTGACAGAGTGACAAATATAGCCAGCCCACCTACGTGCCAAGTTATTGGAACGAAATCTGCAATTAATCCTGACATGACTGCTGTGGTCAAAGTACCTAGCGCCCACATTCCATGAAGGCGCGCAATTGTTAAACCGTACACTCGCTCCATCGCATTGAAAGATTGGGCATTTATAGAAATGTGATAAGCCGAAGTTGCCCAGCCAATGGCTACGTTACAAATTAAGAAAACTCCAGAAGATTCAGTTCGGACAATAAAGAAATAAGCCAGCCCCATAATCCAGATATTGCTCAAAATTACTCTCTTCACCCCAAATCTATGAACCATGTGCCCTGTTAAAAATAGACTCGCCACAGCACCAAAGGCGCCAGTACTTATCAGAGTTCCAAATTCACCGTTGCTTAATCCAAGATTTGCTTTAACCTCTGGAAAGCGAGGTATCCAAGACATTATCAACGCTGCATATACGCCAAAGAGGGCTTGTAGAAGTTTGAATTCAGTACTCGGTTTTACGGTCTTCATTAGAACAGGGCGTTCGCTAAAGCTGCACGAGCTTTAATCACCCGTGGATCTGAAGGATCTACTAAAGCAAATAACTCAATGAGGCGATCCTTTACCAATTTCTTCTCTGCGCCATCAAAGAGTGGAATCAAGCGAAGTAAACGCGCAAATGCCGGTTCTAAATATCCGCTGACAATTTCAATATCTGCGCACTGCATTTGTAGCGCAATGTCATCTGGTGAAGCTGAAGCTTCTCTCATGACCTTTGCTCCATCAACGCCTTCGGTGCGAGCCATAAGTTGTGTTTGTGCTAATCCAAGAATTGCAAAGTTATCATTTGGTTTTCGCGCCAATAACTTCTTGTAGGCCGCTTCCGCCGTGGCGTAATCGCCTGCGTCTAACGCAGCAATTGCTTCTTCCTCTTCAGGTTCAATTTTTTCAGCCGGCGCGCTGCCTACGCCTTGTTCGGCTGCTAGTGCTAAGACTTTATCGATAACCATGCGAATCTGTGCTTCTGGATAAGGTTGTTCGAATAACGGAACCATCTGTTCGTTAATGATTGCAACCGCAAATGGCACAGCGCGGGTTTGCAGCGCTTGCGCAACTTGTGGTTGCGCATCAACATCAACGCGACCTAAGACCCATGCGCCTTGATCAGCTAAAGCGAGCTTGCCCAGAGTTGCAACAACTTCTTGTGATTCGGGTGAGCGTGGAGACCAACAGATAAGCACGACTGGCTTTGCCTTAGAAAGCCCCAGAAACTCATTGGTTAAATTTTCGGGAGTTATCTCGATACCTGGCATCGGTCCTGCAGCTTCTGGCTTTGGTTTTCCAAGCGAACTCAGATCTACGGCGCGACCGAAATTAGGTGGAAGGCTCATGCCTCTACCTCCGCATCTACCCCAGAATCTCGACGAAATGGCAGTACATCTTCAATATATGACTGCGCAGCAAAGGTTAGTCCAACATCGTGGCCTTCTCGTTCACTTAAATACCAACGGTGCTCGAGAACTTCGTGGAAGAACTGTGCTTCTTCAATTCGTCCCCGCAAACTTTCTGGAATCATGGCAACGATCGGCATATAGGTTTCATTTAACCAGCGACGGGCCGAATCTTGCATCGGTGGCTTAGGGCTTTCTTCGCGACCGCGGAAACGATCAAGGGATGCCAGCAAACGCTTTGCTTGTAACGCCTCTGTTTCTAGCCCTGTTAACTCACGCAAGCGATTGCGGTGATATCCGGGCGCAACAAGTTTTGGCTGGAAGTAAAGTTTCTGGGATTCACCATCAAGAGACACGGAAACTTCATCCACCGCAAATCCAAGATCATGCAACTGACGCATCGCGCGTTCAACCGCATGGCGATCTTTCGGATCAAGTACCTGACGTTCTTTGAGCGCTTTCCAAATTCGGTGATAACGCTTAATGACTGCTTCGCTGGCACGGATTGGATCCATACCTGGATAGAGAACACCTGATAGCGCCAAGTCTTCAAGTTCTGCAGCAACGTTAAAGTGGGCGATCTCTAAATCATGTTCGCGTTGGCCATCACTTAGAGTTTTCTGGAACTCGCCAGTTTCGGCATCTACCAAGTAAGCAGCAAAAGCTTCGGCATCGCGGCGGAATAAAGTATTTGATAGAGAACAATCGCCCCACCAGAAGCCAAGCAAGTGCAACTGCACCAGCAGTAGCGCCAAAGCATTAGCCATCATCGTGATGTCATTTGCTGTTACATCTTTACCACTAAGCAAAACGCGATATGGCAGTGAGTAAGGCAAGAAGCGAGTCACCAGAGCGCAAGGAAGTTCTTCCCCGCCTTCATCTGTTCGCCCCTCAATTACTGCGATGGGCTGAACGCTAGGAGCACCGAGATGTGCCAGCTCGCGCAGCGCTTTATATTCGCGGTTGGCGAATTCGGAGACCGTTTCTTTAACTGCATAGACTTCTGCATCAGGGTCATCGGTAGAGCGAACCAAGCGAACGATATGTCGAGAAATACCGCGCTTTTCAGTCAGGGCCGGATCTTCAGGCCACTCCTCCAAATTGATATGCCAAGGCAAGCCAGTAACGGCGGCGATTTCTTCGCCTAATCCCGTAATGCGCAACGCCATGTATTAAGGATATCGCTTTAGAATAGGAGGCATGGCAATAGCAGATCGCATCAAACGCAAACCAAAGTCAAAAACTAAGGCAAAAGCAGTTCCGACTGATTTTGGTGCTTTAGGCAATCCAATTGATAGATCTCACCCCTTCTACTTTGGATTTGTAGCCACATTAGGTGCGCTAATTGCGATTGTTCTGATGCGCGCACTTGCCAGCACAAGTCAGATTTTTGTCTTGATTATCGTTGCCTTATTCCTTGCAACTGGCTTAAATCCTGCAGTCGTCGCTATTCAAAAACGTGGACTATCTCGCGCCAATGCCGTTGCAGTTATTTTCGTATCCGTAATCGTTTTTGTAGTCTTCTTTATCGCAGTGGTTATCCCACCAGTAATCTCACAAGGCACTCAACTGATAAATAGCTTGCCTGCTTTGCTTACTGATCTAGATAAAAACCCAACAATCGCCGATTTGAATAAGCAATTTGGAATCATTGATTCGCTGCAATCAAAACTAAAAGAAATTACTTCAGATGGCACCTTGATCATCTCAGCCTTCGGTGGCGTTATCGGCGTTGGAAAATCAGTGCTTTCCGGAACATTCACTGCCCTGACTATCTTGATTTTGACTCTTTACTTCATCACCTCGCTTCCACAAATGACTGAACTTGGTCTTCGCTTTGTGCCAGCTAGCCGCCGCGATCGCGTATCTCTGCTTACCAATGCTGTTATTTCTCGCGTGGGTTCATTCGTTGGTAGCCAAATTCTTATTGCAGCGATGGCTTCAGTCTTTGTATTAGCACTTTCGCTAGTGCTTTCACTTCCATCACCAGTTGCTATCGCAATGATCGTTCTTATCTGTGGCTTAATTCCACTCATCGGTCACTTCATAGGCTGTACCGTCGTAACAATTATCGCGCTTACACAATCAGTGTCCATCGCGCTAATAGCTTTCATCACGTACGTTGTTTACGTTCAGATTGAAAACTACTTAGTTACACCTCGAATTATGAAACGTACCTTGTCTGTTCCTGGTGCGGTAACAATTATCTCTGCGCTGATTGGCTCATCACTTCTAGGTCTAATTGGCGGATTACTTGCCGTGCCGGTTGCAGCATCAGTGATCTTGATCCTGGATGAAGTTGTCTTCCCGCGCGCTGATAACTCTTAAATCTCAGTAGGTAGCGGCAAGCGCTCAGGCGCAATTATCTTGGTGATCTCACTTAAAACGGTATGTACTGCAGGCTCACCTACCCAGAGGTGTTTAGCACCCGCAACAGGAATTATTTCTATTTGAGTCAACGGTTTAAATCGTTCAATCGCCTCTAACGGTTGCAAGTAATCATCAAATTCAGGAACCAATGCAATTACTCGGCGACCATCTTTGGCCCAGTATTCAAGATCACTAACTTGCGAAGTACGAAGTGGTGGAGATAAGAGAATTAACCCTTTAACTCGCGGATCTTTTGCGTGGCGAAGTGCCAAGTCTGTGCCAAAAGACCAACCAACGACCCACAAATTTTCTAACTTCAAAGTATCTAAGCAATAAGCCATCATCGCCTCAACATCAAAGCGTTCCGCGGTTCCGTTATCAAAGGTGCCAGTGCTTGTTCCAGCTTCGCTAGTTGTTCCGCGAGTGTTAAAGCGAACTACTTGTATTCCAGCCATTTCAGGTAAGCGGTTAGCGGCCTTCTTATAGACGTGGCTATTCATCATTCCGCCGGCGGTTGGCAGCGGATGCAAGCAGAGAATTGCGCCCGTGTAACGATCGTTGGGTGCAGCACTTTCGCCGATTAATACTTCGCCATCTGCCGTTGTTACCGTAAACGGGGTGCGCTTTGCAGGCAGAACGGTGCTGGGACGTACTGGCTGCAACATGGCTGAGAGTCTAGTCTTTCCCTATGTCCACTTCTACAAAGTCATTCACCTCGCACTACCCCGTAACCGGTGAAGTAATTGCTGAATATCCAATTGCAGATCGTGAGACCGTCTTTAACTCGGTTTCCGCTGCGCGTCACGCATCAAGTGCTTGGCAGGAACTTGGATTTAAAGGTCGCCGCAAAGTGCTGCTGAAGTGGAGCAACTTACTTATTTCACAACTAGATGAAATCACTGAATTAGTATCAAGAGAGACTGGCAAACCAGTTAGCGATGCCAAACTCGAAGCATCACTTGCGGTTAGCCACTTAGGTTGGGCGGCGCGTCATGCTGAAGATGTCATGCGCACATCACATCGATCTCCAGGTGCGTTAATGGCGAATATGTCCGCAACCGTTGAACGCTCACCGCTGGGCGTTGTTGGAGTTATTGGTCCTTGGAACTATCCGATCTTCACGCCGATGGGTTCTATTTCTTACGCACTAGCTGCCGGAAATACCGTGGTCTTCAAGCCAAGTGAATACACACCTGGCGTTGGCGCGATCTTGGCGAGCACATTTGCACAAGTTGCACCGTTTGCCGATATTTTCACCTGCGTTACAGGCCTTGGCGCTACTGGAAAAGATCTCTGTGAAAGCGGAGTTGATAAGTTAGCTTTTACAGGTTCCACAAGAACTGCGAAGTTAGTCGCTGCCGCATGCGCTGCGAATATGACCCCAGTTGTTCTCGAATGTGGAGGTAAAGATCCAGTAATCGTTGCTGAAGATGCCGATATCAAGCGCGCCGCCGATGCCACCATCTGGTCTTCCATGTCCAACGCTGGTCAAACTTGTATCGGTGCAGAACGCGTATATGTTCACGAAAAGGTAGCCGATAAATTTATTGAAGAGGCTCTCAAAGTTGCTAAATCAATTCATCCTGGAGCACCTGGCGCTGGTAATTATGGACCAGCCACAATGCCGTCACAGATCAATGTGATCCAGGGTCATATCGATGATGCGATCGCTAAAGGTGCCAAAGTTGCACTCGGTGGATCAGATTCAGTTAAAGCACCATTTGTAGAACCGGTTATCTTGCTCGATGTTCCAGAAAATTCAACTGCGATGCTGGAAGAAACCTTCGGACCAACTATCGCGATCAACCGCGTTAAATCAATGGATGAAGCGATCGCGCTTTCAAATGCCTCTAGATATGGACTTGGTTCATCAATCTGGTCGCGGCGCCAAGGCAAGAAAATTGCGCGCCAGCTGCACTGTGGAATGGTTGCAATTAACTCGACGATTTCATTTGCCGCGATTGCATCTGTGCCATTTGGTGGCGTGAAAGATAGCGGTTATGGTCGTATCCACGGCCCTGAAGGAATTCTCGAATTTACTTATCCCCGCACAGTTGTTCGCGCGCGATTCCAGCTACCGATTGCATTTACCAGTTTTAAGCGCACCAAAGGAAACGATAAATTAATTGTGACTTTGACGCGTTTACTAAACGGCCGCTTGGGTTAACTAGTTTTTAATTAATTTAAAAGCGCGGCGCATTGCGTGTGCGCTCTGTATTCGGGCGGCGATTATTTCGCTTTGCCCAACATGCGTTATGCCAATGACGACGACCATCTTCATCGCCTTCCATCCATGCAACTGTGTGTGGAGTTGCCATTGGAATTATCTGATCACAACCGGGGCAGCGATAAGGTTTAGTTGAACTAGATCCGGTGATTTTGCGAACGATGAAATCGCCATCTGCATGTTCTTCTATCGTTTGATTTGAAGTGGCAATATCGCGCTCTTCAGATTTTGGGCGACGACCCTTTGGATAGTTGCGTCGCGGGCTCATGGATTCATTTTCTCGCACTTTTGCCCTGAATGTGGCATGGTTGCCATATGAGCAGCGTGATTAACGTCCGAGGCCTGGAGAAAAGTTATGGATCCAACAAGGCTGTTGCGGGTATCGATCTAAATATCGAACCAGGCGAGATCTTCGCCTTACTTGGGCCAAATGGCGCCGGTAAGACCACCACTGTTGAAATCCTCGAGGGCTTCCGAGATCGCGATCGCGGTGAAGTTTCAGTCCTTGGCATAGACCCAGCAATTAAAGGCGCAGCGGCACGTTCTTGGCGCAATCGAATCGGCATTGTTCTGCAATCAACCAGCGATGCCGGAGACCTTTCGGTTTTTGAAACTGTTTCGCATTTTGCGAAGTACTACTCGAACCCAAGAAGCGTTGATGAAGTCATTAACTCGGTCGGGCTAACTGAAAAATCTTCTGCGCTAATCCGAACGCTCTCTGGCGGCCAGCGCCGTCGTTTAGATGTTGCACTTGGCATTATCGGTTCGCCCGAGCTTCTCTTTTTAGATGAACCAACCACTGGTTTTGATCCCGAAGCCCGGCGCGCATTCTGGGCGCTTATTGAAGAGCTTCGCAAGAGCGGCACAACTATTTTGCTAACTACTCATTACTTGGATGAAGCCGAAGCTTTGGCCGATCGCGTCGCCGTTATCAATCACGGAAAGATCATCGAGGTATCGACCCCGGCTTTATTAGGCGGTCGCGCGACTTCACTGGCAACTGTTTCATGGCATGGCCCTAACGGCCTTCAATCTGAGCGCACTGATAATCCAACTGCGCTTATCCGCAAACTCACCGAGACTTATAAAGATGAAATCCCTGAACTCACAGTCAAGCGCGCTTCACTTGAGGATATTTACCTAGAGATGATTGGAGGCGCCGATGTCAGCAAATAAAGTGCCCAGCGCCTTAACGATCGGTATTGCACGTGGTGGCCTGGAAGTTAAACAATTTATGCGCCAACGTGAATCCGTTGTCTTTACCTTGGCATTTCCAATTATGTTGCTCGGAATTTTTGGATCAGTCTTCACCAACGAACTCACCGATGGCGTGACCTTTAGCCAATACTTCGTAGCCGGAATGATCGCATCGGGACTGGTTAATACCGGCTTCCAACAGCTCGCAATAATGATTCCCGTCGAACGTGATTTTGGAACGCTAAAACGATTGCGTGGCACTCCTATGCCAGCATCGAGTTACTTCATCGGCAAAGTAATCGTGGTCTTTGTCAGCATGGTCATACAAGTAGCGTTATTGCTTATCGCCGGAGTACTTTTCTTTGGCGTCAACTTGCCCACTGATCCTGCGAAATGGTTCACCTTTACCTGGTTGATTATCTTGGGAAGCGCAGCTTCGACCGCACTTGGTATTGCATTCTCAGTCATTCCAAAGAGCGGGCGCGGTGCATCTGCAGTCGTCTCCCCTGTTGTGATCATCCTGCAGTTCTTTAGCGGCGTCTTCTTTGTCTTTACCGAACTTCCGGGCTGGATGCAGCAAGTGGCTGCGATCTTCCCACTTAAGTGGATGACGCAAGGAATGCGTTCAGTATTTCTGCCTGATTCATTTGCCACTCAGGAAGTTGCCGGCACTTGGGAAACTGGGCGCACCTTCTGGATTATCTTGGCCTGGCTTATCGCCGGTTTAATAATTTCAATCAAAACCTTTAAGTGGGAGCAAGAGCGATGAAGGCTAAATTTGTTGCAGTATTTACGGCGCTATTTCTTTCTCTCTCGCTAACTTCCACAGTGGCTGCAACTACATCTCCAACTCCTACGCCGAAGGCAAGTGCCAGTCAGAAAGCGCCTGCAAAAAAGGCGCCTGTGAAGAAAGCTCCAGTTAAGAAGAAAAAGAAGGTCGCCAAGAAACTTCCTTCACCTTCTCCAAAGTGGCCACCAGTGGGATTTAAAACAGATCCACTGGGTGAAACCAAATTGTATTTAAAGGTTCCTAACGCCAAAGAGCTGGTTGGACTTTTATCCGCTAAATCAACGCTGGCATCACAAGTTAAGACCTGCACTCAATTTACCTGCGGGGCAGTTCTTGTAGCATCAGAAATGGGTTGTCGCTGGTGGCGAGTTACTGCAGATGTTGTTGGTGCTACATCTCCTGAAAATCGCACACCAAAGACCTTCGGTAAATTAACTGCCGATGTCGGAAAGAGCGCGGCAAAGCAGGTAGTCACGGTGCTTTTGGTAACTACCGAACCAATTGGCGCCGGCCATATCGTTTCCAATATCAATGTGGACTGCAACCAAGGCGATCCATCAGGAACGCTTCCCAATACGGTTTATGAAGCTATGGCTGGTTAAAAATGCTGGGTGGAGTTAACAACGCGCTATTTCTATCGAGTTTCGGCGGCTTCTTCGCAGTCGGAATTCTTTCCCTCATTTTGATTTGGGCATTTAAGCGCGGAAAATCTGTAGTTGCGCGCCAGCCAAAAGTCGGCGGAGAAAATGATTACGGCGCACTTGTTGTGATTGCATCGCCAAATAATTACATCGAAGGCGAGCTAATGCGCTTAAAGCTGGCAACAGCGGAGATCAAAGCCAATCTAGCCCACACCAAAGATGGGCCACGACTTTATGTCTTTGAACGCGACGAACAGATTGCCCGCGCAGTTCTAAAAAGTTAGCGGTTTGCTCCAGGTACCCAGAGCTGATCGCCAATTTCTTTATTGGCAACGCGCGCCAAAACGAATAGCAAGTCAGAGCAGCGATTTAAATATTTAGCAGTAAGTGGATTTACGCCTGTACCGAAACCGTGGATCGCTGCCCAGGTGCGACGCTCTGCGCGGCGAACAACAGTGCGTGCTACATGCAAGTGTGCGGCTGCAGGAGTTCCTGATGGCAACACGAAAGAACGAAGTGGTTGCAGATCCGCGTTGTACTTATCGATCTGCTCTTCCAAATATGTAATCTGAGTTTCGAGGACGCGTAGTGGTTCAAAAGCGGGTGAATCTACAACTGGTGTACATAGGTCGGCGCCGACATCGAATAAATCGTTCTGAATACGAACCAACAAAGCGCGAACATCATCGCTGAGTTCGTCAGTTGCAATCACAACACCGATAGTTGAATTGGCTTCATCAACGGTTGCATATGCCTCAAGGCGAGCATCGTTTTTAGATGTGCGGCTCATATCTCCGAGGGAGGTAGATCCGTCATCGCCTGTCTTGGTGTAAATACGCGTTAAATTAACCATGTCCATACCTTATAAGTAGACTTGGGATATGGCATCTTCGCAAGGTTCGACCAACGATCGCTTTCGCATCGTCGGCGGATGCAGCCTAAAGGGCGAAGTAACGGTCACTGGCGCTAAGAATTCAGTCCTTAAACTGATGGCGGCATCGCTATTGGCCGTTGGTACATCAACGATTCGCAACGTTCCGGATATCGCCGATGTCGACATCATGGCCGATCTGCTCAAACGCCTGGGCTGCGATGTATCCCGAAGCGATTCAACTATTTCAATTACCGTCCCCGAAGCGCCAGCACATCGCGCAGATTACGATCTCGTGCGCAAGATGCGCGCATCGATCAACGTACTCGGCCCACTGGTTGCTCGCGTTGGCAAAGCAGAAGTAGCACTTCCTGGCGGCGATGCAATTGGTTCACGCGGTTTAGATTTTCATATTAAAGGCCTTGAATCACTCGGTGCAACCGCTCACGTCGAACATGGTTATGTAATCGCCGAGGCACCTAGCGGTTTAACTGGCGCCACAATTGAATTGGACTTTCCAAGCGTTGGCGCAACTGAGAATTTAATGACTGCAGCAGTTCTTGCAAAAGGCATAACAACCATCGATAACGCAGCGCGCGAACCGGACCTTGTAGATCTTGGTGAATTCTTAATTTCGATGGGTGCCAAGATCGAAGGACTTGGTTCACCACTAATCAAAATCACCGGCGTTGAAAAACTTAATCCAGCCGATCACACCACAATTACCGATCGCATCATCGCCGGCACATGGGCATTTGCCGCCGCAATGACTCAAGGTGACATCACAATTCATGGTGGTCGCGCCGACCACATGGAAGTAATGCTCGAAAAACTCGCACACGCAGGCGCAATCATTACTTCAACTGCCGATGGAATACGTGTGCAGATGAACCAGCGCCCGCGTGCAACCGATGTTGCAACACTTCCCTATCCAGGATTTGCTACAGATCTCTTGCCATTCATCATCGCAATGAACGCAGTTGCTGATGGGCATTCGATGGTCACCGAAAACGTATTTGAATCACGCTTTATGTTTGTAAACGAGCTTGCTCGCCTTGGCGCCCAAGTAACCGTTGACGGAAAACACGCCTCAATTACAGGTATTGCCCAGCTATCTGGCGCACCAGTTGAAGCAACCGATATCCGCGCTGGCGCCGGCCTTGTATTAGCAGCGCTCGTATCCGACGGTGAAACCACCGTCGATGGCGCATTCCATATCGATCGCGGTTACCCAAACTTTGCTGAAGATCTGCGCGCACTTGGCGCCAACGTCACTCGCGAATAAATTTGTGGTGATTTAGAGATTTCTCAGCTTCAGAAACATGAAAAGAAAAGGCACAGTTTCTTCCACTGAAAATCTCTAAATCTGAAGACTTGCGGAGAGAAGTTGGCGCTGGCGAAAATTTTGGACTAACTGACCGTTTCTGTAAGTATCGAAACGCGGTTATTAGCGACAGATAAGAAGCCGCCCTGTACGTTGAATTCCTTAGTCGTTCCATCTACTGCTTTGATGCTTACGGCACCGTCGACTAGTACGCCAAACAGTGGTGAGTGGTCAGGGAGAACGCCGAGTTCTCCCTCAGTTGTGCGAGCAGAAACAAAAGTTGCCTGCCCGGACCACACCTGTTGTGTTGGCGATACTAGTTCGACGTTAAGTGCCATTTTTATAGATCCTTAACTTAGTTCTTCGCTAGTTCTGCAGCTTTGCGCTCGACATCGTCGAGGC
>JACCEB011536795.1_pt1 | contig 17011 bp, 13 predicted proteins | sample 7454761 | NCBI WGS metagenome assembly JACCEB01 (sample SAMN15323454, study PRJNA562643) | freshwater metagenome | isolation source: river surface water | place: USA:Blue River Watershed | collected 2017-08-18 | reverse complement strand
TTTATGGGTGGCCAGTGGTATCTCTTGGGTAAGGAGATTGATCACAGACTTAAAATTTATTTTAGGGCCAACTCGACCATCGATCGAGTCCTTTATCGTCTCATTATTGGTCATGCCACCATGATGATTGTTTTCAATATTATGGCGTTTATCCCGGAGAGTGTTGTTAGACACTTTTTCTGGGGATTCTTTGCATGCATTGGTCTTTTTTATTCATGGCCCACTCGTGGAAAAATTATTGAAGAATCAGTATCGACTCAATTTACTGAGTACAAATATCTCGACTCATTTGAGAAAACAGTTCTCATCATTTCCTTAGCGATGTTTTTAACAAGTATGCCAAGCTTTCCTTTCATGAGTAATCTTGAAACCCTAAAGCTGATTGTTGATCCAGATGAAAAAATGCATGGGCAAATTTGGAACTATTTACACATGAACTTTTTTCCCTTTAAGAGATTTCCTCATCTGGTCAATCTTGGCTGGAGCATGCATTTCTACTTTATTAATTTTAGTATTTATCTTTTAGCTTTTTATGGAATCATGAGATTTTTTATATCAAGAAGACTCTCAATTCTTGGACTCTTTGCTTTAATCTCAACTTGGTCTTTCTCTCTTTATTTGAAGAAAGATCCTTTTCTTAGTGCTACCAATTGTTTTTCTGTTCTTTGGGTATGGTCGATTTTATGGTGTATTAAAAGTTCTACTTATCGATCGGGTCTCATGTACGGACTTTTATGCTACATGGGCGTGGTTTTAAATTTAAATTACGTTTTTTTATTCCCAATAGGTCTAGGTCTTCTTTACTTTTTCTTTTTAAAGGATTCAACGGATTGGTATCGGGCGCAATTTGTAAAATACTCGATGCTTGGCATGTTTTTAATTCTCATCACTATGATTACGCAAATTGATTTGCGATTTTTTGAAACCCCCTTTAAGTTCCTTCAGCTTTATTCACATCTAGGGCTCATGATTAAGAGAAAATCTTTTTATGCCCTCTCCTTTCTTGGACTAATAACCTTATTGATTATGATTTTCAAACCGAATCGAAAATTATTAACAGTTTTAACGATTGATATTCAGCGCTTGAGAGAATTTAGTCTACTCGTCTTTTGTATATTGGTGATGGGAATCTTTGTTGAGAAGGACCTTATTCATAGTTTTGGTTTACTCTGGTTTATTGTTTTTTTAAGCATTCTTCCATTGGAGTGGATTTTTCAGAGTATATCTCGCCTACGCTCAAGAAGAAATTTTATCTACCTTGTTTACGTGCTCGTTTGTCTCCTTGATTCTCACTTCGAAGGAAGGCTCAGAATTCTTTATAATTTCTATCAGTCTCCGCCTGATATAGTTGAGGTTATTAATCGTGAGGAATAAGTTAAGATCTTAGATTTACTTACTTTTTAAATAATTCTTTTGCACCGTTCTCGATAGGCCTGATACAATGAATCTAAGAAATTCGGGAAGAGAATGGATCTCTTCTTCGCGATCAAGGAGGACTTTTGTACAAGGCACCCTTAACCGCTACTGTGTTTAAAGATTTCTCATCCTGCTATCAGCAATTCGCTTCAAAAAACTCCCAAAATTCTGACCAACCATTCGTCTATGTAGACTCTGACGGAGTAAAGCTTGTCACTGGTGTTGTGGACGATAACACCGACATGAATGACGGTATTTTTGCCATGTCCATGGCAGAAGACGGATTCGTGGAGATGCTTGCCATTCATGAGGCCAGTTGAAAGTTATTTGGGGAAAAGTAAAGCAGTCAACAACTGTTCTTAAAAATTCTACAGGGGAACTTTCGAGTTCCCCTTTTTTATGTCCCTGATATTTCAAAACCATCTAAGATCATTGTAAGATTAGTAAAGATTTTCACAATAAATTAGATTGTGGAAAACTAGGGAATAATTGTGGATAAACAACAATTTTTAATGAGTCCTTTGGCCAAATTTTTACAAATTCATGTAAAAACACTTGATGCAGTGGTGCGGCAAAAAAAGCGGCCTCAATCTTCTCTCAAGGCGGACGGTTCTCCGGTTACGGAACTAGATCATGCCCTTTCGAACTCAATCGAAGAGTTGATGATGATGTTTAACCCTTCATTTACTTACTATTCTGAAGAAAAGTTTTCTGATTGGTCCTTTCCTTTGATTGCCGTTGATCCACTGGATGGAACGATTGAATTTATTAAAGGTAGAAATGAGTGGTCGGTCTCAATTGGCATTTTTCAATCTGAAATTTTTGAGGGAGATGGGTGGGTCTACAATCCAATGACTCAGGAAGTTTTTTCGGAAATAGAACTCCTCTCTTTTACAAATAAGAATTCATACTGTGGAGAAATTTCTCGTTCAGAGTGGGAAAAGGGTCTTTTTACAAACAAGAAAACAGAAAAATTTGATCTCCGCCCCATGGGAAGTATTGCCTACAAACTTGGGAGACTCGCTTCTGGAAAATGTGATTTTGTTGTTAGCTTAAACCCAAAAAATATTTGGGACGTCGCTGGAGGATCTCTTCTTTGTCAAAAGGCTGGATATAAGTTTTATTCAGAAGGAAAAGAAGTTACTTCCGTGCAGAAGATTTACCGGCCGCCTTTAATCTGGTGCCATTCTTCGCTTTTTGACGAGCTTTCAAAAATCTATCCTTAGAGATACAAATATCCTTAAGATTGCAAAGATCACACTGGGGACTTCTTGCTAAACATGTCCTTCTTCCAAGAAAGATTAGGAGGTGTGATAGATCCGTCCATTGATCATTGGGATAAAGTTTCATTAAGTCTATTTCAACCTTCGCTGGATCTGTTTCTTTCGTGAGTCCTAAAAGATGAGCTGTTCTTTTGACGTGGGTATCAACAACGATTCCGGTATTGATGTTAAAAGCATTTCCAAGAACAACATTGGCCGTTTTTCTTCCAACCCCCGGGAGGTCGCTCAATTCCTCAACTGTTTGAGGAACGATTCCGCGATGATCTTGAACTAATTTCTGTGCACATCCAATGAGACTTTTACTTTTGTTTCTAAAAAAATTGACTGACTTAATAAGCTCTTCGACGTCCTCTAGTTTTGCTTTGGCAAGCTTTTCTGGTGTTGGGTACTTTTTAAATAAATTTGGAGTGACCATATTGACTCGCGCATCTGTGCACTGGGCGGACAAAATCGTAGCAAGAAGTAATTCGTAAGGATTTGAATGATGAAGTTCACAGTGAGCATCTGGGTGAACGGTTTTAAGCCTAAGGTAGATTTCAGAAGCTAATTCAGATTTTTTCATACGGAAAGAATAGCAAAATTGGCCTATTTCTTCAAAGATTGCTAAAAAGATGTATGAGTAATTTCAAAGTAAAAGATCATTATTTCAACAAGGCCAAGAATGAAAATTACCTGGCAAGAAGCATCTACAAGTTAGAAGAGATAGATGAGAAATATAAAATTCTAAAACCTGGGATGATGGTGGTCGATTTTGGTTATCACCCTGGATCTTGGATCCAGTACACGAGTAAGGTGATTGGAGATGAGGGTAAAGTTGTAGGAATTGATGTAAGAGAAGTTAATAAAAAACTCTCTGGTATTAAAAACGTACGAGTTTATCAAAAAGACATTTTCGACATACAGGATTTAAACCAACTTGAAGTCGATGGTCAGTTTGATGTCGTCCTTTCTGACATGGCGCCAAATACCACAGGAATTAAGTCCTTAGATCAGGATAGAAGTCTTAATCTCGTTGAATCAGTCTTTGGCCTTCTCCCTAAATTTCTAAAACCCGGTGGAAATTTCGTCATTAAGGTCTTTGATTCTCAAAACGCTCAGAACTACCTAAAAGACCAGAAAAACCTGTTTAAAGAGTTCCATTATTTAAAACCCAAATCGACTCGAAGTATTAGTAAAGAATTTTTTGTCATTGGAAAGCAGTTTAAGGCATAATGCTTTCATGGTTTTCAAGGACTTAAACCGCTCGATTTTTTTAGCTTTTACGCTCGTTTTATTGGCCATTTCCCCAGCATGGGGGAATCTCAATTTTATTAAAGATAACACACTCTTTTCTCAACCTGTGATCCCCGTAAAAGTTGAAACCATTAATAATGATTTCACTAAAATTCTATCTAAGCATCAAAGCTGGGCCGAGCAATTGGACTACGATAGCACAAAGTACAATGTTCAATATTCATTCAATCCAGAGCTCGAGGATTTTGTTAAAAGACAGTTAGGTCTTTATCGCCCTGATTATACCTCTGTCGTGGTGATGGATAATGAAACGGGACATATTCTAGCGGCGGTAGATTACGCTAGAAAAAATAATGTTTATGGTCGAGATCTAGCTTTTACAAATAGTCACCCGGCCGCAAGTATTTTTAAAGTGATTACTGCAGCTGATCTTCTTGAGAATACACACATTAAAACAGATACCGAATTTAGTTTTACTGGAAGAGCGACGACACTTTATCGGCACCAATTAAAAGAACCCGCCGGAAGAAGACGTTTAAGAACCTTAGATCTTGAAAAGGCTTTCGCCACTTCAAATAACGTCATCTTTGGAAGAACTGCGATTGAAAATTTGACTCCTGCTGGCCTAAAGAAAATGGCCGAAAAATTTGGTTTTAATAAAAAATTAGTGGAAGGGATTAATCTTCATCCATCAGTTTTTAATATGGCCTCGGATCAGTACAATCTGGCGGAATTCTCGTCTGGTCTCAATGACAAGACGTTGATGAGTCCCGTGCATGGAGCGGTGATCGGATCAGTGGTCGCTAATGGCGGAATTCTACGTTATCCAGTTGTGATCAAATCTCTCGAGAGCCTGACTGATAAAAAAGTCATTTATCCTCAAGTTAAAAAAGATGAAGTGGTTTTAACTCCAAGGACATCAGAAGACCTACGAACATTGTTCATGGCCACTGTCACTCAAGGAACCGCGAGAGCTTCCTTCAGAAGAAGTAAATATCTTTTAGAAAAATTAGAAATTGGTGGCAAAACAGGAAGTCTTACGGGTGGTGAGCCATATGGTAAGAGAGATTGGTTTGTTAGTTATGCAAAATCGGTTGAAGATAAGAATGATAAAGGCATTTCAATTTGTGTCATGATCGTGAATCAGAAAAAATGGTATGTAAAATCATCTCTTATCGCAAAAAATATTATGGAATACTATTACACGAATCTCTTTTCACAAAAAAGATAAAAGGTCATAAAAATGGAAGACAATTCAAACCCTGGCGTTCAAGAGACCATATCAGCGCCAGAAATAAAAACAGAAGATGTAAAAAAGACACTTTCGAAGAAAGAAAAATTTATAAAAGAATTGAAGTCATTCACTCTCATTATTTTTTCAGTGTTAATGTTTCGCTCTGTTTTATTTGAACCCTTCAAAATTCCTTCAGGATCCATGATTCCTACACTCTTGATCGGTGATTTTATTCTCGTAAATAAATTCTCCTATGGTTTTAAGGTCCCTTTTAGTGACTGGTTCACTGATCCCATTTATTTAACAGGTCCTTCTCAAGTTGAAAGGGGTGATGTCATCGTTTTTAAATACCCTAAAGATACGAATCTTAATTACATAAAAAGAGTGATTGGCCTTCCAGGTGATACAATTGAAGTGATTGATAAAGTTGTCTACGTTAACAATAGGCCAATTGACACTAAAGAGATCGACGGGAAAGAAATCATTGAAGATATGGATGATCGCTATAAAGCGTATCAGTTTAAATTTCTACAAACACAAACAGGAAGCAAATCCCACATTACTCAAGTCGATACTGGTAACGATTATTTCGCGAACTATTATAAGTTTACTGTGCCAAAAGATAACTATTTTGTGATGGGTGATAACAGAGATTTTTCGGCCGATTCAAGACGCTGGGGAACAGTTCCATTTGGTCATATCAAAGGTAAGGCAATCATGATTTGGTTTTCATTGTCAGTTCCATGGCCATGGAGTGAAGATGAGCAAGAGTCTTGGAAATTTAGACCTTGGAGAATTGGTAATTTGATTAAATAGAATCTGGTTTTAATTGGTGAAAAAATGGTTTCATTTCAATGTAATCTTTGTTTCACCATCATTTCCTGTTTCACTTTGATCGATAACAAAATCACGAGATTTTTTTAAAAAGCCTCGGAGCCAGTTTTTTAAAATGCCGTCTCCGTGTCCGTGGATGATGGTTAAAAAGGGCACATCTCCAGATAATAAATCACCTAACGCCTTATCAATAAGAGTTTGAAATTCTGACAATCTCATACCCCTGACATCATATTCGACATGAGAGTGATTCACTTTATGAAAGCTGACTCTCACATCCGTTTGTTTTTTATTTTTTGTCCCACGAGATAACGTACTTATCGGCACTGTGAACTTAATGGGTCCTTTCCCAATTGTTACTTCACTTTTTCTTGAATCAATAGAAATAACGGTAAATTCTTTATTTAAGACGAGTGAGAAGACACTATCTCCAATACTTAAATCTTTGATGGTAAGAGAACCATTTGGCAGAAATGAATCCTCTTTTACCTGGTTGCCAGTTATTTTATTCAGGTCATTTTTTAGTTCAAAGGACTTCTCATCAATTTTCTTAATTCTTAATTGTGGATTTTTTCTAGTTTCTTCTAAAATCTCACGAGCATCATTTAATATTTTATCTATTTCTTTTTTGGCCTTATTAATTTCTTCACTCAGTTTGAGATTTAAAATGCCCTCCATGGCACCTTTTTGATTCTTTAAGTCAGACTCGGTTTTTCTATTTCTTTCAATTAACTTATCTAATTCAATTTCTTTTTGAGTCACCTTTTGAAGAAGAGTCTCATAACTTATATTCTTTTCACTTAAGAGAGTTACCGCTCTGACTGGTATTTGAGCTAAATCAGTCCTGTCTTTAGCAATTATTTTGAAAATATCGACCGCCATCGATGCCCCTGGAGTCCCCCATAAAATTTTATAGGTCGGTTTAAAAAGGACAGTATCAAATCCAACGTGGCAAGATAGATAATGATGATCCTGGTGAACGAGAGTTTTAAACATCTGATGGTGCGTAGAAACTACAATCTGGCACTTTGATCTTCTATGTAATTCATCAAAATAGGCCAATGAAAGTGCAGAAGCCTCGTCAGATGAAGTTGAATTAAAAATTTCATCGATGAGAATGAGGTTCGATGGAGTTAATTGATGAATGAGTTGAATATAGTTTTTTACTTCACCTGAAAAGGAGCTTAGACCAACGTTCAGATCTTGGAGATCATTTCCAAAATAAAAAAGACCATCATAAGGATAGAGTTCTGCCTCTTTCGCTGGGACAAAAAATCCATGATAGAAAAGGAGATAGGAAAGAGTAATAGATTTCAGAAAAACAGTTTTCCCACCGGTGTTTGGCCCAGAAATCACAATTCCATGAACTTCTTCAGAACAAGTTACATCATTTTTAATTGGATTTTTAATTAAGGGATGAAAAACTTGAGTTAATTTAAAGCCAGGATTAGTGCGAATTTCCGGCATCTCTAAAGAAAACTGTTCAGAAAACTCACTCTTGGCCAAATAAAAATCTATTTTCCTAAAAAGGGTTAAGAGGATGTTTAATTGAGGTGAAAACTCAGCAAGTTGTCGTGAAAATCGAAGGTTGATTTGATTGATAATTTCATCAATTTTTGCCATGAGTTCCAATCTGCGATTACAGTATTCTCGAATTTCAAAGGGCTCAACAAAAAGTGTATTGCCTGATTCAGATCTTGAGACGATGAGGCCTATGTCAGATCGATAAGAATCTGATCTTACTGGAACAACGAATCGATCAAAATGAACATCATAACTAACATATTGGAGTATTTTAGAATTTGATGGCTGATTAATCCATTCCTGGATGGATCTTCTCAGTCGCTCTTCGATGTCACGAAGCTTTCGGTAGAAATCAGAAAGCTCCGGATGTTTATCAAAATGTACTTCGCCTGAGGGGTCGACCAAATAGCGAAATTCTTTTATAAATTTTCGTTGAATAGAAGAAAAATCTATTCCTTGTAGAGATGTGATTTCTTCTATTTTAAGTGAAGGAAATTCTTTATTGATAAAAATAGAGGCTTCAACGAGCTTCGTAATTTTATTCAAATCAGTTAGATTAAGAACACCTTCCTTAGCGATATATCTTATAAATTTTTCTAGACTATCATCGGAGGGCAGTTTTGAGAAAAGTTGCCTCATGAGCTGCGTGTGATCGGAGTTAAAATTTTTCTGATAGCTCTTTATTTTACTAAATTCCAATGTGAGGTCTTTGACACGGCCATAAAACGATGAGTTAAAAAACTCTTCCTTATTAAAATCAAAAAAAGCAAATTGAGTTATAATCTTGGTTAAAACTTCCCATTCGACTTGCTGTAGCTGGTTAGAATGAGGGGAGACCAAGAGGTTAATTGTCATATGATTCAATATTATCTTGATTTAGAAAAGCAGGTCAAAATTATTAACGAAAGTCTTCGTGATCAAGGACAAATTCAAAAAATTTATTCAACATCGTTTTATATTTCTATAAACATCAGATCCCTTGGTAGAAATTGGCACCTTTTTTTAGGTCGTGGAGGAGGTTATGAAGGCCTCTGGTTATCTGATAAGGCGCCTCCTAGTCGACTAAGAAGAAAAGACGTGTTTCTCGAATATCTAAGAAAGCACTTAAGTTCTTGCCGATTTATTGGACTATCAATTGATCAATATGATCGAATAATCAAATTAGATTATCAAAAGTTTGGACTCATTCAGTCTCTCCTGGTTTTCTGGAAAGGAAGACAACTTTACTTTATTCATCATTTTCATGAAACACCTGAAGGCGTTCGTAAAACCCTCATGAGCTGGAATGGCAAATCAAGCACTGAATTCAAAGACTCTGAGAATCTGTTTGAATTATTTAACCAAGTCGGGCGGCAAGTAAGTATGAATCATGAGATGTCATCCAAAAATATTTCATCGATAGAAGACCTGCTCGTAGAGGAAGAAAAACTTGCTCATTTGCAGACGTTAAATTCAGGGCCTCAGTTTCTATTAAGAAAGAAAGAAAACATCAAGGAAGATTTAAGAAAGGCGATGCAATGGGAGAAGCTTCAAAAAATTCTAGACAGCGGTGATTCTCTTGATAATTTGTATGAACTTAAAATTGATGATCAGAAAGTAAAATTAGAGGGTGATTTAACTTCATATGAGAGGAGAGGAATTGTTTTTGATAAAATAAAAAAACTTAAGCGAGGAGTTTCTATTTTAAATTCGAGATTAAATGATGTTGAAGAGGAGCTCCTCGGTAAAAAGATGGAGAAGAAGAAAGTGAATGAGCTTTCAATCATTAAACCAATTTGGGGCGTTGAAAAAAAAGGAAAAGTCGAAATTGCGAAGTCAAATGAAACCCTAGAATACAAAATCTTCTCATTTAGTGGATTTCAATTTGGAATTGGCCTTAATGCAACTGGGAATGATCAGCTTCGGAATAAATGGGCAAATAAAGAAGATTATTGGTTTCATCTTGATGGATATAAAAGTTCCCATTTAATTTTAAAAGTTCCGTCGGGGCAAAAGTTTTCGATATCTGAGACAAATATGGCAGCCTCAATACTTGCCCACTTTTCTCACTTTTCTGGAGATTGGATACCAGTTATTTATACTCAGGTTAAATATTTGAAAGGTGTTTCTGGAGCTTCTGGTATGGTAATATATAAAAAAGAAAAGCATCTTCAATGCCAAAGAGTTTCTTTGGATCATGTTTTAAAGGATTAATATGAAATTTTTTCTCATTACAATTCTTTTCTCGCTGGGAGTTTATGCCCAAGAAGCATCAAACTATTTAAATATTTTTGACTCAAAGATCTACTCCCTTAAGTCAAAAGGGATAAAAGATTTTACTGTTGATTTGGAAAGCACTCGTTTAACAAAACAACTCAATGATCAGCAGAACTTTGGAAAGATTGAAGAATTAATATTTCGCGTTTATTGGACCGCTGATCCAGAGAGGGTTTCAATTGAAGTTTTAGGATTGCCGGAGGGATTTGTTGAAGTCAAAGAGGGGCTAAAAGTAGAGATTGCCCAACTTTTGGAATATCTGATGCCCATCGGAATTTTGAAAAAATTTAATGGCTACAAAATATCCCAGGGGACAAGGCCAAAGGAATTCATCGCCCAAGACACCACAGGAATTGCTCCTGTTCCCAATTATGTTCTCAAATTTGATGAACAGGATAAATTAGTTGAAGTTATAGGTAATAAACCTGTGGGCACAATTCAAATAAAGCAAAATTTTGAAAAAACCTCTTTCTCTGATAGTAAATGGGTTCTTATGGAACAAGTTTCAAGATCAGCTGAGAATGGTGTAAACGTTTCAGTAACAAAAGAATTTGATCACGATAAGGTCCAGGGAATTGGTGTCCTTTCTGAGATCAATATAACAACAGTATTTACATCCCAGGTCAAAGACTCCAAGTCGGTTAAATTAACTGATTCAATCAAACTTAAAAATTACAAAATTAATGAGGGTTTTGCATTGAGGTATTTCTTAGGTGAATCCAAGGCGAACGAATCTAAAACAAAAAAGTAATTAAGTAGATAAAACTTGATCAAATTGCTTAATCTTTAGCACCTCCTCCTTATTCCTTGAGTGTGTCCTCATACAAGTTATAATAATGAGTAAATTGTAGGAAAAAAAGTGCGCACCTTAAATCTATCAAAAAGTGGATTGAATAAAATCCAATCACGTCAAATTGAATTCAAATCTTCGGATTTCGAGGATTCAATTAAATCCATTCCTCCTGGGGATTGGTGCTCTATTAAAATATCCAATAATGAAAACGGGATTCTTTATTTGAACTCTTTGGTCGAAGAGAAGTTTACCTGTGGATATCTTGTTCACAAATTAAAAACGGATGAAATAGCTACATTCGATATTAAAAGTTTTATTTTTAGAAAAATTCAGAATGCTCTTTTGAAAAGAAAGTTATTTAAGGGTTATGAGAAACATAGCCGTATTTTTTATGGAGTCAGTGATGGCCTTCCGGGGCTTATTGTAGATCTCTTTAACAATATTTCAATTATTCAAATCAACACTGCTGGACTTGATCGTTTTCGAGATGACATTAAAAAAGACGTCGAGAGATTAGTAGAGGTTCCCTCATATTTCCTTGATAATGCAAAATATCGTGAAAAAGAATCATTACCATTTTTTGAATCTCAAAATCTCCCACCGTTAGAGGTTCTGGAAAATGATATTAAATATAAAATTAGACCTGAAGTTTTGCAAAAAATTGGCTTTTACTATGATCATCGCGAAAATAGATACCAACTCGTTCATTTGCTCTCAAGGATGAATCTTGAGATTAAGGACGCAGTCGATCTCTTTTGCTACGTCGGCGCTTGGGGTGTGAGTGCTCTAAAAGCCGGTGCGAAAAATTGCCAATTCATTGACCAGGGGGATTTTGAGATTGAGGTCAATAATACGCTTCAATTAAATGGCTTAGAAGGCAAAGGACAATTTAAAAGAACAGACGTATTTAAATTCCTTGATGATACAATTCAAAAAAATCAAAAATATGATCTTGTTCTTTGTGATCCACCTGCGTTTGCAAAAAGCATGTTACAAAAGAATCAGGCCCTAGAAGGGTATACAAAATTACATCGTAAAGTTTTTAAAATCGCTTCGAGTCAGGCGATTGTTTCTTTTTCATCTTGCACACACTATGTTACTCATGAGGAATTTCAAAAAAATATTCTAGATGCTGCCAAAAAAGAAAATAGATCCATTCAATTGATTTATGTTGGAACTCAGGGATTTGATCATCCGATGGATTCCCTGCATGATCGATCGAACTATATTAAATGTTATTTTTATTTCGTGGAGTAAATAATGTTATTACAAGAAAAAGCCCATTCGGTTATAAAAGAAGCAAAAAAAATCATCTTTGGTCAAGATGAGTTATTAGAATCTATTGTCGCCGCCTTAATTTGTGAGGGTCACTTATTGATCGAAGGCTTACCTGGTCTTGGAAAAACATTAAGTGTTTCTGTGATGAGTCGCCTTTGTGATTTGCATTTTCAGAGGATTCAATTCACTCCTGATCTTCTCCCCTCTGATCTTATCGGGACAATGATTTATAACCAGCAAAAACAGGAATTTTCAACTAAGTTTGGACCTATCTTTACGCAATTAGTACTAGCTGATGAAATCAATCGTTCACCGGCGAAGGTGCAAGCAGCTCTTCTTGAGGCGATGGCGGAAAAGCAAGTTACCATCGGAGATAAGACTCACAAGCTACCAACTCCATTTGTGGTTCTTGCGACTCAAAATCCAATTGAGCAAGAAGGTACTTATAATTTACCCGAAGCTCAATTAGATCGATTCATGATGAAGATTTCTGTCGATTATCCAGACTTTGAAGCCGAAAAAAGTGTCCTTAGTCTAAAGCCTTCTCAGATGGATATGAAGCCCATCATCAATCAAGGCGATTTACTATCGATGAAGGAAAAGGTTGAAATGATCTATGTCGATGAAAAAATAAAAGACATGATTATTAGAATTGTTCATGCCACGAGGCCTGGTAATAAGTATTTCCCAAAGAAATTTGAGGGTGCCATTACGGCAGGTGCTTCACCACGAGCATCGATTTGGCTTTATAAAATTGCTAGATTTAAAGCATTTATGGACAATAAAGACTTCGTTTCACCGGAGCATATTCTCTCAATTGTCCCTTCAGTTTTAGGTCATAGGGTTATTCCATCTTATGAAGCTCAGATTGATAAACTAAATACAAGAAACCTCGTCGCTACCATTGCTGCGGGTGTAATTTAAAAATGAACTTAAAGGAAATTGAAAGAGTTGTTGGCCTTATTCAGGCACACATCTTTAAAAATTCCAATGCTTTTTCCACAGGAATGTTAAAATCTCATTTCCGTGGCTCTGGTCTCCAATTTAGAGAACATCAAATTTATGTTCCCGGTGATGACGTGAGATTTATCGATTGGAAACTCTCTGCAAGGTCATCAAATGTTTACGTTAAAACTTTTGAAGAAGAGAGAAATGTTGAAATTGTTATCTGTGTGGATCTATCACATTCACTATTTTATGGATTTGAAGGAGTTTCAAAATTACAAGCGATGATTGAAATTATTGCATTGATTTTCATCCTCGCTGGTGAAACTCATGATCTTGTTAGGGTTATTATCTGGGGTGATAAAACCGTAAATCTTCCGCCGAAAAAAGGGAGGGAGGGATTAACACTATTTATTTCTGTTCTAGAGAAAATGGGTTTTCTTAATGAAGATGGTACTGTCATTCTAAATCAAAAAAGAAAAATAAATCAAATAACTGATGAGAACAAAATTATTCAGCTCAAATCCTTTCTAGCGAGAAGAAAAGAGGTCATCTATCTCGGCGATCTATCCCTAATGAAGAACAAAGACATTTGGGGCAAGTTAATGGATAAGAAAAACATGCATTGTTTTAGAATTTATTCGCCAATTGATAAAAATACAGAACAGCCTTTTCTTTTTAAAGTCATGAATCCAGTAACGAATAAATCTCGAGTTAAGGAATTAAATGGCAATCTCGATGAACCTTTTTTTATGAAAGAGAGGTTTAAAGAAATTGGTGTTCATGAACGTTACTTGGAAAAATTTGTAAAAGAATTGGTATGAAGCGAGTTTGTTTTTTTGCCTTTATCTTTCTGCCATTACTTTCTTTCGCCGATGTCGGTATTAACCTTGTTTTTCGTGAAAAAACGATATCCCAGGGAGGTCTTCAGACTGCTGAAATGAATCTTGATGGTGATACGCTCTCAAAGCTAGATTCAAAAAAACTCGCTGGTTCCAAGATAGGTGAGACCTTATATTTTGTTGATGTTTCACCATTTATGCGAAATAACGATGGAAGATACAATGCTAATGCCACAGTCATCTTTTTAAAAACACCAACAGAGGAAACCGGTGTAATTGAAACGGCGAAGGGCAAAATTCTTGTAAAGTGGGGTTCCATTGAGGTGCTACCAACAAACGCACCAGAATCATTCCTCTTTGGTTCATTTGAAATCCCTAAGGGCAGTCATTTTTTGACTTTACTTGCAGTTTTGGCCGCTATTCTTGCTCTCTTTTTTCCAATGAGGCGACTCTATGAACGAAGAAAAAAACAACAAGCACAAAAAAAATTATTAGAGACATTAAAAAAAGAGATCATGGATGCGCAGAATTACGAAAGCATCGTTGCTCTTTGGAAAAAGAAGCATGACGTTCTGTCTGTTTTTCCACAAATGAGGGATTCTTTCCAAAAGTTTGAAGAGGTTCTATTCAAAGTTCAATTCAAGCCCATTCAAAATGAAATTGAAAAAGAAGAAGTGGTTAAGGCCTATAAGATTTTTCTCGATGATATTAAAGGAGTGATGAGTGGAATATAAATATCCTCATTTCCTTTGGTTTGGTGTCGTTGCAGGAATTCTTTGGGCGATTGATTTCTGGAAATTATTTCAAAAATCCCCTATTTACTTTTCTGGATCTGATACAGACTTAAAAATCTGGAAAAAGTCTTTTCGAATTCTTTTATTTTTCGTTGGCGTCGCTGGTTGGGCTTATTTGAGTTACTCCTTAATGCAACCTCGAAAACCTCAAAAGTTTTCTCCAAGCAGTGTCGAGGTAAATGATATTGTTCTATGTATAGATGTTTCTAGATCGATGCTGGCGGAAGATATTCGACCAAATAGACTTGAGGTCGCAAAAGAGAGAATTAGAGAGTTTGCCAGAATGAGGCCAACTGACAGAATTTCAATTGTTATCTTTTCCGAAAAGGTCTTTACCCTTTTACCTTTAACGACAGACCCCTCATTAATTGATAAAGTACTTTCTGAAATCAGTATTGGATACCTCGGAAGTGGAACAAATATTGGCGATGGCCTTGCCTTAAGTGTTGCCCGCGCAGTAAATAGTGAAACAAAAAATAAAGTGATTGTTTTACTAACCGACGGGGTCGCCAATGTTGGAACCATGACTCCTATGCAAGCTGCGGAAGAAGCAAAAAAATTTGGGATAAAAGTATATACGATTGGTCTTGGTACGGATGAGGACGCGAAAATCCCTGTTGGTAATGGAGTTTTCGGTACTCAGTATCAACTCATCCCTGGAGGATCCATTGATTACAAAGTCTTAAAAGAGATTTCAGACCTAACCGGAGGAAAATTTTATCCAGCCAAAAGTGAGAGAGCGTTAAAAAATATCCTAGATGACATTCAAAAGTTGGAAAAAACAGAAATTAAGGTGAACCATCAAATCATCTATGATGAAAAATTTTATGATTATCTCGCAATCGGTGTCATGCTATTGTTTTTAGTCGAATTATTTAGAAGAATATTTCTCAAGGATGCCGTATGAATTTAAATCAGATTCAGTATTGGCCTATTGTCTTGATTGGATTCGTCATCTTTACCTTAATCCATTTAAAATTAGAAAAAGGTTTTTTTAAAATAATAAAAACATATTGGTTTTATAACAGAAGTACATTTAGTTATCTAGCAAGTTTATTTTTTATGATAGGTATGGGTGGTTTACTCTTTAGTCTTCTGGATCTCAGGGGACCAGAGGAAAAAATCAAAACGGAAATACCAAGAGATCGCACAATTATCTTGATTGATACCTCGGCGAGCATGCTTGCAGAGGATGTGAAGCCAAGTCGATTGCAAAAAGCCTCACTCATCGCAAAGCATTTTGCAAGAAAGGCTGCCGGCCATCAACTTTCAATCGTTGCTTTCGCAGAAATACAAAAAAAGATAGTCCCTTTTACAAACGATTTGGACCTTATAGATGCCCGCCTCGATTCCTTAAAAATGCTAAGAAATCAATATGGCTCATCTGCTCTGTCTTTAGCTATCCAAGAGAGTATTCAATATTTCCAAGAAACTGGTGGAGAAGCCAGGGGAAATATTCTTGTTCTTACAGATGGTGAAGAAACCGCAGAGGGAATTGATCTTAAGGTTCCAAAAGATATTCATGTTGCCCTTGTTGGAGTTGGTACAAAACAAGGGGGGCGCATCCCCTTGGATGATGGCCGCGGTTTTAGGTACGGTTATAAAAAAGAAAAGGGAAGAGATATCATAACGTCTCTTAATGAAGTGTTTTTTAAGCAAGTGGCCTCAGATATTCCATCTGCGAAATATTGGCTCGCCAATAGCTATTCACTACCTTCGGAAGAAATCATTGATTTTTTTAATAGAGAAAAAGAGAAGACGAAAGATACCCAAGATATGATTGTAAAACCAGTTCTCGTGGAATGGATTCTTTTACCATCTCTTCTTTTATTGGGGCTTTCTTATCTATTGAAATCGTTTCGAATTTTTACCTTAAGTGTTTTCTTTTTGTATTTCTTATCACCTGTGTCTGCAAATGAAGATACTCCCAAACTTACTCCTGAGATAATTTCAAAACTCGATAAACTACAAAAAGGTAAACTTGATAGAATTCAGAAAGTAAAGCTCGCGGATGATTTGTTAAGGGCGGGAGCGAAAGAGGAGTCACTGGCTCTTTTTAAAGAAAATTTAAAAGAAGATGTAGATCCAGAACTTCCACCTGAAGCTTATCTCAATTATGGAACGGCACTCTTGGAAAAAGGCGATGTTCAAAACGGACTAGATATTTATAAGAAACTGGGGGAAAAGCTTGATCGTTCAGATAAATCGATGAAGTTAAAAGAAATGATGGATAAAAATGTCGTTTCTTTTTTTAAAAAAGAAGAGGAAAAAAAGAACAACAAATCCGAGGGCAAAAATAACGAAGATCAAAAAGATAAAGACAAGGATCAATCCGGCGATCAAACCCAGAAAGATCAAACCCAGTCTGGAAAGTCTGAGAATCAAAAGCAAAACCAAAAGAATAGTGATCAGGAAAAGAATCAGAATCAAGATAAAACGGAAGATCAAAAAAATAAAGAAGAAGAGAAAGAAAAAAATTCAGAGGAAAATGAAAAAAAACCGGAAGATGAACAAAATAGGCCTGAAAAAAAACTTCCACCGCAGAAGGTTCCAGCGAAATTGAAACAACTTATGTCAGA